>Ga0180009_10002859_pt1 | contig 20070 bp, 12 predicted proteins | sample OS_PC_MetaG_FD_123537 | JGI IMG/M metagenome (GOLD analysis project Ga0180009, IMG submission 123537) | Groundwater microbial communities from the Aspo Hard Rock Laboratory (HRL) deep subsurface site, Sweden - OS_PC_MetaG | ecosystem: Environmental > Aquatic > Deep subsurface > Groundwater...
CAGGATATTGTTCAGATCGTGGGCGACACCGCCGGCCATGGTGCCGATAAGTTCCATTTTTTCTGCCCGCAAAAGTTTTTTTTCAAGCTCTTTTACACGGGAAATATCCCTGATACAGCCCAGGACAGCCGGCAGTCCTTCCCACAGGATTTGAACGGCATTGAGTTGAACCCACAGGATTTCTTGTTTTTTGTTCAATAGTCTGAAAGAATAAGTTGATTGAATTTTTTCGCCCTTCAGCCGTCGAGTGTCATTTTCTAAAACCTTTTCTTGGTCATCCGGATGAATCAAATCGGAAAATTGTATCTTCCGGATCTCTTCTTGATCATACCCTGTGAGTTTAAGGGTTTTTATATTGGTAAATTTCAGCAGGCCGTCCTGGAGAATGTATATGGCATCATTGGCATTTTCAACAAGCATACGATATCTTTCTTTTTCTTCAAGAAATACCTGTTCAAGGGCCAGGCGTTCTTCTTCAAGAGAGAGGGCTGCCGCAAGGGTTTGAATGCAATTGATCTCATCTGTTGTGAATCGTCTGGTTTTTGTATCCACAACACACAAAGATCCAATAACCGTGCCCCTAAGCTTTACAGGAAAACCAAGATAAGATTTTAAATTGAATTTCTGGACATAGGGGTCTGTTGTAAAAAATGGCGTTACTTCAAGATCCGGCAGAATAACAGGTTTGTTCTGCCCCTTAATCGTGGCCTCCCAGCAGATATGGCCCTTTGCCTCAACTTCTTTGTCAAGATCTTTGGGGCTGTTATGGCTGGCCCATACCACAAGAGATTTTTGTTTATTATCAATGCGATTATACAGTGAACAGGCACCATCAAGAATATGACAGGTCTGTTCTAAAATAATATCTATGTTTTTTTGACAATTGGTTCCTAAAAGATTAAAGATGTGCGCCATCTTAGCCAATTTATTACTGGAAGCGGTCTGCATGAAATCCATCCTTGGGTTTCCCATTTGGCATTGTCACCAGTTAAGACATATAGATCGTTTTAGTGTGAAAGGTATACAAGTTCAAGCTTTTTTTTAAAATCTTGCAATTTGGACTTAAGAATTATATACGAGTGCTGTTTGTTGATCATCATAAAACAAAAGAAAGATTATAAATTATGGAAGTCTATCAGGGCATAATTCTTGGCATTTTACAGGGGCTTACGGAATTCTTGCCGGTCAGCAGTTCAGGGCATCTTGTCTTAGGACAGATTTATTTTGGGATTACGCAGTCCCAGCTTATATTTGATATCAGTGTCCATATGGGAACCCTTTTGGCTGTTATCATTGTCTATTTTTCGGATATTTTATCAATATTGCGTTCTGCCTTTGGATTTCTTTCAAAGGCGGTCTGCCTTAAGCCCGTGTCCCATCTTTTCAAAGAAGATAAAAACCTTCAACTGGCTGGGTTTATTTTACTCGGTTCAATCCCGACTGCTGTTATCGGACTTGCCTTAAAACAGTTTGAGGATGTTTTATTTTCTTCACAGGTGCTGGTTGGATTCATGCTGATCCTGACAGGAACAATCCTGTGGTTTTCCAGAAAATTTTATTTTACTGAAAATCTAAAAAACGGGGTTGGGGTCAAAAACGCTCTTTTGATCGGAATAACTCAGGGGATAGCCGTTATCCCCGGTATTTCACGATCCGGATCTACCATTGCCGCCGGAATGATCCTGGGTCTTGACCGGCATAGGGCAGCCAAATTTTCTTTTCTGCTATCCATCCCGGCCATACTGGGTGCCCAAATGTTAAGCATAAAGGATATTATCAAACACGGTCTTGTCATTGATCCTGTGACCATCTATGCAACAATTGCTTCATTTATAACCGGTTTGATTGCTTTGAAAATATTGTTATCACTGGTTCATTCGGGCAAATTCCACTTGTTTGCACCTTACTGCTGGCTTATCGGGGCGCTGGTCCTTTTATCAAAATATATCTAAAGGAGATATGATGAACCCTGGAATTTTTAGAGAATATGACATAAGGGGTATTGTTGGCAAAGATATTATGGAAGAGGATGTGGTAAGCATCGGGAAAGCTTATGGCAGCCTTTTAAACAAACTCAATAAGAAAACCGTATCAGTTGGACGAGATTGCAGGCAGTCTTCTGAAAAATTTTCAGAACTCTTTATCAAAGGAATCCTCTCAACAGGTTGCGATGTTATTGATATCGGCACCTGTCCCACACCGGTTCTGTACTTTTCCATCCAGCACCTGGGACTTGAAGGCGGCGCCATGGTGACAGCAAGCCATAATCCGCCTGAATATAACGGTTTTAAACTGATGAGCGGTGAAGATTCCATTCACAGCCAGGGATTACAGGATGTTCGCATTATTGCTGAAAACAATGCCTTTGTTACAGGGGAAGGAAAGCTGAGCCGACAAGATGTCATCACGCCCTATAAAGCGTTTCTTTTAAAGAATATCCTCATTAAACACCCCATTAAAATAGGGATAGATGCCGGAAATGGCACCGGAGGGATGACGGCGCTGCCGGTCTTAAAGGAACTTGGGTGTGAAGTGCATGATATCTATTGTGATATGGATGGAACATTTCCCAACCATGAAGCAGATCCTACACAGAAAAAAAATCTTCTCGACCTGATAAAACTGGTGAAAAAAAAAAAACTTGACCTGGGGGTCGGATATGATGGAGATGCTGACAGAATCGGTGTTGTGGACAAAAATGGTTCGGTGATCTACGGAGATCAGCTCATGGTGATCTATGCCAGGGAAATTCTTAAGCGGCATCCCGGGTCAACCTTTATCTCGGAAGTCAAATGCTCCATGGTCATGTATGATGATATTCGAAACCATGGCGGCAATGCCATCATGTGGCGAACCGGGCACTCGCTGATTAAAAAGAAAATGAAAGAGGAGAATGCAGCCCTGGCCGGTGAAATGAGCGGGCATATGTTCTTTAAGGACAGGTACCTCGGGTTTGACGATGCCCTTTACGCGACCTGCCGCCTGCTTGAAATCATGGCAGATACAGGCCTTGGTGTGGATGAACTGATCCAGGACCTTCCCAAAACCTTTACAACACCTGAAATCCGTGTGGATTGCCCGGACGAGATCAAATTTGATGTGGTCAATAAAATTGTTGCCCAATTTAAAGCCAAGCAACAGGTCATTGATATTGACGGGTTAAGAGCGGTGTACGATGACGGATGGGGACTTGTCAGGGCTTCCAATACCCAGCCGGCCCTGGTCCTGCGATTCGAAGCATTGAGCGAAAAAAGACGGGATGAAATAAGAAATGAAATTGAATCTGCGTTAAAAATCATCATAAAGGAGATAAGATAAGATTTTGAAATTCTAACCTCTTATCTTTAAAATTATATGGAGTTATCGGTACAGCAGCAGGATGCAGTAAATCATACCGGCTCCCCGGCACTTGTTGTTGCGGGAGCCGGTTCAGGTAAAACCCGAACCTTAACGGCAAAGTTCTCACACCTTGTCAACCAGGGCCATGATCCCAAGAGGATTCTTGCCATTACGTTTACAAACAAGGCTGCCGACGAGATGAAGTCCCGGCTTATTAACATGACAGGGTTGAATCATCAAAGTTTTCAATGGGTAAGAACCTATCATTCCGCCTGTCTGATGATTTTAAAAAAACATTGCCAAATTTTGGGGTACACCTCCCCTATCCAGGTATTTTCAGTTTACCAGCAGGAAAAGCTGGCCAAAGAACTCTGCGTAAAAAACAATATTGAAAAAAAAAATGCCAATAAGATTTTATCTTTCATCTCACGGGCAAAAAATTTTGGAAATCCAGAAAAATTTTTTGATTTAAAACCCGCTTTTTTCAATATCAACATTAAAGATCTGTTTGTCCAATATGAATTACGGTTAAAAGAGATGAACAGTGTGGATTTTGATAATATCCTTTTAAAAGCAAGAGATCTGTTAAGGGATAGAAAAGAAATCCGGGACTTTTATCAAAAATATTTTTCCTATATTCTTGTGGATGAATACCAGGACACCAATAACCTCCAGGACGATTTAACCAACCTGCTGTTGGGCGAACACCGGAATCTTTTCTGTGTGGGGGATGACTGGCAGGCTGTTTATGGATTCAGAGGGTCCAATGTAAATCATTTTTTAGGGTTTTCTGAAAAATACAGGGATTCAAAAATTTTCAGGCTGGAGGAAAATTATCGATCTGCAGATGAAATTGTCCAGGCGGCAAATGATTTAATCGATTACAACCCGGATAAAATGGATAAAAAATGTTTTTCTAAAAAAAAGGGTGGCGTAGTTGAAATTTATGATTTTATATCAGATTCCCATGAAGCTGAATGGGTCGCCAGAAGAATCAAGGGATTGAATCGGCAGGGCCTTGGAATCGGCTATGATAAAATGGCCGTGGTCTACCGGACAAAATTTTGTTCCCTTCCCTTTGAAAGAATTTTCAGAGCATACAGAATCCCCTACAGTTTGAGGGGATCACAGGGGTTTTTTGAAAGAATGGAAGTCCTGGATATTAATTCTTATCTGAGTGCTGCATTTTTCCCCAACGATGATGTCTCCTTTGAACGGATCATCAATACGCCGAAAAGGGGAATCGGACCGTCAATGATTAAAAAAATGGCCGTCATGAGAACCGAAAGGGTCAGTCTTCAGGATGCGGCAAGGATAATGGTCCAGGATCGGGTGCTTACCAGTAAACTCCATGATAATCTTTCCCAGGTTCTTAACCTCCTGGATGAAATTGTCGATCTGGCTCCTGCAAGGGCCATGGAGGTTGTGATAGAAAAAACCGGATATTTTGAATACCTGGATAAAAAAACAAAAACAAAGGATGAGTTGATTTCAAAAAAAGAAAATATTGAGCAATTGATCTATACGGCCCGGGCAAAGAATGATCTTCTGGAATATCTTGAGGAGGCCGCGTTGATCCGGGAAGACAAGGAAGATGAGGAGGAGTCCGATTCATCAGGCGTATCGCTTCTCACCATCCATTCTGCCAAAGGGTTGGAATATGATACTGTATTTATTGTGGGGTGCGAAGAACGCCTGTTCCCCCATTGGCGGTCCATTGATGCAGGAGATAATGCTGTTTTTGAGGAAAGACGTCTGATGTATGTTGCAATGACCAGGGCCGAACGGTTTTTATACCTGACACATTCCCATTACAGAAAAGGCGAGTTTGCAACCCAGAGTCGATTTATTGATCAGATTCAGGAGTGTTTATCCTAAAGTAAAAAAGGAATAAGATGGCCCGCTTTTTTTGGGTTAAAGAATCGCTGCCACAGCTTGTGATAAAGCTGTTCAAAAACGGAAAGGCCAGTATTCCTTCTGATCAGAAAGGCGTCTTTATCACCCTGTTTTTTGCCATTTTTACAACCGTAACAGGGGTTGGAATCGTGGTGCCGCTGCTGCCGATATACGCCAATAATCTGGGGGCCACCGGCGTGTATGTGGGTATGATATTCGGCTCGTTTTCCATATCCAGAATCTTTCTTCTGCCTGTTTTCGGACGGCTGTCCGACCGGAATGGGCGAAAGCCATTTATTGTGGCCGGGTTATTTGCCTATACACTGATTTCCATTGCATTTATTTTTTCAAAAAACGTAGAAACATTGATTGTACTGCGGTTTATCCAGGGTGCGGCATCTGCCATGATCATGCCGGTGGTTCAGGCATATGTGGGTGAAATAACACCGGCGGGAACTGAAGGATATTCCATGGGCCTGTTTAACCTGTCCATGTTCTTGAGTTTGAGTCTGGGGCCTTTGATGGGGGGCACGATAAAAGATATATGGTCTCTTGATGCCGCCTTTGTCTGCATGGGACTGCTGTCCGGCACCGGGCTTTTATTATGTATTTTTTTTCTGCCCAAAGTTTCTGACGAAAAAGTTAAACATTCAAAAAATGAAATTATGCCCTGGTCGTATCTTTTAAAAGACAGAGATATTATTTCCATTTTTATGTTCAGATATGCCTACACCGCCTGCATTGGTGTCATCTGGTGTTTCCTTCCCCTGTTTGCAGATACCCAGTTTGGTCTTTCCGGGTCACTAACCGGCATGCTTGTCACGCTGGGGGTGTTTGTATCAGGACTTCTGCAGCTTCCCATGGGATATGCCGCCGACAGGGCAAACAAAAAAATAATGGTCATTTCAGGCGGCATACTTTCAACCATTGGGATGGTGCTGCCCTATTTTGCATCCTCTTTTCATGACCTTTTAATTGCAGTTACAATATTTGGCATCGGCGGTGGCATTTCAATGCCGGCCATTATGGCCTATGCTGTTGTAAAAGGGGATGAGAAAAACGCCATGGGATCGGTCATATCCATCCTGACGGTTGCTCACAGCCTGGGAATGCTGACAGGTTCAATGGCTGCCGGGCTTGCCATGGATTTTTTAAGTTTGAGACTCTCTTTTCCGTGCGGAACGATCATCATGGCCACAGGAACGCTGGCGTTCCTTATCCTGTCAGGCAAAAAGATGAATGCAAAAAAACAGCTTCCCAAAAATTAAGCTTCCCGGCCCCTTATTTTTTGTTTAAAATAGTCGATCCAGGCTCTGTTTTCAGCCATGGACACTGATTTTTCAGGCAGATTCTCATCCGGTTTGCGGTTGAGTCTAAATAATTTTTCCTTCAAACCCGGATGATAGTAAAGGAATTCACACTGTCTGACATTGTGCTTTAAAAAAAAACCAGCCAGCGCATCGAGATTTTCAGGGGTTGCCACAAAATTTGGAATCAAGGGTATCCGCGGCACCACCAGAATATCGTGCAAAAGAAGCTGGACAAAATTTTCAAGGATGAGTTGATTTGATTTTCCCAGCAGACGGGTGTGGGCTTCATTGTCCATTATCTTGAAATCAAAGTAGATGACATCAATATGGGGCAAAAGGGTTAAAGCAAACTGATCAAAATCAAAATACCCGCAGGTTTGCACGGCAATGTGGATGTTTTGTGCTTTTAATATCGGCATCACCCGGGACAGATACCCGATAAAACTTAAGGCCTCTCCCCCGGAAAACGTTACCCCGCCCCCGGATGTCTCATAATAGGGTTTATCCTGTAAAATAAGCTCTGCCAGCTGTTTGGCAGGGTATCTTTTTCCAATATCCTGCCGGGCGAGGGTAAAGCAGTCCTTCCCGTTTTCACAGTTCCCGCACTGGATACAATCTTCCGGAGAAAAAAAGGTCTGCACTTTATAGTCCTGTGATTCCGGATTATGACACCAGGGACAGCACAGGGGGCACCCTTTGAAAAACACAGTAGTCCTGACACCCGGCCCATCAACAAAGGAAGCTCTGGCAATATCAAAAATCAGGGGGTCTGGATGGGTCGTGATCGTCATGCCGAAGGGCTTAACAGGTCCTTGAAATTATTCATTCCCAGAAGTTCGGGGATCAGCCACAACAGGTATACGAATTTAAACAGATAGTTCAGATTCCCGGAAACACTCAACTGGTTGTTCAGCATCCCTGCAATAACATCTGTATTCCCGGACAAAAGAAAATCAGCCATGGCCTTTCCGTCTTTAAACGTCACCGTGGTTGTCGGGTTGTCGACCGCCCTGTCTTTAACCTCCATTCCGTCTTTTTGGGTTAAAAATACAGGAATTTTTTTAAATATCGCAGAAACATCGATTTTTTTATCCTGGCTGTTGATGACATAGGTGCCTGTAAAATCCTTGATGTTCTTTCGATAGTCTTTGTTAAAAAGAAACAACAGGCTCATGGCCTGGAGCAGAAGATAGAGCAGCTTATCCATGGCTTCTCCGGCAGCCTGGGTTTCTATCTGTGTTTTCAGTGTTTTCAGTTTATCTTCAATCAATGACATTTGTATTGTTTTTGAGTGACCTTCAAGTGTTTTTATAAAATCCATTTCAGACTCCTTTTAAAATCATAAAGGGACAAATTCTCCGGTCTCAAGGTTGTACTGGCTACGCATGATCAATTCGTCTTTCATTGCCTCATTCAAGGATTTGAAATATGCTGAATATCCAGATACCCGGACCAGAAGATGGGGATGACTGTCAGGATCAGCCTTGGCGTCTTTCAAGGTCTGATAATCCTGGATATTAAACTGAACCTGCTGACCGCCGTTGTTCATGTAGGTTTGAACAATACTGCCAAAACGATCCACATTTTCAGGGGAACATTGAACAGGAGAATATTTCATGTTCAGGGCATAGGCACCGGGGGTATGCTGGCTGTTCAGGCCGGCAACCGAATCCAGGGCCGTGGTCAGCCGGGTATCAATTTGTGAAGAGGGGGTAATGCCGCTGGAAAAGGGTACGTTTGCTTTTCTCCCGCTGGGCAGAGCGCCTGTTACGCTGCCATATCCCGCATGATTTGTCATTGTCCAGTAGGCGACCCGGTAATTGCCGCCACGATAATTCTTCTGGTCATTGAATACCTCATATCCAAGATCGATCAATTTTCGGGACATTTCAACGGCAACAGGATGGGAGGTGCCATACTTGGGTGCCTTGTTTTTGAGATATGCTTCAAGTAATTTATTGCCCGTAAAATTATGATCAACTGCTGCCACCATCTCGGCAAGGGTCAGCTTCATGTCGGTATTGTTTTCATTAAAACACACATCCTTTATGGCGCAAAGGGAATCGCAGACATCGGGGAACCCGATATGGGTAACGCCAGACGAATTATAGACAGCTCCGCCGAAAATCAGGTCACAGCCCTTGTCCATGGGTCCCTTAAACAGGGCGGACAGTAATGGGGTGGTTAGAATCTCCTGGTGCATTTTTCCATAGGTGTTGTTTAATGAAACCGCATTTTGGGCCATCAGCCGTGTCTGTTCCTTATAGGCTGAAAAAAAGTCATCAAAGGTATTAAAATCTTCCGGGTTGCCGGTGGCTTTCCAGAGCGGCTGGTCTCCTGTGACCGTTGTCCGGCCGTTATGAAGTGCCATATACAAAATCGTATACATCATCATGAAAATTGAGGAGCTTGCGCTGTAATCCCTTCCTGCGCTTCCCAGTTCTACACATCCGATGACCGCGTAATCCCGGGCATGTTCCAGGGTCTCTCCCTGGTTGACAAGGGTCTTGATATTCTCGATGTCGTTGAAAAAAGCAGGAATAGCCTTATTGGTCAGTATGACCCTGCTGACTTCATTTCGATAGTCCTTTGAATTTTTTTGGGGGTGAAATCTTGCATTTACATTGGGGTCCCGGATGGGTAACAGTTCAGTGACTTTCAATAAAACATAGGTCAGTTCATTGACCGCGTCATTCCCCTCTTTGTCCACACCGCCAAGGGTGATGGCAGGAACTGCTCCTGCACCGCCGAACAGCTTTTCCGCAGCTTGCGGGACAAGATTGACGTTATCGGCCAGCTTAAACCATAACGACCCTGAAATATTCAGTGCCTCGTCAATGGAAAGATCGCCGGATTCATAGTCTTTGATGAAATACGGGTACAGGATCTGGTCCAGACGTCCGGGATTGATGGCCATGTTTGAATTTTCAGCAAACACGCAAACCTGGCAGATCCAGAGTGAATTCACGGCTTCATGAAACGTCCTGGCCGGTTTCAGCGGAACCTGTTTACAGATTTTCGCCATGCGCTGCAAATTCTTTTTTCGTTTTGGGTCGGTTTCTGTTTCAGCTTTTTTTGCAGCTTCCCTGGAAATATTAGCGGCATAATCGATTATTCCCTGTAAGGCAATTCTGACAGACTGGTAAAAAACCAATTTTTCTTTATCATCTTGGTGTTCTGCTTCCTTTAATGCTGCCTCATCCATCATCGCCTGGATTCCTTTTTTCAGGACCAGTTCATAGCAGGGCGTGGTATGTGAAATGGTCGCAGCTTTGGAGATGGTATAGATGATCATTTTTTCCAGAAGACTCTGGCGAAAGGGGTCCTTTTTTCGAACCGCTTCAGACATTGATTTTTCCATCCAATAGGGAAAGACATCAAAATTAAGGATCTTAGCATCCGCTTTGTCCAGGATCTGGGGATTTTCATCTCTTGTACTGATGCTCCCCAGTTCAGGCCAGATACTCAACCCAAAAAATTCAGGATATAGCGGCGCTCCCAGAGCCTTGCCCGTTGTTGCCCCGCCAAGCATATTGTTGTCATGGAAAACAATTTTGCGGTTGGACAAATAGCTGCTGATGGCCTGTGCTCTTCTGATGGCCATGGGGCTGTTCAACCCTTCTGTTTTTTTAAGATGGGCCGTCATATAGTGTGCCCGTTCAATATCAACTTTTGCAACAGCACCATAGTGCAGTTCCAAAAGGGTATCCAGCAGGGGAAGATCTTTTTTCAGGCTGCCGGGAGTATAGTCTTTGAGTTGTTGTCTGACTTGTTCTATTTTTTCATACATATCAAACCTCCATTATTGAAAATGCTTCAAGGTTCACGATATTGCCGATATCACCAATAATTGAACTGCATCTTGTCAGGCCACACAGATGCCATAGTCCGGGAGAATTTTTCTGGTGATATCAATTCTGTGAATCTGCAGCGCATCATGAAACAGTTTCCAGTCAGTGTCCATGAACTCAGGGGTAAACCTAAACAGCTCAATTTTTGTCTCCACTTCCCTTTTCGTATCCAGGGCCTTATGCTTCCATGACCCCATACCCTTGGGGATATATGATAAAACCTCCCTGCCCCTTTCAGCAAAACCAAACTCTCCGTTGGCAATGGAATCCAGCCATTTTCTGTGCCGGTCTTCACCGTCTTCGTCTTCAAAGGTCAGAAAATTCTCCTTGATTTTTTCAAGATCTTGTTTGGGTATCCTGTCTGCGGCTGTCAGTTCATACCCGGGATTTTTCATTTGATAGCATACCATGGCCTTATGGATTCTTTCTACTGCTGCCATAAAAATATCCGTGTTATCCCGCTTGATTGTTTCCCCTTCTTCATTTTCATATTCCCATTTCAAAAAAGGCATATCCGGGCAGGTCAATGCCGCACCATGACCCAGGGGGAAGACATCGCTGACCACTTTGTTTTTTGCCTTGTCAAACATATCACCGAAATAGTCGGATAATTTTTCCATAAGACTGGCGGAATCTTCATCCTGTTTCTTTAAGTCTTTGACCACATTAATTTTATGGTTAATCCCTGCAAATCCCTGGTGGGCAAAGGTGTCTGCCAGGACATGCATGGTGATGCCCAACCGATGAAGGCCATATTCTTTATCATGACTTGCGATGCAGTAGTTTACCATATCCTCTGCAACATGGCTGTCCGGGTAACAGACCAGCTTGTTAACAAAACTGCCGGCAGGATTATCCCCTGCCTTTTCACCGCCATTTCCCGGCAGAAAATGAAACGGAACCCAGGCGAAGTGATTGGCCAGCTCATCAAAATTACGATAATCCAGCATTTTATGGGCTGAACTGATCCTGCTGTACATGGCTTTGTTTCTAAATTTTATGGTTCCTGAATTCACGGCATCATCCACATACTGGGCACAATAGCTGATAATTTCGGCTTGTGCTGCTGAAAACTTTGCCAGACGTGCGGCAACATAGGTAACCCCATGATGAAAATCAATTTGCATGATAATCCTCCTTGTTTAATTTTTAAAAAACCTGCATTAACGGCTACAGCGGATCCTTGATACGAAGAGTTTTTATTCGATCCGGCTTAAAGGAACCGATTTCCGTTATAATCATATCTACCTGATTATTGTCTACTTTATCCTCTCTTGGGTTCATTTTTTTAATGGATAATGTCTCAAACTTTTCTAAACATTTTCGATCCTGAGTAAACCATTCGATATCTCGATTGAGATCTTTGTCATAAACAATATCTCCTATTTTGCCTGTATCAGCAATGATAAATACAGGGACCCTGTATTTATTGGCAACATCGGATACCGTCAGATGCCCGCAGGTATGGCCAAAACTTTGATCAACATTATTGATGCCGTTTGTGCCGAAAAGGACTTTTTGGATAAGGCCCCGATCCATTAAATTTGAAATGCTGATATCCGGTATTATCCAAACATTCTGGAAGCCAATCTCTCTTACTTTTTGTGCATAATGCAATCCATCACTGTAGACAATTTCATTTGCATAATTGTATTGGGTTTTTCCGCGGCATTCGCAAATGTAAATATGCGTGTTTCTTTTTTGTTCAGATGCACAAGAATCCAATGCATTTATTATCAGGCTGCTATACCCGAATAAAAGGATGCTTCCCCCATCGGAAATAAACGTTTTTGCATTTTCCGATAAAGCAATAAGATTTTTTCTACGCTTTTCCATAAGTTTATTGATTTTATTTTCTATGACAACGGCTTTATCCTGATCATCACTGTTTAATATTTCTTCCAGATTATTGATAAAGGTTCTAATCAGCGTATGGCAGGGCCGGGCCAGAATAATCCGTTTAACTTCTTTTAAATAATCCTGTAAAATATCCAGACCGGAATTAGAAATTTTAACAATTCTAAGCGAAGTCCTGAGGATAATATGAAATGCCTCACTGGCCGAACTTAACTCTTCTAACAAAATATTGCTTCTGATCAATTCAAACTCAAGAACAGGCTGGCTCTGGAAGTCATCAATTGTGTTGGTTTTGATATCCAGGAAAAAAGAGAGCCGACCCCTGATAAGTATTTCTTTTACTGTGCTTAAATCTTCCCGTAAATTATTTTTAAGGGTTTCAGGAATAAAGGTGGCAGCAGTTGTTGAAGAGATATTAAATATATTTATCAAAATGGACAGGTCTTCCGGCTGAGGCGTGATTTTTTTGATCCATTTTGATTTTAACCAATGCATTTTATTCTTCCAGGGAAGACCTGTCTCATACAGAAGCGCATTATATTCCTCGGGTGTCAAGCTGTCTATATCATCTACATGGGTTGCAATGGAAAGCCTCAGATAAGCTGCTATCAACCTCACTCTTACATTGGCATAATTGTCGCACTCAAATATATTTTCTGTTTTTCTGTGATATTTGCAAAGCGTGGCGATCGTACTTGCTTCCGAATGATTCAGCAATAAATTGTCATGGTGCTCAATAATGTATTTGTAAGACCGCAAATGATGTAATTTATACACCTTGGCATTCCATTCATCATCATTTATATCTTCGCTTTGAAGACCGACAACCATTCCAATATCATGCAGCCATACTGATGCTAATAAGTAAAACCACTCCTTTTTGGTAAAACTTTCATTATACTCTACTGGAAGCAGATTATATAAAGCGATTTCAACCTGCAAATTGTGTGTTTCGTTATGAAACCCCTGCCATGAAGGGCCATCATGTAATTTCCATAAATCTGAAACAAGGTCTATTATTTTTATTAAAATTTCATAATCATGGTCATCAAGGACATCTCTTCTTCTCTGTGTAAACGATGTCTCAACTGCGATAATTTTTTTTGGACTCTCTCCAATAATTTCAGTATCAACCGTATCAAATTCAATTTTTCCGTCATCTCCGGTGCTGGTATCAATTACCCATTTCCGGTTGGCCGGAGAAAAGCTTCTAAAGTCAAGCATAATTTTTTGCTGGAAAAAATCAATGGTTAAATAATGAAATCGTTGTTTTATTAAAGAATCCGTCCCTAAACAAGAGGCCCCGGCCTGGAATTGAAAAATTTTACCCATGGCATCATGATGATAACTTGCATCCACATTGTGCAGATGCCCGGTAAGCAAAATTGAGTTATTCACATAGCTTTTTAAAATTTTAGCATCATCTCCCCACAAAAAATTGATGGGATGATGAAACAGAAAAATTCTGACATCATATTCCGGCAAGGATTTCAGTGCAGACCTGACTTGAAATTCACCAATGGCTATTCTTCTCTCATCTGTATCCGATCTGCTCATCCAGGCGGAGTTGAGCCCGATAATATTAATATTTTTTCCTGCATCACATTTGTAATTGTCTGCAAACGGTACCAGTCCGTTGTGGGTATGTTTTAAATGCGGCATATATTTTTCAACAAAGGCATAGTATTCCGACATCCCCTTGAGCAGGTCTTTACGAAAGTCTTCATTGCTGATCTCTTCATTTAAATCCCGCATACTTGAATATACAGGGATATCAGATTTTCTGTAACACCTGCGGTTTACATCATGATTACCCGGCACAATAAATAATTTTTCTCTGTTAATGCCGGTATGTTTGATTAGTTTTTCAAAAAAATCTTCTGCCAGATCATATTCTTCTTTTTTTCCGCTAAAGGCAATATCTCCTGATACGATGACTATTTCAGGATTAATCCCTTTTTCTTTATCCCTTTCAATCCGCTTTAATAAGGATTCAGTAACAATTGATTGGTCTATTACGTCATTTTGCTTGAAATGGAAGTCTGAAATATGGAGTAGTTGGAACTGCATTGTTTTCTCCTTTAAACCTGAAATAATATTAAACACAATTGAAAGCTGATTTATCTAAACTGGTTTTTTAAGGACTTTTTTCAAAAGCCGTTAAGCGCTCAAGGGTATATTGCCGTTTGAGTTCTGCCATTGTTTTCGGACCGGGCATGCCATCGGGTTCCAGTTTGAAGCGACGTTGGAACGCCATTAATTTTTCCCGTGTTGATGGACCCCACACCCCGTCAACTTTCAGGGTTGCTGCCATAATCTGATTCAAGGCTGACTGGAGAAATTGAACCTCGTCAGGATTGGAAAGCGCTCCCTTGTCCTGTGCAATTTCCGCAAAATAGTCCTGGAATGTTGTTTTTAAAAACCCTCGCCATCCCTGCTCGTCCAGTCCCAGTTCAGTCACCGCTTTTTTTAGATCAAAATCAGGGCCTTGCTGTTTTACCATTTTGTAGAGGTCATCCACTTTCTGCCGCTGATCCAGGCAAAGCAGGAGAAGCCTGATTTCACGGATTTGTGTTGAGTGCAACCCTAAATCCTGGGCTTTTTGCGTCAGTTCTATCAAGGAAGAGACCTTTTCTTCACGCATTCCATCCATTCGCCAGTTGGGCAGAGCCGTCAGACGACCGGAATTCCACTGAGTTCGTTCATAAAGACTTGCCAGGCCTTCATTCAGCCAATCCGGTGCTTCGGGGAAATCCGCCTTGATCATTGCATGGACCATCTCATGCAGCAGGGTGCCGTACCCTGTCCTCCCTCCTGTAGCCATGATCAAATTGTCGGACGGGTTGTAATACCCCAGAAACGGGGCATAGACCGGAAGACCCACTTCCGGATACAGCTGATGGGTCGCGTCAACCAATGCAAACGGCTGTGGAGAAATCATGATCACAAGCAGTCTTTGAGGCGGCGTATCAAAATATTCTTTCATAAAATACGCATAAAAATCCTTTACCCCTCTTTCGTAGTGCTTGACAGGTGATACCGGATCTTCCAAACCAATGATCAAAAAAGGCGCTTTTTCAAACACATCTATCCTCAGATTATGTAGTGACTGCCGTATGACAGCTTCCATGGGACCTGCTGAAGCGCCTGCATCAATTACCGGCAGCCGTTTCGGCAGGTTCATGATGGCGTCTTTTTCCATCTCCACAGTGCCTTTCTTCATGATAAAACTGATGGAAACCCCTTTACTGCCCCAGTTTTCCACTCTCAGTTTGGCCAGCTGCGTCTGGCAGTATCCCAGTTCCGATTGAATGGCCCCGCGCTGCTCATCCGTAACAGCCATAAGCCTGGCTTTTTCAAGCCATTCAGTGGCCTTTTCCCAGTTCTTCAAGGTATTGTTCAGCGCACCCAGACTAAACACATACTTGTAGGTATCAGGAGACAGAAGGTTTGCTGTTTCCAAAAAATTGAGCGCATTTTTCAACTCCTGACTGCCGGGGTTGTCCTGGCGATAGATGGATAAAAACCGCTGGTAATTATTCTCTGCTTCGTTGCCCTGAGCGGTTGCCGGACCGGACAGGGCAATGAAGATGGTCATGACGGCGGCAAACAATGCCGGCATCATCCAGCGGATAAACCTCAAATCGTGCATAACGCCTCCAATTTAATAGGATGATCATCTAATCCGGGACAGATGTTCTGTGAAGCGGATTGCTTTCCTGTCTTACCTCTTCAATACCTGCCACAGGCGAGGCGGGTAACATCTTGATTTCCATGGGCTTTTGCACTGTCAATCCCCAGAGGATAATGGCAGCTCCCATCAGAACAAACAACGCCCCCGGGCTTCCTGCCTTAAGCTTGGTTTTAATTCCTGAACCGGAAAACCCGAAATCAATTTCACCCGATATCCCCTTGATCAGGGTATCGTGACCTAACCTTACAATCAGGTAGCCAAGGACACAGGCTGTAATCTTAAGGACAAGTATGCTTGCCATGAACGCTATGGCAATAGGGGTACTTGTGGCAACAAATGCCTGGGCAGATGCTATTGAAGCCGGTTCCACCGCCCCTGCGACGTCAGCGGTCATGCCGGGCAGAATCCCGCCTGTTAAAATCAAATAGCCTGCCACAATAAAACAATCTTTACCCTCCCATAATCTGGACACTTTTCTTTTGAAGCCTGCACCTATTGTGTACATAAACAGTTTCCTCTTGTTTTTATTTTTTCCAAGTGTCAAGCCCGATGGCCAGCCGATGATACTGCCATGCATCATCCAGGAGCAAAAAGTAACCAAACAGCTGATATTTAAATTTTGCCGGATCAACTGAAGAGTGGTAGGGTACCTGCGGTGCTGTTGAATAAATAAGCTGCCCCAAAAAAAGACCATCCGCTATTTCAACCAGCTCATCAAGGCAGAAACCAATGGGCATGGGCCCCCCTATCATGGGGTATCGGTAATGAAACTGGAAAACCTTTTTTTTGCTTTCCTTCCCGTTATTCATGGGAAGAATTGAGTCTTGATCACAGGTCCCTAAAAATTTATATCCCTGCCTGAAAAAAGGAGACGGCCCTGATTGTGAAATTGCCTGCAACGATGGATCCGGAAGCTGATAATTCATATCAATGATGCGCATGAGCGGATCTGCGGCCACAATGCGCTCATCCTGGATATTGCTGCCGTCAACCCAGTGTCTGCCGGCTTCTTTTTCCCAGAAATCCTTGTCTGCATCAGACATGCCCTTGTCCCATGACCCGCTCTTTAAATACCGGGTGTAGGGACCCTCATCGGTCCAGTGATGCTTTTCGTTTTTCAGGACAAGATCATAGTGCGGGGCACTGGCCAGGTGGGACTCAAGCTCTTTCACTCTTTGGGGATATCGCTCGACAAGGGTGTCGCTTTCATCTAAAAGCATGCTCAGTTTCCGGCCGTTAATTTTTTCAAAGGATTTGCCGGCCCATGGGAAAATATATTTTCCTATGCTGTGCCAGATCATGTTCAGAATGTTGGGGCCGGCCGGCTCACGCCCGAGAACGCTTGCCAGACTGCTTGGAAAAAGCTGGCTCTGGTCATAGAAGGCTGTGGGATCAGGGCATATGGTTTCCTTTAACCCCAGATGCAGATTCAATGTTGCCCCATGATAATAATCAAACCCGCAGGTTATCTCTTCCCGGCCGTAATAATCTCTTTTTTCAGTACCATCCGCCCTTACATTGTATCCTTTGGAACCCTGACCCTTGAATAAACCGTTTTCAACCACAGGCGCCACCCCGCAGCGGAAAAGACGGTTCAATTTCTCAAAATGCACCAGGTGATCATCATATTTACTCTGCAAGGAGATCTGTGTACTGATTCTTTGAAGCAGTTGCAGAATGGACTCATCCTCTTTGAGCAGTTGACGGATATCTTCTGTATCTGATTCTTTTGGAGAAGGTTCAAAAATAAAGGTGGTGAACTTTTTTTTCAGACCATCATTGAGCTTCCAGTCATTGGCCCAGTCTGTTATCTCTGGCCACTGCCGTTGCATTGATGGTGAACGCTTTGGTGAACGGCCCGGTTTTTTATCGTAACCAAGTGTTGTATACCCTGTTTCTCCAGGGCGGGGACGTAGCTGGGGAAACGCATCGTCTGCATATACCTTTTCTGCATAGGCCGGATCCATCATGAGAAAATAACCATTGTTCTGGTAGCCGTAATCCACATCACCGCCTTGATCTTTACCCGGCTCGGAAAAATGACGTCTTAAAAAATCAAGGGGATGCTGATGGTGGGGATCATAAGATTCTCCAATGGGAATTTCAGGCAGGTCGGGACAGAAAGGCAGCCGAAGGCGACCAAGGCTGTAATGGCGGGTGGCATAGATCAGTTGACCCAGATAGATGCCCTCGGCAATCTGCACAATCTCATCCACAAGGCGGGTCATGGGATAGACGGGTCTTAGGGCGGGCCAGCGATAGTTCAGCTGGTACACGTCTTTACCTTTCATTTCCGAGACAACCGATTTCCCAAAATCCGCCAGATAGATACTTCCGGTTTTATTGTAAGGAATGTATGTTTCCTTTTCCAGGTTTGCTTTTGTAAGGATGCCGCCAAACTGTTCTGCAGAAGTTGAAAAAGGCCTGTCTTTAAGATCCCATAGTTGCGTCAGCACCGGTATGGTGATTCCCTGGATAAGATCCGGGTCCGGAGGGTCCCGGAAAAAATTACGGCCGATGCGGGTCGATTCAGGATTAAACGCTTTCATTACCGAGTCGTCCTTCTCACATTTTTCAGCCAACGTCTCACGGGTCAGGGGTTCAAAGGCTTTACCCATCCACAGCCCGGTATCTGCAAACGTCATATTCCAGGCAGTGGCCATCCATTCAATACTGGCGATCCGTGAGCGTTCCCGGCCTAAATGCCGGACCGTATCCTGAAAATAGTCACTGTTCCTGATGGATACAGGAATGCCGATCATCGGGCCGTCAAGAACCACGGATTTCCCGCACATAAACAGTGTCTGCAATTTTTTATTTATACCAGGCCACAGCTGCCGTTGTTTATTGTCCGCCAGTATCTGCTGATACTTTGCCAGCATGGCATAAAAACTGCCGGTAAAATCTTTTTGAAGAATCGTTTCCAGTTCAATGGAAAGAAGGTTTGACGCGGTGGGGAAATGATCGCTGCTAAGGTAAGTTGTCATTGCATCTCCTTAGAAAAATACATAGCGGAAAAAAGTTTACACAAACTTATATAAAGTAAAATTAAAAAAAACAATCGGGGAAACCCTTAATTTTTGATAATTTTTAACTAATCGTCATCATCACAAATTGTCCTGGCTTGTTGTGCCGGTCGACCGGAGGCTTTCATCATCTGGTTATAATTTTGGAAACCGAATTGCTGATAATTGCACACAGCCGCTACATCCCCGGTAATATAAAATTCACCCTTGGCTAAATCCGTTGCCATAGGGTCACCCTTAAACTTAACACACTGTGACTGTTCCATCAGTATCCATTCCACGGGATGCGGTTCTTCCTGTTTGAGGGGCTGTAATTTACATAGTTGCTCCAGGCCAAAACCTCTTTTCATTAAATTTTTACTGATATCCCACATTAGAGCAAGGTACGGCTTTTGAAAAATTTCTTTGAAAAAAATCTTTGAGATTGGATATTTCAACAACTCATCCGTACCCTTGATCTCCAACAGCCCAAACGGCAGCTTTGGGAAAACTGAAACAGCGACATTTTCAAGCCCATGCCTTTTGTTAAAATTTTTCATTGATTTTTCAATTTCTTTTGTCAACTCATGGAGATCCAGTAAATTTTCATCTTGATAGGCCTGGTCATACCTGCTTATAATTTTCCTTAACTGTCTGAAATCTTTTCGGTCACGTAATTGTCGGACCTGGTCGACAATTTCCATACGGCTTGTTGAGCATTGATTTAAAACATATGAAAAAAACGGAGACAGGTTAATTGCAAACTCTCGCTCTTTATTGCGTGCCAGCTTTTGAATCAATTGGAATCGAGGATCGGCAATGGTTTTTGCGATAAAAGAAACTGCCTTTGAACCTGAATCAAACAATGCCTTTCCCGGAATCATCAATTTTTCAATAAACAGATTGCGCTGGGGATTCGGCAAGTAGGTGATCCCCGTTTGTTTGCCGACTTCATGATAATAAATTCCCCGCCAGGCATAGAGAAGCATGCGAAAATTATTCTCAGTAAAATGAAAATTTGTGGTTTCTCTTACCAGGGATAGCTTTTCTTGTATCCAGTCCGTGTCAAAATAATCTGCAGACGCATAAATTGAGGGGATAAGGTCTATGTTCATGTC
>Ga0180009_10002860_pt1 | contig 20061 bp, 14 predicted proteins | sample OS_PC_MetaG_FD_123537 | JGI IMG/M metagenome (GOLD analysis project Ga0180009, IMG submission 123537) | Groundwater microbial communities from the Aspo Hard Rock Laboratory (HRL) deep subsurface site, Sweden - OS_PC_MetaG | ecosystem: Environmental > Aquatic > Deep subsurface > Groundwater...
AGTTTAATTCCAAACCTCTTGCCACATTGTGTTTGGTCTATGGCAGCCGTCAAGGACACTATGCCTGCGGCGTTCCTCCTTGGCTGCGGCCTCAAGGGATAACTTATTGTAACCACACGGCGTCATTACACTACCCGGCTAGATACGCAAAAACTGAATGAGCCTTAATTCCTGAGAAAGATTATTTTCCTTCACCCCGAAAACGGTATTTCCTCGCGAGTGCAAAGGAAAATTCTCTCTAACTTTATTGTTAATAATAATACAACTGTTCCCAAAACAGGTCAATAGTATAATCATATGTTACGGTCCGCATAGCAGCCCACACAAAACAACATAAAAAAGTAGGCATAAAACAAGAAGGACCTAATCCAAAAAGTAGTACATTGATTGGCAGTGGTAGGTCAATAGTTTGTTGGTAAGCGTCATATTTGGCGCATCTTCCCTGTCTTGCATGTCGGGTTCATGATTTTTCTCTGCAAGGAGGCGAATTATGGCAGGGAGAAACTAGGATCGGCCATCGCGTGAAAAGGAGCGATATTGGCGGAGGAACGTAACTGACTGACGTAACAGCAGAATGAGCTGGGTGGAGTGCTTCCGCTGGGTTCAGGTGTCGGTCAAGCATAGAGTTACTGGAAGCAGTCTTATACCGGTCCTATGGCCTCTTTCTTGCTTTCACCAGAACCGGGCGCTCTAAAACCTCCGACTAAACCTTATTTTGGGCATCATATCAATATATTGATCGGGCCAGAAGCTAATTCAGGCTGATAACGCCGCATAATCCGGGGTTAATACTCACATCGCCTTGGCAACTATTTAAGCTACGGACAAATCATTGCCGACTTGCCTGAAGCATAAATTGCGCATGGTTACGATGGGCTGATCTGATCTTCCCCCGATATTGTGGACCCGTGGTTAAGCAGCCATCTTGATCATCTTCGGTTTTGAGGGCGTGGAACCAACTCTCCATGGGGGCATTATCCCAGCAGTCGCCCTTGCGGCTCATGCTGCATATCATGCCGTGGGAGTTTAGCGCCCGCTGGTAATCACCGCGGGCGTACTGGCTGCCCCGGTCCGTGTGATGAATAAGGCCCGGTCTTGGATGGCGGCGGCCCACCGCCATCTCCAATGCCTCCAGCACCAGGCTTTTGGTCGTGCGGCTGGCCATGGACCAGCCCACGATGATCTTGGAGTGTAGGCCCAGAATGGCCGCCAGATACAACCAGTCCTCTCGGGTGGGAATGTAGGTAATGTCGGCCAGCCACTTCTGGCCGGGCATATCCGCTTCAAAGTTTCGCTGGAGCAAAGTGGGCGCCACCGGATGGGAGTGCCTGGAATCGGTGGTCGCCTTGAACTTTTTCTTTTGCTTTGCCCTGATGCCGTTTTTCCGCATCAGCCGGGGCACCCGTTTCTTGCCGTGGCGCAGCTGTCGGTCTTTGAGCTCGGCATGAATCCGGGGACTGCCATAGGTCTTACGGTTTTCTTGATGGATGGCCTTGATCTCGACCAGCAGGCGGCGGTCCTCGCGCACTCGCCAACTCTCCGGACGCCTCAACCAGGCATAGTAGCCGCTGGAGGAAATCTCCAGCACCCGGCACATACGTCTCACCTGAAACCGGCCACAATGGTCGCGAACAAACCGGTCTCTCACTTGGGTGCCCCCGAGAAGATGCCCACTGCTTTTTTTAATATGTCGCGCTCCTGGCGTAATATCTTGTTTTCTCTGCGAAGGCGCGCTAGCTCTTCATCCTGGGGCTTCCATCGCCCTTTGCCCAAAAAGGCTTCAGCGGGATCTTCCACGAACTGCCTCTTCCAGCGCCCCAACACGCGCTCACTGATACCCAGGTCCCGGGCCGCCTGGGCCACGCTGAGGCCCCCATCGGTCACCAGGACCACCGCTTCCAGCTTGAACTCCCGGCTGAAACTTCTCCGCTTCCTTGCCATTAAATACCTTCAGGCACCTTATACGTGCTTTTCGAGGTGTCCACCAAATCGGGGGAACTCCAATCTGTCATTTGCCACTTGTGTCCCAAAATTAACCGGGCTAAGATAACATATTGTCATCTAGGACTTATTAGGCCAACTTGTACCTTTCTCGCGGCAGTCATATTGTCTCGAAAACGCGGGTACGCGTGGATCGAAGTTTGCCGTCCCAAAATGCGGGACGTTTTTTGGTTAAGATTTAAGTCCTTATGACATGCTTTCACTGGCTTGTTAGGGGCTGGTGAAGCGCGTTGAGGTGTTGGCCTTAAAAAACCACATGCATGAAATTGGATCAACTCCATGAAGGTACTATTTTTGACGCCCTTGGCATCTGCGCGAGAGCTTTGGGGGCAATATGAACGCGGAGGAGGGGCATATTTCCCGTTGGGCCTGTTATCCGTTGCCGGTGTGGCACTGAAAGCAGGGCACCAGGTTGAATTGTTGGATGTCAGCACCCTCCGAACCACATCTGAGCAGCTGGAACAAAAGCTGGTAGGGGGGGATTTTGACGTAATAGGCTTGGGTAATTGCTACACTTCGCTTGCTCATCTTGTGTTCCGCACCGCTGAATTTTGCAGAAAAATCCTTCCGCATGCCAAACTAGTAGTAGGAGGGATTCACCCCACATTGTTTCCAAACGAAACGCTCGAAGTATGCCCGGCGTTGGATTTCGCGGTTTTTGGTGAAGGGGAGCTAACGTTTGAGGAACTGCTGAAGTATCTAAACAATGAGGGCTCCGAACTACGCCAGATACAGGGTCTCTGTTACCGTAGTGGTCAAGAGGTTAGATGCAATGAACCTCGGCCACCGATCAAGGACATTTCCGAACTGCCTCCTTTGCCCTACCATTTGCTGGATATTGATAGCTATGTCCCTCCGCCCTCTAATTATAAGAGGCTGCCGACCTATGGCTTTTTGGTCCAGCGCGGCTGTCCATACCGTTGCGCCTATTGTGATGCCAGGGTGCATGGCCGAATTGTGCGCCATGACAACATAGATAAAATCATCGGACAAATGAAGTACCTGATACAAAACCACGGTATGAAGGGGATCATTTTCCACGATAGTTGCCTGACAATAAACCGTCGCTTTTCTGTAGAGTTTTTTAGCCGAATGATAGATGAGAAAATTAATGTTGCTTGGTGTTGCTACACACGGGTGGACAAAGTAGACCCCGAACTTTTAAGTTTGATGAAAAAAGCTGGTTGTTGGAGTGTGTCTTTTGGATTAGAGTCGGGAAACCAAGTGTCTCTCGAGCGGATCCACAAAGGGGTGACTCTAGCGCAGAACCGCGAAGGCGTTCGGATGGCCAAAAAGGCCGGATTGCAAGTCGTGGGTTCTTTCATCCTCTGCCTCCCGGGAGAGGATGAGCAAATGAGCCGGAATACAATCAAATTCGCAAAAGAATTGAATCTTGATACAGCGGTATTTTTCCTCCCCGTCCCGTTTTTTGGGACAGAAATATATGAAATGTGTAAAGCCGAAGACGCCCTGCCGGAGGACATAAAATGGGAAGATTTTAAAATGTGGATGGACCCAACAAATCCCATATATGTTAACCCCCTTATCGGCGATAAAAAAATGGTGAAACTCTACAATGAAGCAGTGTCTTCATTCTACCTTTCCCCCAAAACCTTGATGCGATCATTAATGCAAATTCACTCCGTATCTGATCTGCGAAAATATTCCAAGGGTTTCATTTCGATTATTGAAATAATCAAACGTCGTTTTAAACAGGTGCAATGATGCCGAAAATTGTTGTGATCGGCGGCGGAATATCCGGACTTGCGGTTGCATGGTACCTTTCCATGGAAGGCCATGAGGTAGATGTTTACGAGGCAGAAGATACTTTAGGTGGGAATTGCCGTGCTGTTCCCTTAGGGCAAAACTGGGTAGATATTTATTACCATGTGGTATCTACTAATTCATCACCCATGAGGGATTTGATTGCCTCTCTAGGACTAGATAGCGATCTTTACCCTGTACGAACCAGCATGGCCTTCAACCATGAAGGAAAACTTTATCCCGTTTCCGGCATTGCGGATTATTTAAAGTTCGCCCCCCTAACTACTTGGAACAAATTCCAACTAATTATTTGCCTTTTGCGAAGTTTATTAGTGAAAAAATGGCAATACCTGGATGGTGAGTTGGCTAGAGATTGGCTGATAAGTATTGGTGGAAAAGAAATTTATAATAAAATATGGCGACCGGTTATGCATGCTAAATTTGGGAACAAAACCGATGAAATAGTAGCAACTGACATGTGGTATCGGTTGAACCGGATGTGGTTCACTACTTTAGGCAGAAAGAACCAAGGGCCCTTCTACATCAAGGGAACTATGAAATACTTTTTTGATCGTTTTGAAGAAGGGCTTATAAAATTAGGTGCTTCCGTCCATAAACAAAATCCAGTTTCTCTTATTGAAACAAACGACAACCATGTCAAAGGCGTGGTTCTCGCAAGTGGTGTTTCGGTAGCCTGTGAACATGTAGTGGCCGCGATACCGCTACCACGACTTGTAAGCATTATGCCGAGCCAGAAGGTGCCTTTTAAGGATGAGACAAGACAAATCCAGTTTTTAAATAACATTTGTTTGATATTAAAAACGGAACGGCCTATAAGCCAGTACTACCAAGTGGCTTTTTCTGATCCGACTTCCCCGTTCACTGGCATCATATCCGGTGAGCAGTTTTATCCTCCTGAAGAATATGGAGGATACGTCACCTATCTAACTCGTTATTTTATGGGTCAGGAAGAGTTGTTTAATGTAAGTTCCAAGCAGCTTTTGGAAGAATATTTACCTTACATTCGCAAGGTAAAAAGTGACTTTAAGTTGAACGAGGTGATTGATTTGCAAATTGTAAAGGGGCATGATGTTGAACCATTGCACACCTTGCACTATTCAAAAATGCTTCCGCCCATATTGACATCACTACCAGGATTATCGCTGTTGAATCAAGCCCATATTTATCCAGAGCCTACAGTGTTGGATGTTTCTGTTAGCTATGCAAAAAAAGCTGCAAAATTGATATCTTCTACTCTTTCTTAGGCTTCACTATGAATCGCTCTACAGACAAAACGGAGGCGTGGCGGCTATCTGCTCAACAGAAGAAGCAGGCTTTAAGCTTCATGTATTCTTTTCCTATTTTATCTTTCACTCAAAATTGGGGACACTTGGTAACTGAGAGATTTTTAGAGAATTGTGATATGGTTCTAGATATGGGATGCGGAGCAGGTGAGCATCAGTCTTTTGGCCGGAATAAACGTAAATATATAGCTTTGGACATTGATTTAGATGTGATAAAAATTGGTCGAGAGAATCACTACAATAATTTAGCAGTGCAGGGTGACGCCTGCAACCTTCCTTTTGGGGATGGCAAGTTTGATGGTGTGGTATCGGTCTACTGCCTAGAGCATCTTAAGTCCCTAGACAAAAGCATTGCAGAAATATATCGAGTTCTCAAGCCTGGTGGCGTTTTGGCATTATCGATCCCGACAGAAGGGCTATTGTTTCGACTGGGACGCCGTTTGGTAACAGCGCCTTTTGCTAAAAGAAAGCTGGGCTTTAAGACCATAAAAGCGTACGAAGACTATGTGGCTGAACATCATATAAATTCTGTGGAGGATGTTTTTGCGGCTATAAATAAACGTTTTGACTCGGTAAGAACATTGTTCTTTCCTTTTAATAAACTGGGGAAAGACCTTAATTTACTGGCAGCTTTTAAGGGAGTTAAGCCCTTAGTAAATGATCTATAGATAAGCATCCTTAACTATCGTTAGGTTTTTTCTTAAAAATATTCATTCTGTCAACCGGTAACTATGCGTAGCGCCTAAAGGATATATCTTTGGCTTATAAAAAGATTAAAATACTCTACATTCTACATAGCGCCAGTGTTGGTGGAGCGCCTCTAAGCTGTTTATCATTGCTGAAAAAAATGGACAGAGAAATTTATGATCCGGTAGCGCTATTTTTGAAAGACTCGCGGATGGTTGAAATTTACAGGGATGCTAATATCCATACAATAGTGGATAAATCTTTATCATATTTCTCACACACCACCGGGGAACGCTTATATATTGGTAACCCCCGAGCCGTAAAACAATTGACCGGATTTTTGCCGTCTATCGTACGTACGCGAGAAATTGTCTCCCGGATTAAACCTGATATTGTGCATTGCAATTCGTCTACTCTTAGCGCACAGGTCATTGGCGCTAAATGGGCTGGAGCGAAAGTTGTATGGCACATTAGGGAGCATGTTGTTAGAGGGCTTAGTGGTATTCGGCAGAACTTCCATTATTGGGTAGGAAATCACTATGCAGATGCATTGATATTTATTCTAGAGAAAGAGGCACGCCGTTTCGCATGTGGAACAAAAGGCCATTTAATTCCTAATTTTGTTGATTTTGATGTATTTGACCGCACATTGCGGGAGAGGATGAATAAGAAAAAAAATAGACGCCCAACAGTGATATTTCTAGGTGCGGCAACCCCCATAAAAGGTGCCCTGGAGTTTGTACTATCATATCAACTTGTTTGTCGGGCAATTGGACCAGTAAAATTCATTTTGGCGGGAGCGGATGGTGGGCCTTCACTCCCCGGAATGTTGAGCCGCATTAAGCAGGGTGCGCTCAATGCTTTAGGAAGGCAAACATATAGTCAAAAAATAAGATCAGTGGTTTCTCGAGATAAGCAAGAAGGTATAATCTTTTTGGGCAAGATCGAGGATGTCCCTTCGCTATTGGCTGCCAGCGATCTATTAGTCTTTCCCGCAACGGCCCCTCATTTTGCACGTCCCGTGATTGAGGCCGCTGCTATGGGACTCCCGGTGGTAGCATCAGATTTGGAAGGGCCTCGTGATTTGATAAAGGATAGAGAAACCGGGATATTGGTACCCCCAAGCGATTACCGCGCCTTGGCCGGTGCAATTATAGAAGTGCTAGCAGATCCTGATTTGGCCAGGCGTTTGGGGGAAGGCGCCTATTTAATGGCTTTGCGCAATTTCGATGCAAACGTGAATAGCCGCAAAGTATTTGACATATACCGCAGGCTTGCAAGAGAAATTTAAAAACGCATGATCAAGCCTACGACGAATTCGACCAAAGATTGCAGGGTCAAGAGCTTTGTCTCGTGGGGACTTGCTGTTTGGGTGATTTTGCTCACGATGGCTAATGTTTGTTACTTTTGGGATCAACTCCACAGGACGGGACGCCTGGGGCGTTTGAGTAATCTATTTGAGGCAATACTCAATTGATGGGACGTTGAGTTGCCGGCGTTGATTTACATACCAATTATGGCGCTATTGTGGCTCCTGGCTGCAGGATCCGGAGGATTTGCGCTCCGCTGGTTACTCCCCGGCGGTGTTGCAAAAGAGGACCGGTTGGTCCTTGGGGTGGCCACTGGATTGGGGTTAATGATCTATAGCACCGCAGCCTTGGGCGGTCTGGGGTTATTAACACCAACTTGGGTCGCGGCTTGCCTGGTGATGCTGACAATTCCAGCCGCCCTTCAGTTGCCCCGTATGATCCGCGATTTTTCTAGAACTAATAGAACAAAAGGAGAAACTGGTAATAGATGGGCAGACGGCGGCCCTTTGCCCCGCTGGCTATTAACAGCTTTGCTTGTCTCTTTTGGGTTGATATTTTTGTTCAGCGGGCTTACCCCGCCAATTGATGGTGACACCCTACATTCCTACTTGCACGTGCCTCGCCAATTTTTAGACGTCGGCCGGATATTGCAATTGCCGTTCGAGGTGCATGCCAATGTGCCGCTTAATGTGCAAATGTTATCGGCGATGGCCTTATCTTTGGTCGGAGATGAACTCGCTCAGTTGCTCGCCAGCTTTACAATGCTGACCGGTTCCTGCGCTGTCTTGATTGTCTTGGGACGGCGCTATCTATCATTAGAAGCCGGGCTTTTGGCGGCCTTGCTGTTCGCAAGCATGAATTGCGTCCAGGCACTAATACCATCGGCAAAAGTTAATTTGGGCTGGGCTTTTTTTGAGTTAGCTTCTTTTTACTGCTTTGCGCGTTGGTGGCTTGACGAACCTAAGTCAGACTGCTGGTTGGCTTGCGCTGGTATTTTGCAGGGATTGGCTTTAGGAACGCTTTATGCGGCAGTATCGACCGTGTCAGTAATCTCAATTTGTTTATGTTGGGGCTCCCGCGCGGATGGGTTAAATAAGACCGTTAAGCGTCTTTTTGTATATTTAGCGCCTGCTGTCTTGCTGGCTTCACCTTGGCTTATCAGGAACTTTATGGAAACCGGCAACCCAGTATACCCAGTTTTAAACCCATTGTTCGGGCTCCCGTACGGGATGCCGATTCGACACAACAGTGGATTTTGGGGGATTGCCGTAATTTGGTGGGAAATGAGCATAGGGCACCTGGCCGGGCATTTCGGGAAGCCGGTTGGCCCCTGGGTGATAGTCCCCTTGACTGGGTTGGTGTTTGTCCGTCCGATCCCGCGCTTTTTACGGTTGGCGCTCATTATAAGCATTCCATTGTTTATAATTTGGAATTTTGGTGTGCAACGGCCGCGCAACTTTCTGTCCGGCCTGGGGTTATTTAGTCTGGCTTCTTCTTGGATATTAATACGATTATCCACGGAGCATGTTTGGCCGCGACGCATTCTCCGCGTCAGTTTGTTGGTTTTTTTGCTTTTTAATCTGGCCGTGATGATACGTGCCAGTCTAGCGCAACCTGGCCATCTTGATTATTTGGTGGGCTTGATGTCGCGGGATGGCATTGAGCGCATGGTGCAGAATCGGCACTTGGCTTCGCCGAACGCCCTAATGACTAGGTACATTAACGATCAATTGCCTGATGGCGCACGAGTATTGGCAATTAATCTAGGCAACGGTTACTATATTAAACATCCGTTTTGGGATTCTCGTATGGCTGATGGTGATTTCTACCACGACAAAGTGAAGAATCACTGGGAATTGATTAATATCTGGAAACGAATGGGAATAACACATGTTTTTATCAATCGACCTTATTTGAATAAAAACTTATCAACTGAAGATACGAGTGTTCGGCTAGCCCTTGACGTCTTGGATAAGCCAGAGTATGCCAACAAATGCTTTCGGCTTTTACTAAAATCTGACGGTCAGGAAATATGGGAGTTGAAGTGCCGTTAACTGGAATCGACATTAACCTGCGGTTGTTATTAGTTGATCCGCTTAAGTTTTATTGTATAAAGATGTTGTTCGCATATAGATTATAAACAATAAAAATCATACTTAACGCTTTGGCAAGGCGGTACCGTTAAATGAATAGAGCTATAGTAGGCTTAGGCATCTTAGGTTGTTTTGCTTTGATGGGTGTTGCTATTTTGATGGCATCCCAATTGGGCGACTTGGATCCCGCCCTAGGTGACTTGGATCCCGCCCTGATTTTTGGGGGGATGCTAATTATAATATTTTTGGTTGTTAGCGCAATATGGGCTCCGCATGTTGGTCTAGCCATCGCCTTGATATTTTTACTTAATAATTATTACCTTGACATGTATGCGCCGCCTAAATTCTCACCTTTTTTAGCCACATTGGCTGCCCTTTGCCTGGTAGCAATACTCCGTTTTGCTCTTGGCTATAACCATAAAGTGTCAATAGATATTAAGATATCGGCAAGTTTGGCAGGCTTTTGCTCGTGGTCCTTCCTATATGCATTGGCACGTTTCGGAGAATTTCCCATCAGTGCCTTTTTACATCTGGCGGTGCCTCTATTTATCTTCTTAATTTTCATACAATTGATGCAGCAAAGGCAAACTGTGATATGGGCTTTTTATGGTCTACTGGTGGGCTACATAATTTTTTGCGTGCTTATGCTACCCGATTTATATTATGGCAGTACGCACATCAGTGGAGGCTACTTCAACACTGAGATGTTCAGAGGCGAAGACCGGCGACTGCACTATACGTCAATTGCATGGATACTGAACGTGGGGGCGACCCTGTGTTTGGGATTTGTTATACGAGGATCCCGATTAAACAAAATCGTCGGTGTGGCACTGTACGCACTTATTGCAGCCACCGCACTCCTCACCTTTGCCAGGGGTGCCCCGGTGGGATTAGGGGCTGGCCTGCTTGCCATTTGCGTAGTGATGGCCAAACAAAAAAATTATCGTGCCTTGATATTTGTATCGGTCATGGCAGTTTTCTTTTTAATTTTATATCTTGGTTCGCCCATGTGGCTTTGGGTATATGAATATAAGACTATACAAAGAGAAATAACGTTGGTTGGTCAAAGCCGTTTTTGGCTCGCCTATGACGGAATTATCAGCATCGCATTGCATCCTTTGTTGGGAAGGGGTGGGGGAGGTTCGCCAACCCATTCATATCTACTGGACATTCCTTGGCAGTACGGGATCCCTGCGGCGCTGGTTTTCTATTATGCTATTCTACGCCTTTGGGTGCGTAGTTGGCGCTTGGCTACGTCACCACCCAGTCCTGCGGATAGTAGATTTGACCAAGCACTTAAGTTGGGCTGCTTTCTCGCTTTTTGCGTTAGCATTGTTCAGGGTATATTTGACCCGGTATTACACACTCCATTTTATGCGATTATTTTTTGGCTGCTCCGGTCCATTGAGACTTATTACTGGGGTCGGCAGCAACTTGAGGCACCGACGCCTCAGGCCCATAAGAGCCTCTATGAATCCCGATCCCAACCGATCGATAGTTGAGGCTTCCGGCAATGTGCATCATCGGTTCAAGGTTTGATAGCTTGCGCAGGTTGTTGATGACTTCGACGATCGGGTGGCTTTCGCTTTCATATGCCCACCAAAAATTTGGCCGAATACTACGTCGTGGCCCCGTAGATTGTTACCGCGTCGAGCCGATGCCGTCCAGCATGGATTGTTTGGACCTTTTGTCAGTCCCCGATGGGTTAGCTGCGATGCTCACATTTTGTGAACTTCATGAGCCCAAAACTATCGATCGCATTTTGGCGTTGGCCGACGAGGCCTGTAATGGGAGAGTCGCAATTTTGGGCTTGGATTTGGTGGATGCAGGCCTTCCACCCCAGTGGCATCGTGACCTTGTGTCCGGTCGTTTTTGGCCCCTTGCACCAGCCTCTGGAATTGATTACGTGGATTTCAATCGTGGCACTGATGTCAGGCTTACCTGGGAGTTGAATCGATGCCATCATTGGGTTATGCTTTGTCAAGCCCACCTGATTTCATCTGATCGACGGTTTAGCGAACAAGCACTATCTCAGATGAAATCTTGGATTAAGGCCAATCCTGCCGGTTTGGGTGTCAATTGGATAATGGCCATGGAGGTCGCCATCAGGTTGATCAATTGGTTTTGGGCCCTGGCCTTCCTGTCGGCTGCTGATAGCTTGCGCGAATCGGACTGGCAATGCTTTGAACCGATTTTATCAACCCATGCAACCTGTATTGCAAATCGTTTAGAATTCGGTCGTTGGCCGGGTAACCATTATTTGGCCAACGGTGCGGGCTTGATATATGCCGGGCTTTTGCTAAGTCATCGGCCCGAAGCCAATCGTTGGCTGCGGAAGGGCTTGGACATTATCCTGGGGGAGGTTCCGCGTCAGTTCAATGCCGATGGTGGTCATTGTGAAGCTTCCATTGGGTATCATCGCCTGTCGTTGGAATTGTGCCTACTGCCTCTAATCTTGGCGGAGCGGGCGGGCATAAATATGCCAAGTCGGGTGCGCCGCCGTTTGATCGAGGCCAGCAAGTTCTTGGCTGGTTATACACGCCAGGACGGTAGCGCTCCCAATTTCGGGGATAACGATTCTGGCCGTCTACTTCGACTAGCGCCACAGCCTCTGGAAGATCATCATGCCTTGTTGGCAATAGCCAATGCCTGGCTTGGCGAAGAAGTGCCGGCCCCCCCCGGCATCAAAGGCCAGGTTGAAACATGTTGGCTTCTGGGGTGCCCTTCTGAAAACAAGCCATGTGCCCCTCAAACCATGGGTCACCAGGCCTTTCCAGAAACCGGCCTTTACGTTTTGGCGGGAAAGAACCTGCGTTTAGAAGTCCGCGCCGGAGCGCCGTCACATCGGGGCGGGCATGCACATTGCGACGCCATGAGTTTCGAACTGACCGCCTCCGGCCGCCTCGGCATCGTGGATTCAGGAACCTATTTATATACTGCCTACCAGGACGAACGTGAATATTTCAGGGGACCTGCCGCCCACAATGTCACCCAAGTGGATGGTCAGGAGATGGGCCAACCCCAAGGGATTAATAGCCCTTGGTCGGGGGGGCATGGTTCTGCCACTGATGTCTTGCGGTGGGAAGCCACCGCAGAAAAAGCATTGCTTGTTGGCCGGCATACTGGATATGCTCAATTGCCGCATGGAGTGATTTGGGAGCGAACTTTTTTCTTGGATAATGATAGGGACATCATATTTATCTCCGAGGATTTCCATGCCAAAGGCGAACATCAATATGATATGCGCCTCCACTTGGCACCGGGTCTACGAGCGGTCTGGGAGCCTCCGAATATTTGCTTTGTTTGGCCGGATTCATTTGAAAACAACCTGAAAATGACTTGGTTGGGAGAAACGATTTGTTTCCTACAAGAAAAGGCCTGGGTATCGTTTGCCTATGGTGCTCGGCAGCAAACATGGGTCCTGAGCTTTTCTTGGAGGGCTGCGGGTAACAACCGCCAACGCTGGGCTCTATGGAACGATAGTGATAAAAGTACGAACCGGTGTGAGATTGAGGGCCTGATTTTCCCAACCATATAAGGACTTCCAGACTTGGTGGGCCTTAGTGATTGCCTTTCGATTATTATCTATGAGCGCCGTCTGAATGCCGAGTGTGGGAGGCCGAGCTTGGCATTATTGTTGGTTGAGCCGCCTAGTGCATAATAAATCGCGTTGGCGCAGCACTGTTCATCATCCCTCTAAGAGGTGTTAGCTATGAAGCAATTGGTGCAAAGGGCAAACAATAAAGATGTGGAGATAATAGAAGTCGCTGAGCCTTCGTGTGGCCGGGGGCAGATCATTGTTGCGTCCGAGGTATCGTTAATTTCTCCTGGTACAGAGAGGGCCGCACGTTCATTTGCCGAAGCCAGTCTGTTGTCCAAAGTTCGCAACCGGCCGGATTTGGTAAAGCGAGTGTCCACCATGCTTCTGCAGGACGGGCTTTCACACACCTTCAGGAAGGTGAGCCAGCGCATGTCCCTGCCTGAGGCCCTAGGTTATTGCGTATCTGGCACGGTAATGGAGGTCTCGCCTGAAACCAGCACAGCCTTTGCTACTGGTGATCGGGTGGCATGCTCCGGGGCCGGCTACGCGGTTCATGCGGAAATGGTGGCGGTCCCGAAGAACCTTTCTGTGAAAATACCTGATAGTTTGAGCTTTGAGGAGGCGGTTTTTGCTCCTATGGGAGCCATTGCCACGCATGGTCTGCGCCAGGCTGGTATTGGACTGGGAGAATCGGTGGCAGTGATCGGCTTGGGCCTGGTAGGCCTTTTGTCTGTCGGCTTGGCCTTGGCGGCCGGTTGCCGCGTTTTGGGTATAGACCTGCACCCTCAACGCTTGGAAGCCGCGAAGAAGATGGGGGCGCATCTTGTGGCTTCCAGGGAAAATGCAAAAAGAGCGGCTGTGGATTTGAGTGGAGATGAAGGGGTGGACGCAGTATTGATTTGCGCTGATAGCCAATCAAACGATCCGTTGCAATTAGCTGCCGCTATCGCCCGTTCACGAGGCACCGTGGTTGTCGTTGGTGCAGTGGATATAAATGTTGGCCGGGATCAATTATATCATAAGGAACTTAATTTAAAAATATCCCGTTCCTTGGGGCCGGGCCGCTATGATTCCAATTATGAGGAAGACGGCAATGACTATCCGTATGAATATGTGCGTTGGACAGAAAACCGAAATATGGCGACGTTTTTGGATTTGGCTGCATCGGGCAAAATTGATGTTAAGCAACTAATCACTCACCGATACAAGTTGGCGCAGGCATCCGAGGCCTATGAAATGATAAATCGGAGGTCACTGGATTGCCTAGGAGTGCTGCTGAATTATAATGCTGAAACTCGGAGGGATAATTATAAAGTAGGCCAGAAGGTTGAGTTTGGTTCGTCCGTACACCAACACCAAGGAAAACTGATCGTGGGACTGCTTGGGGCTGGCGGCTTTGCTCAATCTACATTGATACCAGCCATCCAAAAAACTGAATGCGTAGAATTAAAAACGGTTGTTTCTGGCGGCGGCATGAGCGCGCGCAGAGCGGCTGAACGATTTAATTTTTCGGTGATGTCCACCAAGGAAAATGAAATATGGTCTGATGATGCGATTAATGCGGTAATAATAGCAACGAGACACAATTTACATTTTAATCAGGTGATAGACGCGCTTGAATGCGGGAAGCATGTTTTTGTGGAGAAGCCTTTGTGTTTAAATGCCGAACAACTGGCTGAAATTGAAACGGCTTATTCGCGTGCAAAAACACCCCTTGGAGGAAAACCCATATTAATGGTTGGCTATAACCGCAGGTTTGCTCCGCTAATTACAAAGTTGAAATGTTGTTTAGACCAGACCAGCGAACCATTGCATATACATTATAAAGTTAATGCCGGCTTTGTCTCTCGTGATCACTGGACGCAAGATTTGTCAGAGGGCGGCGGCAGAATAGTCGGTGAAGTATGCCATTTTGTTGATTTATTAAATTTTTTGACCGATTCTAGGCCCACGCAAGTTTTTGCGTGTGGCATAGATAATGTTCAAAGGTATTCAAATGATAATATAGTAGCAAATGTTCTTTTTGAAAATGGTTCGGTAGGATTAATAACCTATTTAGCATGCGGCGATACTGCTGCTGGAAAAGAATCTTTGGAGGTGCATGGTAACGGAATGTCTGCGTTTTTGAATGATTACGTATCGCTGCAAGTTTGGCAGGACGGTAGCCCTAAGAAATATGTTCAAAAAGGCGTTCTTAAAAAAGGACATGCTGAGGAAATGCGATCATTTTTCAACTCTATATTAAATAATGAAAAAGCCCCGATAGCTTTCGAAAATATTATCATGTCAAGTTTAACTACATTTGCTATACAAGAGAGCCTATTAAAGAAAAAAATGATAAACCTTTGATCTGCTAAATGTTGATTAGTGGTTGTCTAAATTAGCCATAATTTAAAAAGCAAAACAAGGTGTCTGACATGGCAGCAAAAGCAATAGGTTTGCTAGATGACGTTCAGCACGTTGAGCGGGCGATATCATTCCTAAAAGACCAGCACTTAGTTGAAAAACATGATACTAATATTATTTATTTTTCAAAAAATTCAATTCGAACTAATCTAAGACAGGCGCTAAACGTGATGAAAATGATAATGGCTTCCCTTTTTTCAAGGGACAAAATTATTTTATTAGGAATATCTACTTTTTCGATCAAGCAGATGAGTACGTTTTTTTTGTTGATTCTTCTTGCGTCAAACCAAATACTTGGGAACGCAACACACATCAGCAAAAATGGGATTAACTTTATACAAATATTCATCTTTTCACCATTTCATATATTTTTAATTCCAGTTAGATTTGTTGGTATATCAAAAATGTATTTCAGGATATTTATAAAAAAAGTTAATGGTTATTTTATAGGTTTCAATAAAATCCATGGGCCTCATAATCTTTGGTATGTGAGATTCGGAGACCAATTATTGCGTTATGGTGTATTTGGTTATTCACCTGAATTGGACTTTGGCGAGTCTCTTAGAGATAATGTATTCAGTCCAATATTTTCCTATGGATATTTGCCAAAAAAGGTGGGGATGCGCAGTTATTATTTGATTTGCACTTTGTCTTGCTACGCTTCTTGTTTGGTTGTAGGGTTTTTAAGTGGTAATTATTTAATGGTTATACTTTCTTTATTTTTGGTTCCGTTATCTCCTTATTTTGTATATCCGAATATAATGATTACCAGGCCCCAAAATTTGGGATGGTTTCTTGTCATACTATCTATTGGGTTTTATTCGGCTGGGTATTTATGGGTGGCTAGCGTTTGTGTTTTGGCAATTTCTTACATTTCACTTACGCCTTTATTTGTTGCAAGTATCTACTTAATGATTCAAATATTATTAAATGAAAGCATTGGCAATGTCTGGATTTTAATACCGGGCACGATTAAAATTATTTTAGATTTATCTTTAATTAGTGACTTGATGAATTTTAAAAACAAATTGTCAGTGCTAAAAAAGCCTAAAAAAAATAAAATTAAAAGGAATATAGCCACTAGACAAAGCCATCTATTGATTATTGTTGTCAGCGCTTGCCTTGGAAGTGTGGGTTATGTGACGCATCATCCCATGTATGCGTTATTTTTTTTGAATATGATATTGATATGGATAAACTTTAAAATCGTTCGTATTGCGGATTTAGATACGTTTTATAGAATGCATTTTTGTGCCTGCATCTTGTTCTCGGCGTTCGCAGGAGGGCTGACTGAAACCTTATTGCCTCTAGTTGTATTGATTGTTAATCCGGCACTGGTAAACGATTTGAAATACTTGATCGGTAACGATGACTATATGGTATCCACTAAAACAGTTGCCATAAGCAAAAAAACTGAAAGCATAATTTTTAATTTTTTTGACAAGATTGAATCTAATGCCCGCGTATTGATAGCATATGAATCTGACGTCCCTGATAGCAACTATAGATATCTAGGATTTATTTTTTATTATTATGGTCAAGATAGGAAATTGTCGCTAGTTCCATCTTGGGGTACCGTGAAAAAGTTACCAGTACTAAATAGAAAGTTAATAGAAATACGCAAAAAAAACGTTGAAATAAAACAGGTTGAAACCCTCATGGAGGCTATCGGTTCAACATATATAATAGCCTTACCGAACGCTCTTCAGGAAATCGATAAAACTTGCAATTTCAGCAAAATAAATTCGATAAATATTGATGAATTTAAATCGATTTGCCATTTTGATAAAGAAGTAAAAGGGGAAGTCGTATTGTATAAAATGGAATCAAATAGCGGCATATGCCCAGGGAGTCAAATCGAAGTTCATCCTAATATTATAACCATTAAAGGTGTAACAAAAGATTATACGGTGGTAAAATACGCTTGCAATAGCAAATGGGAAGCACGTCAAAATAATAAAAAATGTAATGTAATTAGTGATGATATTTGTGGAATTAAATTTATGAAAATAAAGAATATAAATAATAGTGATATTATAATGAACTATGGGAAAAATGTGTAAACAGTATATAATTATTTGTTGTTTTTGATAAAATTTATACGAAAATACACCAGAACAATCCGGATTAACTTTGACAACTCATCCATGGGGATTCCTAAAAGAGGCAAGCAAATCAAACTTATTATATTAATGGTTAATATAAAGGAGATATCCACCCAAAGAGGGAGCGATGATTCTATAATACTAATTTCGGCAAAGATGGCAGAAAAAGACCAAACAACCAACAGTAAAGTTCTGACAATACTGAAACCTATAGGCTCACATTTTTCTCCAAAATAAATAACTAGTATATTCCCAATAATATGTGCGAGGCAGCCACCTGCCGCAGCTCCAACCACTCCTAAAAACGGTGTAAGATGATATATAATAAAAACAGAAGAAAGAGCGCTAATGATTATGCATAAAGTATATATCGTCGTTTTTTTATTTGTTAGAATACCTAAGCCGCTAATCCAATAAATAGAGGCAAAAAAATTACCATAAGCAATAAAACCAACAACCTTATAGCCACTAAAATAACGGTGATCTGCAAAAATGGTTATCAATATAGGTGATAAGGCCGTGAGCAAAATGGCCACGTAAGAGGCCGCAACTTTTATGGCTCCGTCCATAAAGGAATAAAACCGAAAAGATTCCGCCCCTTTTTCTAACGACAATGCAAGGGGCGCCCAAGCAAGACGAAAACCCCATAGCAAAACCAAAACGATAGAAGCCAAACGAGCACCAACAGAATAAACTCCCAAATCATCTAAAGATAAAAACCGTAATATGAAAAAGCGTTCGCTGAAAGTGATGCAAGATAAGGCCAAGTCCGTAGGCATCACTGGGACGCCTATAATTACCATTTTCTTTAAAAGAGAGAATGAGAAGCGGTCACGCAGCATTGGTATCATCCAATAGATACCGATGGGGAGGGTGATGACTGTACCCGCTAAAATGCCGAGGAAGTACCCTTTAAGGCCCCAATGCAAAACGGAAACCATAAAGAGTAGCAGAGAATAGGTTAAAGCCAATTGTAGCCCGGATAGAAAAACAAATTTAAATCGCCAGAAAAGTAACCGAAAAAAATCTTGAATGCCATTTCTAATGGCAGCAAAGAAAAAGCCTAAAAATGAAATAATAATAAGATCAATAGAAATATTTTTGTTGAATCCGTAAGAGAAAATGTAGGGGCAAATAATGATTGCAACTAATGTAATAAAAAAGCCCCAAGTTGATAGGAACAGAACATAGGTCTTTATTAAAGAAGATTTTGTAAAGCCACTATCGTTTTCATAGAAAATGATAGTCCTGGATGCATTAAGCCCCATAATAATAAAGCTGGTAATCACGACGCCAAAAATATTAAGAAGCTCTATTATCCCGTAATCTGATGGTGATAAAAACCTCGTGACAATTGGCAATACGAGAATGCCGACTGATTTTGATAAAATACTCGGCAAACCATATATAGCCGTATCTCCGGCTACTTTTTTTATTAAATTACGCATCTCTTAAAAAACCATGATGTGAGGATTCTGACCTCGCCGAACATTACGCTTCAATATAGTGTCTTTTACTTTAGCACTTCGTAAGGGGGCTCCCCTCGGAGTAATCCATAGCGGCATACTTAAGGTGGATGGCGTTTAATGTTTTCATGCCGCCGCTTCGGTCAATCCTGCCATGGCAGAACCCAGTATGCCCCGTCTGGCGTTCCACCGTCCAGGCTGGAGTGGGGGACCGCCTCTGGTTGTAATACTCCATCCAGTATCCAAATCCCTCTTCTGGCTTCTCTTTTCGGTCTCATCGGGGGATAACCGGTATCAGTACACCGGACGTGGCCAAGCTCCGTGGTCTTCACCCCGCGCAGCAAATAGGGGCAAATCTTGTGCTCCGGGCGAGGCTTGGAGGTGTTGGGCTTCTGGTAGACAGGAGTGAGCCCCGTCTTGCGCATCTACATATATTTCAAGCGAGGTCGTAATCCTCATAAATGCCGCTTGTCATTTTTTGTATCAATTAACGATGAACTAAAATAGTCATCAAGAAAGGCCTTGTCTACATTTTGAATATGGACGATGTGCCATAATGCCAAATTCAAAAGGACCCAGATTGGAAATCCGTTTGGTGAAGGTCCGGGCTTTCGCTCAGAAAGTAGGCTTTCAAGGCAAGACCAATTTAAAAGGTCGTTAAGGTCTGGAAAGTCTCTTAGTAATGAAACCGCCAACCTAGACACCTGGTCTTGCACCATATTGTTTGCGCTACCGCAAAATCCTTTTTTATCTCTTTCAAGCACAAATTTTGGGAGAAGATCTTTCGAAGCAAGTGCAAGTATTTTCTTGAGTTTGCCCGGAACGATTTTGTGTTTTGGAAGAATTGACAAGGCAAATCTAACCAACTCTTTATCAAGATATGGCACCCTCGCTTCAACAGAAGTAGCCATGGTCATTTTGTCGACTCGCATCAATAAAAGCTCAGGCAAACGATGTCTTAGTTCAATATAAGAAATATCATCTAGAAGACTGGTTTCGGAGATAATGGAACGACGCTCTGAATAAAGTGAAGACACAAACTCGGTTGCTAACTTGGTTTGATCGGAAGATATAAAAGGTCCGTTCCCCGAGAGTGGACGGAAACCTATAGCTTGTCCGATAAAAAATGGTAAACCAGCGGCAGCTTGTTGTACGAACTCCGCCTGCCAAGAGTGTAGGGATATGCTCGCTAAATAAGCCAATGGTTTTTTTAGATACGAGGGAAGGCGCGCCAATGTTTGGTAATAGCGGTTCATGCGAAGATAAAAAGGATAACTGTTGTACCCGCCAAAAAGCTCGTCACTACCTTCGCCCACCTGCACAACATAAGTGCCACTCTCTCGTGCCAAACGAGAAACATAGTAAAGAGGAACACACACAGGAT
>Ga0180009_10002861_pt1 | contig 20058 bp, 22 predicted proteins | sample OS_PC_MetaG_FD_123537 | JGI IMG/M metagenome (GOLD analysis project Ga0180009, IMG submission 123537) | Groundwater microbial communities from the Aspo Hard Rock Laboratory (HRL) deep subsurface site, Sweden - OS_PC_MetaG | ecosystem: Environmental > Aquatic > Deep subsurface > Groundwater...
CTGGAGTTTTCCCGATTAATGCTTTTTTAATTTCATCTTCTTTAATATCGGGAACAACAAATGCTTTCAAAGTGACCTGAAGGTCCGCCTCTGTTGATGTTAGTACACTGCTTGTCGAGTTACCTAAGACCTCCACGGCTACATCTCTGCTTTGGCTCGATAATACGAAATCTTCCGGAACTCGGTCTTTTACATACTCGTCCAAGAATTTATTTAACTCGCTATTAATGTAAATTAGTCCGTCGGCAGATATAGATTGTGTGAGAGAAAGTTTATCTACCTGGTCCCCTACATTTTTGTTGAAGGTTTCTTTTATGATTTTTGCTTGCACCGACCCATCAACGAGCTTTTGATTGCCGGCTAGTTTGTTTTTAATATCGCTTGTAGCTTTTATAGCAGCATCCGCAAGTGCAGTCTTTGATAAGTTGGTCCTATCCTCAGCTGCTACGATTTTCACTGCTTGACTCTTTCCTCCATCAACATCATTTTTTGTTTTTCCTACAACAGTATCTTTGCTATAGCCTTTTATTACTAACGTTTTTCCATCGGAAATGTTATAAGATTCCCCGATTTCAGAGGCTGTGATTTCCCCCGGTGTCTCACTGGGAACTCTGGGATTTCCCGTATCCGGAGTAGAACTTGCCGGGATCGTGACGGATTCCTTAAGGTAATAAACCAAATCCGTTGACTTTCCCTCATACGTCATTTTTGTATTCTTATCCAAAGTCACGGAGTCCGACGTATAGTTATAAATTGTGACTTCTCCTTTTGCTTGTTCTCCTATAATTTTTGTGCCGGTTGTATCGGTTTCCTTTGTGATATCAACAGTTGAAGAAAGAACAGACCCCTTAAGTATTTTTGTATTTACATCGGTTGTTGCCCCAGACTTAACCCTTACAGTCACACTTCTTGTCAGTGATTGGGAATGAACGGAGATCTTAGCGCTTACCTTGGGAGTCTTTAGCCCGTAAATTATAAAGCTTGCAACAAACGCCAGCATAAGCAATCCCACGATTAATATTCCCTTTCTCGCTTTTATGAAACTAGGTATTTTGATATTAAACTTTGGAAGATGAATTTTAGGAAAGGGCATTTCCCTTTTCGCTTCCCGAGCCTTTGGTGATTCCTCTTTAAAACTGTTTTGTACAAAAGAACCGCTAGATTTGCCGTTTAGGGACATAATCAAATTGTTTCCACTCTCGTCTTCCGTGTAAAATTCCACACTTTTTTCCATCTTATCTGCTTCATTTTGTATAAGCTTTAAGTTTAAATAATTTTCAAAAAGAATAGCTCCCTTAGGGATAATTAATTCCACGTTTAAATCGCTTAAATCATTTATTTTGTTTATCGCTTCTATCACATTGTCTGTTTGTTCAAGTTGAAGTCTTATCATATTTGAGATCCATAAATTTCTTTATAGATAATAGGCGCTGCATACATGTAAAGCCAGTCATCCGTTTTTATCTTGTCTGTTGAATCAACAACTTTTTGAATGTCGGAAAGGGATATCTTGCTAAACTCGGGATGTGCTTTGAAAGGAACTGTTTTTGTCCATTCCTCTTTTTTTACAGCCTCAAAAATATCCGGTATCTGGGATCCGCATCCGGTTAGGCATATCTTTGGAGCAAAGGTTTTTACCCCGGAAAAATCTTCAAATAACAGTTTTAAACCACTTACCCATATTTTTATTGGTTCTGAAAGGCAGTTTTTGACCACAGAGGTTTCGCTGGTTGTTAGGTTGCCCAAGTTATATGTTTCAAGAATATTTTCAACCTCGTTTCTGGAAAGTCCCATCGTAGTTTTGATGGAATCAATAAAATGAAGATAGCCTATATTTAGTGTTTTCGTTGAAATTATTCCTCCTCCAAACACCACCCCTACATCTGTTGAGTCTTCCGCCACGCTTATTACGACAAAATCGCTTAATTCCTTTGGAGGAAGTTTTAACCATTCAACCAAGGTGTACATTTGGGACCCGATTGCAATTAAGCTGAGGCCGGCTTTTTTAATCAGCTTCTGAAGACTTCTTATATGGTAGGAGGGAGAAAAAGCGTTATAGACGCAAGCTTCTACGTTTTCTCCACGCTGACCTTCAAGCACTTCCACACTTCGTCCTTCCACCTTTAGATAAATTTCAGAAGTTGTGATTATCTCAAGCTCGGTTTCGGGATTTCCTGTTATCTGCATAACTTTGTTGTGGGCCTGAATGTATGAAGCCTCCGTTATTTTTGAGTATAGTTCCTCAACCTCTTCTTTCTGAATAGGTCCGTTTGTTGGTCTTTTAAGCCTAATGGTTGTTGCAAGTCCAAGTGTCTCTCCTCCGTCTAGCCCCACAATTGCTCTGTTTAACTTTCCTCCTAAGTCCTCTGTTGCTTTTTCTACGGCATTTTTTAAAGCTTGTGTGACAATATCTTTGTCAAGCACAACCCCGTTTCTTACGGCGTTTTCTGGGAGATTTGTCTTTCCGGATCCAACGATCTTGAACACATTCCCATCAAAGTAAAACGCAAGACATCTCACATCTTTTGCGTTGATATTTATCGATAGGAACCTATTTTCATCAGACGAGGCTTTTTCCAAAAAAGGCAGTCTCAGCATTATTTTGATTATACAGAGATATCAGCATACCTTCCAGAAAGGGTCTTAGAATGGAAATTTATCCAAAGGATTTTTTACCGGTTCTTTGGGTTCGTCTAAAGCCAGTCTTTTGTTTATCGCAGCTTCAACTTCTTCAACCGGGACCCCGTATTTATTTCTTGATAATTCTCTTATTTGTTGTGCGGTTTTTGGATCTTTCTTAGGTGAAGATATTTCGTCCCAATCAATAAAAAGTGAGAATGGTGGAGTAGGTTGTCCTTTGACCAAAAGTCTCATATAAGCATTTCCTACCGGTAGGTTACTTAAATCTTGTTTGGTAAAATTTGGCTGGAATTGCGGTTCCAGATACTCTGCGTCGTCAACCCCTACCCTAAAGGCACATATAGTTCCTACATTTCCAAATATTGCGTCTTTTATTTCATCGGTTAGTTGCTGAATGAATTGGTGAACCACCGTAAGATTAAGTTTGTATTTTCTTGCCTCGGAAAGAATGGTGGCAAAATCCGGAGTCGCAAAGTTTTGGAACTCATCAACAAAAAGGAAGAAATTGGGAAAGTCCCCCTTTATCTTATGTCTTTTTAATGCGGCCGCAAGTATTCTTGGAACAAACAAAAGACCGATGAAATTTGAGTTTTCCTCTCCTATTTTCCCTTTCGCCAAATCAATAAGAAGGATTTTCTTTTGTGCCATCACGTCGTCAAAATTAAACGAGGATTTTGATTGGCCGATGATGTTTCTCATTGTTTTATCTGTCAAAAACCTATCGAACTTGGAAACGAAATACCCCATTGTTTCACCTTTTCTGCTTTGAGATGTGTGCGCAACCTCATCAATCCAGTACCTTTTCACAAGTGGGTCTGTAAGTTTGTCCAAAAACTTTTTATGGTAACTTTCGTCTATTAAAAGACGTAAAACATCGACCATCGTTGACTCCGGATCAACCATCGCGGTAAGCATCACGTTTCTGATTGTTCTTTCAAGCAGTGGACCCATAATACCCTGTTTGTTTGGATCATAAAGCTTGTACAAAAGTGCGATGAACGCATTTATAAGAATGTTTCTTTCTTCTTCAGTGTGTGCTTCCAGGAGGTTTAAGCCACAAGGCCTTTCTGAGTCTGCGGCATCAAATAAAATAACATCATCCATTCTTTCAGGAGGAATTTTTTGTAATATGTCATCTATATCAGTTCCGTGAGGATCGATAATGGCAACTCCCTCTCCGCGTTTAATATCCTGAAGAGCTATCCATTTCATAAGCTCCGACTTACCCGTACCTGTTTGTCCAATAATATAGCAATGTCTTTTTCTATCCTCATCTCTCATAAATACCTTCTTTTCCACACCTCTAAATACACTTTTTCCAAGATAAACTCCTTCGTTTTCATCAGGCAGTTCTATTGGAGCTGAAGATCTTCTTGCTCCAAGCCATACAATATTGGGGGTCCCGACATTTTTATTAGGGAAGTGAAAGACTGTTGCCATCTCCACGTTATTTAAAATGGAAACGTTTGAGTAGAGCTGGATACCCATGATCGGGAGCTCTATCTTTTTGATACTAATTTTTCTGTATATAAAATCTCTAATTAGTTTTTTAGAGGAGATGAAAGTTTTTTTGGCAAATCTGTTGTATGTCGCATCTGTAAATTGTTCAAAAGCTGTTACAAGATTTTGAATTAGGGATTCTGCTTCCTGTTTAGTATCGGATATGGAAACGATTCTTATTTTCGTATTAAAGCCGGGGTTCCCAATTTTGCTCTCGACCCCCTCTAGAAATTTTTCGTCAATATTTGTGCGTTTTTCTGGATTTGCGGCGCGTGCTTTTACGCTTGATATAAATCTTCTTCCGGCCATTCTCCAGCTATCGTCTGCCGGCTGAATAACATACTGAACGGCGATGACTTCTCTCGGTCCCATTTTGCTCATCGCTGAAGTAATAGAGCTTAAAGAATCATTCTTTAAATTTTCATAAACTTTTATTGGGTAGTAAGCCGGTGCTTTTAGTTTTAGCTCTGTTATTTTTGTATATTTTCCTCTGTCCCATATCTCAACAGGTTTTACGATATCTATCTCGGCTGAAGGGTAGGCGGCATTTATTTGTTTTTCAACCAGGGATGATATTTCATCCGGTGTCACTACATAAAACGAGATGCCTTCCGCTTTTGAGATAATTTCAAAAGCTATTCTGTTTTGACCGGTGAATAAAGACTTCCAAAAGCTTTTTTTAAAACCCATCAGATTAGAAAACATGTGTTCGGCTGCTTTTGTTTCTATCTCATTATCCGGGGGAAGTTTTATTTGAAGGAAGGTAAGTTTGTACTGGTCTGTTTTCTCGTTAACTCTCCTTTTCCAAGCGGCGAAACCAAAAACAATTGCTGTCGAGAGGAACACGAGTAGTATCAGGTAAACGGAGATCCAAAATGTATTGTATATAAGGCTATTTGGTTCCACCATGGGCAGTGACTACTCCTGTAATAAATTCCTTTTGTTCTATTTCATCCGCCTCATTTGTTAGGGTATCTGTGGTTTCTAGGGCTATTGTTTTCACCAGTTCTCCCTGAACCAGTTTGTTCACGACACCTGCCTGTGGCTTTTGATCTGAGATTAAGGTTTCGACCATTTCTTCTTGCGGCACGGTTTCTATAGGCTCACCAGAAATAGATTCTACCCGCTCCGTATTAGGGGGTTCTCCAGCCTTAACAACCGCATCCTCTTTTTCCAGCGAGGTTTCTTCTAGCCATTCAGGAACCCGGGTCCCACTTGTAGGGGATGCTTCGCTCTTCTTATCTTCTAATAAAGAATTAATCACCTGGACAGGAACATTACTCATGAGAATATTCTAACACCTGAAGGATTAAAAATTAACAAAGCGAGGTTTATCTTTTTCTTACACCTTTGAAATATCTCTTCTTTATCTTTTTTGCTTCGTCCTCCAATGTTTCCGCAAAATCCTGAATCTTATCCATCACGGGACCTTTTTCCTTTTCTATGGTCTTTTCAATTTCTGAGATTTTTTCCTTTGCAGATTCGATATAAGGATCGGCTTTTTGTTTGTACTGCTGATATTTAACCTTTGCTTTTCCAGCCTCATTTTTGGCTACTACCAAAGCATCTTCTCCTTTTACCTTGTATTCCTTAGCCAGTTTTTTGAGTTTTTTCCTTGTCTCCTCTCCTTTATCTGGTGCAAAAAGCAGCCCCAAAATCCCTCCTATTACAACACCCCATGTAACTCCCTTAAAGAAGGTATCCCCGCTATGGTATCTCGGGTATTTTCTTTCCTCTGATTTTTTCATTCTTCTTCCTCCTCATCTTCATTGAAAATTGAACTTATGCTTTTTACAGCACTGAGGCCCTTTATCACCCCACCCATCAGGCTTGATAGCATTGCTACTGGAGCCACGACGTAGTTTGATAATCTTCTCACAGTTCTAGAAACTTCTTTAGCGTCCTCTAAGGTTTCTTTTATATCTTTCAAGACAAAAATAGAGTAAACGGCTAAAGCTGTAAGCGTTATGCAAAGGAGGATCAGGATAACTATTAGAATTACTTGTAATATTTCCATAGGCAGTTCTTTCTACCTTAAATATAAACACCCTTTGCACCCACAGTCAACTGGTCTGGTATACTACAACATATAAAAAATTGTTCTTGGAAGGGGGTTTTGTTAAATGGATGATAATACACAAAAAACAATAGTTGATGATCAAGTTCAGGGAGATCCGTCTCAGGGGGATCAAGCTGCTCCTGCTACTCCTGTAGCACCGGCGGCTCCGGTAAGCCCGGCTGTAGAGGAACCTGGGGTTGAAGGAGCTGTTCCGACCCAAGTTTCGCCTGATGGGGAGACCGAGGAAGAGGAATCTTTTGAGGATTCTGACAACACTGATACAGCTCAAACTCAGTAACTAATTATTGGAAAAAGAAAGGTCCGCCTGTCACGGACCTTTTTTAGTTCTTCCTAAAAAGGATTTATTCTACAACCTCGCCCTCGACAGGCTCGTCTTTTTTGTCCTCTTTTGATTTGTCGTTTTTTTTCTCTTCCCCTGGTTTAGTTTCGTTTTGCTTGTACATGTACTGACCAATCTTTTGCATTGACGTAGATAATTCCTCTGTTTTTTTCTTCAACTCTTCAGCAGAGGCTGTTTGTAGCGCATCTTTAATTTCTTTTACTTTATCCTCGACCTCTTTTTTCACATCTGCAGGAACCTTATCACCGGCATCTTTAAGTGATTTTTCTGCGGTGTAGCAAAGACCGTCCGCAAGATTTCTTGCCTCTACTTCTTCTTTTCTTTTCTTGTCTTCCCCAGCGTGGGCCTCTGAGTCTTTAACCATTTTTTCAACCTCATCTTTTGAAAGTCCCGTTCCTCCTTGAATGGTTATTTTTTGTTCTTTTCCCGAGGCTTTATCCTTTGCAGTTGCATTTAAAATTCCGTTTGCATCAATATCAAATCTAACTTCTACTTGAGGGATGCCTCTTGCGGCTGGTGGAATTCCATCCAATATAAATCTTCCTAGAGATTTGTTGTCCGAAGCCATTTCCCGTTCTCCCTGCAACACGTTGATTTCAACGCTCGTTTGGTTGTCGGAAGCTGTTGAAAATACTTGGCTTGTCTGGGTCGGAATGGTAGTGTTTCTCTTAATAAGAGGCGTAGAGATCCCTCCCAATGTTTCAATTCCAAGTGTTAGCGGAGTTACATCTAAAAGCAAGACATCTTTAACGTCTCCTGCTAAAACTCCTCCCTGAATTGCGGCTCCAACAGCAACAACTTCATCAGGATTTATGCTTTTGTTTGGTTCCTTACCAAAAAACTCTTTGACGATCTGAACAACTTTGGGCATCCTGGTCATTCCGCCAACTAAAACTATCTCATCGATTTGCTCTTTCTTTAATCCCGAATCCTTCATAGCGTTTTCGATAGGTTGAATTGTTCTTTGAATTAAATCATCAACAAGTTGCTCAAGTTTTGATCTGGTCAGCTTAACATCCAGATGTTTTGGTCCGGATTTATCAGCTGTAATAAAGGGAATGCTTATCTCCGTTTCCATTGTGGAGGAAAGTTCGATCTTTGCTTTTTCAGCAGCATCTTTCAGTCTTTGCATGGCCTGTCTGTCCGTCGATAAATTTACCCCAGTTTCCTTTTTGAACTCTTCCAAAAGCCAGCTAATGACTTTCTGATCAAAATCATCTCCGCCAAGATAGGTATCTCCGTTTGTAGCTTTTACTTCAAACACCCCGTCTCCGATTTCAAGAACAGAGACATCAAAAGTTCCTCCGCCCAAATCGTAGATGATTATCTTTTCATTCTTCTTTTTATCAAGTCCATACGCAAGAGAAGAAGCTGTTGGTTCATTAATAATTCTTTTTACCTCAAACCCCGCTATCTTTCCTGCCTCCTGAGTAGCGGTTCTTTGTGAGTCGTTAAAGTATGCAGGGACGGTGATAATGGCATCTGTTATTTTTTGACCCAGAAAGCTTTCAGCATCGGCTTTCATTTTGGTAAGTATTTTTGCTGAGATCTCTTGAGGTGTATAAACTTTTCCTTCAACCTCAACACATGCAAGACCGTTTTGTCCTTCGACAATTTCGTACGGATAGTTCTTTTTAATCTTTTGAATTTCAGGGTCTGAGTACTTTCTTCCCATCAGCCTTTTTATCGAAAAGACAGTGTTTTTCGGGTTTACTACCTGTTGTCTTTTTGCAGGTACTCCGACAATATTCTGATCCGGAACTACAATTGATGGGGTAGTATTCCCGCCCTCTGCGCTGGGGATTACTTTGGTAGTCCCGCCCTCCATAACGGCCATGCAGCTGTTAGTTGTCCCTAAATCTATTCCTAGTATTTTTGACATAAAATCCTCCTTTTTATTCCTGGCCGACAATTACCTTTGCCGGTCGTAATAACTTTCCATTTAATAAATAACCTCTTAGTATAGTTTTCAAAACTTTGTTTTTCTCTCCTTTTTTGGTTTCTACAGCCTCCATAGTTTCGTGATTAAATTCCTTTCCTTCGGCTTCTACTTCCTGTACCCCCATACTGATAAGTGTTTTTCTAAACTCTCTTAATGTAAGTTCCAGACCTTTATCTTTAATATGTTTCTCGATTTTTTCCAAGTTATCCAAAAAGGGTAGGAACTCTTCGACCGTTTGTTTTTTTACATAAAAAACTAATTGTTCTTTGTCTTCAGCTATTCTTTTTTCAAGATTTTTGTAGTCGGCTAAAGCTCTTTTCCAATTGCTTTCCAGATCAGAAACTTTCTGTCCAAATTCCTTAATTTGTTTGTGGTATCTCTCTAATTTATCTTTTTCTTTCATATGAATTTCTGGGCAGTAAATTGGCTTTTACCAAGAACCCCCAAGTTCCTCTAAAAGTTTTTTTGTATACTTAACAATTGGGATTATTTTTTGGTAGTCTAGTCTTGATGGTCCAAGAATGGCTAGGAAACCTCCCTTGTCCCCCACTTTGTAGGGCGTGAATATAATTGTTGATTTTGTAAGGTTTTCTACGGGGATCTCATCACCAATTAGTGTGTAGATTTCTCTTCCTGGGGCCACACTCTGGAAAATTCTATCTAAAATTTCGTAGCTGTCTAATATTCTTAGTGCTGATTTTGCTATATCTATGTCCCAAAATTCTTTATGCTCCAAAACATTTACTGTCCCCGCAGAAGTTACGAACGCTTCGTCAGTTGTAGCTATAGATAAGCATCCGGTTGCCTCTGCCATAGCAAGAGTAGTTTCTCTCAAAAGTTTTTCCATCTCAAATCTATTTGTCCAAAGTCTTTGTTTTAATGCGACTTCTTGTAAAACAGGAAGCTCTTCTTCCTGCATAAGTTCGTCTATATACATTCGATAAGCCATTTTTGTAGGAACTCTTCCGGATGATGTGTGGAGCATTTCCAAAAATCCTTGGTCAATAAGTTTTGCCATCTCGTTTCTTATTGTGGCTGGGGAGCAATGGAGATTGTATTTCTGAACTATCTCAACCGAGCCTACCGGTTCGGCCGTGTTTATATAATCGTCTATTATTGCTTGAAGCAATTGAACCTGTCTTTCGGTCAACATAGTTATCAGTATAGTATCACGAGTGCTAAGGTTGTCAAGAGAATTTGTTTACTTTGTGAGTATTTGTCTGAAAGCTTCTTGAGGAATATCGACCTGGCCTATTTTTTTCATTCTAGCCTTGCCTTTTTTCTGAATATCTAAAAGCTTGTCTTTTCTTTCTCTGTGCCCCCCAGACATTTTTGCCAAAACATTTTTTCGTAGTGCTGGGATATCTTCTCTTGCAATTATTTTTCCGCCAACAGTGGCTTGAAGTGATACAACGAATTGCTGCTTTGGTATTACACCTTTTAGTTTTCTAATTAATGACTTCCCAATTTCGTCGGCCCTTGCCCTTAAAACTATGTTTGAAAGCGGCTCGACCATTTTCCCGTGCACTAAAACATCAAGTTTTACCACGTCGACAGTTTGGTAATCTGAAAATTCATAATCAAGACTTGCGAATCCTGAGGATATCGTTTTTAGGTCATCAAAAAAGTTATAGATAAGCTCGGATAGAGGGAGTTCGTATTCAAACACCACGTTTTGTTCATTTGGGTACTCCATTTTTTTCAAAACTGCTCTCCTATCTTTACAAAGATTCATTATTGACCCTGAGTATGCAGCCGGGGTTATTATCGTACAAAAGATCCAAGGCTCTTGTATTTCAAGAATGCTTGATCTATCGGGAAGTTGAGACGGAGTCCTCACATATAGTAGTTCGTTTCTTGTATTTGTGACTTTGTACTCAACGGTTGGCGTGGTTGATATCAAATTTAAATCATATTCCCTCTCAAGCCTTTCTTGGATTATCTCGGCATGTAAAAGTCCTAAAAACCCGCATCTAAAGCCAAACCCTAGGGCTGAGCTACTTTCGGGTTCAAAACTCAAGGATGAGTCTGAAAGGAAAAGTTTTTCCAAGGCGTCTCTTAGCTGGTTTGATTTTGATGTATCAATCGGGTACATGGATACAAACACGAAAGGTTTGATTTCCTTGTAACCCGAGAGTGGTTTTGAAATGTCATCTTCCCAGCATACGGTGTCACCAACTTTTACTGCGTGTATGTCCTTAAATCCCGTTGCGATGTACCCGACCTCTCCTGTTTTGAGTTCGTTTGTTTTTACTCTTTTAAGTTTAAAGTACCCTGCTTCTTCTGGAGAGGAGATTTTTTTTGTTGCTAAGAATTTTATTTTTCTTTTGCCGTTAAGTATAAATTCACCATCAACGACTCTTATTGTTGCAACAACCCCCAGGTACTCGTCATAAGATGAGTCAAATACCAAAGCTCTTGATGATGCGTTCTTATCACCTTGGGGATAGGGTACTTCCTTTATAATTTTTTTAAGCATGTCAGAAACTCCCTCTCCTGTTTTCGCGGATACTTTCAAGATGTCTTCTTTCTTAAACCCGAAAGTTTTAACCATATCGATCTCAGTTTTTTCGATGTCCCCAATTCCCATGTCGATTTTATTTATGACGGGAATAATTTTTAAACCTGCTTCTTTTGCCTTGTAATAATTGGAAACCGTTTGTGCCTGGATACCCTGAGTTTTATCAACAAGCAATACTGCACCTTCGCATGCGGCCAGGGATCTGAAAACCTCGTACGTAAAATCAACATGTCCGGGAGTATCGATAAGATTTAGTTGATATCCCTTGTATTCCATTCTTATAGCCTTGAGTTTTATGGTTATTCCTTTTTCTCTTTCCAGATCCATTGAGTCTAGCGTTTGCTTTACGATGTCTCTTTGATCAATCGCGTGAGTTAACTCCAATAACCTATCCGCTAAGGTAGATTTACCGTGGTCTATATGGGCAATTATGCAAAAATTACGAATATGGTCCTGACTCATGAGGTGATTTTACTATAAAAGATAACAAAAAGTGCGGAAGTTTGGTTATGCTTCCGCATTGAATTATTAATCAGCTGATCGAATACTTAATAAAACAGTCTCTGGGTCGAATTTGTCTGGGTTGAAAACAAAATTGATTCCGAGTTCTCTTGCCCAGGTTTTTGCTTGGGGTATGTCGACTACATTATATTCACCCCAAAGCTCGTGTTGTCGAGCCTTTTTGATATATCTCAATTTATCAAGGGTAGTTTGTGTATTCATTTATTCTCCTTTCTATTATTTTGTCTAGAATATACTAGTAAATTGATCTTTTATCAAATCTTTTCCCGTCCCGTTTCTGTAAGGCTGATTGCTTCTGAAGGTAGCCCTCTGCTTGAAAGTTTTATCTTTCCTGCAAGTCTGTAAAACAACTGAATCTCTTTAACCTTGAATAGACTTGTGAACATGATGTATGTGGCTACACCTAAAACTCCGGCAATAATTGTAAGACCAAGCAAATTAATAGTTCGTGTAGTATCAAATACGAATTTGTCCAGGAATCTCATCGGAATGTAAAGCATTACGCCCATAAACATTGTTGACATGGATATTTTCACAAACGGATAGAGGATTTTTTTCTTATTGAACCCACCGATTTTTTTGTTAAGGAAAATAAACATAAATATCATGTCTATCAGCGAGGTTATTGTGTAGGAAAATGCAATCGACCACACCCCAAGTTTAAAGTGTGTGACGAATGCTATTGAAAGCGAGACGTTAATTAAAGCAGTAGCTACGTTTATGATGACTGGGGTAACAGTGTCTTTCAAAGCGTAATACGCCCGTGTTATTAGGTAGTTTGCGCTTTGAGCAAATATTCCGATGCTGAAAAATGCAAGAGTCCACGCTGTTTTTATAGTTGCGTCCCAAGGAAAGTTATGTACTCCATAAACCAATCTTACTACCGGAACCCTAAGTATTAAAAGAATAGCGCTGATAGGCATGACAAGATACATCATTTGGAAAAACGATGTAATAAATGTGTTTTTAAAATCCTCTCTTTCATCAAGGGAGTTTTGAGCTGACAGGGTAGGAAGCGCTGCCGCAGCCATGGAAATTCCAAATAGAGTTATAGGTAAAGTTTGAAGTTGGTCTGCAAATTTAAGATATATTACTGATGATGTTGATACCAAAATTGCCAAGCTGTTGTTTATCGTTTGCGTGACATTAGCTAAAAGTACGCTCATTATTCTTGGAGGAACCAAAGATAAAGTCTTTTTGAAGTTTGTATCTTTTAGATTTAGTTTTGGGCGGAACGAAAACCCCGCTTTTCTTAGGAATGGGGCTTGAATTCCAAAATGAAGCAAGGCACCTATCACAACCCCTATTGCCGGTCCGTACATTCCCATTGTTTTTGAAAGAAAAACAATTCCCACAATCATTCCAAGGTTGTACGCAACTGGAGCTAAAGCAGGTATCGCAAAGTATTTGAATGACTGCAAAATGCTTGTTGATAAACTGCCAACTACCAAAATCGTTTGAGCAATGAGCATTATTCTCATCAAATTAGATCCAAGTGTTATTTCTTCCTCAGAAAAATTTCCAAGGGATAAGAGTCTTATTATTTGAGGGGAAAAAATGAATATTATTAGACCTGCAAAAATAAAGAAAAGAAGTGTTGTGTTTATTATCGAAGAGGCCACATCAAAAGCTTCTTGTTTGTCTTTCTTTAAAAGGCCCGTGAATACCGGAATAAAGACCGCTGACACCGCACCAACAATTAGGATCGAGTATATTAGGTTTGGGACTCTATCTGCGGTATAAAAGACGGCTAAAACATTCGAAACCCCAAAGTAGGAGGCCAAAAGCCTTGTTTTAATAAACCCAAGAAGGGCACTCAATCCGCCGGCTACGGCCAGTATAAAAGTAGCTGAAAGTATTGAGTTTTGAGTGTTGAATAAAAACCCTCCGTTTGTTTTTTGTTTTAGTTCAATTTGCATCTGTTTGGATGGGCAGAAATATACTTTGTACTCATCACTGATTATGTTATTATACATCCCGACTATGGCCAATACTAAGTCAGCTAAAAAAGCGGTTAGAAGCTCAGCAAGAAAAAGGTCCCACAATTTAATGTGGAAGACGAAATATAAGCAGCAGCTAAAAGCTGTTTATAAAGCTGTTGCCGGAAAAGAGACAGAGGAAGTGATTTTGGAAAAGTTTAAAGCCTTGCAAAAATCACTTGATAAAGCTGCTAAGGAAAAAGCTATTCATAAAAACAAGGCTGATAGAGTAAAATCAAACTATGCTAAAAGAATTGCTGCTCACCTTAAAGGAGAAGATAAAACTAAATCGGAAAAAATCGCAAAAACAAGACCCTCAAAACCAAGGTCAAAACGAAGCCTTTAAAACCTTAGGCCTAAATCTTCTATCCAACTTCCAGCCGGTAGTCGCGCCATTCAAAAGACACGAAGACGCCGTTTTAATTTTTAGAAAAGTTATTATTATCCTTAGTTTTATTCTTGGGATCCTTATAGTTCTAAATTATCTACTCTTTCTCTATATCGATAGACTCAAGGTAGAACAAGACAGACTTTCAAATAATGTACTGTCCGAACTTGCATCTGAAAAAACAGCTGTGAGCATAGACAGAAAAGTCACGTATTACAAAGAAATACTAAAGCTTAGAAAGCTTTTAGCTCCAAGAGTGTCTTTTGTTTTCGAAAATGTTATCGAGGGTATAAAGTTGGATGAACTTAGAATTACATTTCCAAGTTTTGAAATTACCGCAACGGCCAAAAATATTTATGACTTCACAAAACTGATCACGAATTACCTTAGTGGTGATTATGTTTCTGAAATAGTTTTAAAAAAAGCGAATTTTAACCCGCAGACAAAAGAGTATGAGTTTACTATTGGAGGCGTATTCAAATGAAGGAAAAGATACAAAAAGTAAGCAACAACTTCGCTAGGTTAATAACCAATGAGGTTATATCTTATAAAATTTATCTTTATTGGGCAGCAATAGCAGTTTTGCTAATGGGAATTTTTGGAGTCTACCCTTTTACTAGGGAGCTGATTGGAAAATACCAAATATCAAGGCAAATGACGAAGCTGAATAAGGATTTGTCGAAAAAATATAATGAGATTTCCGATGCTTCTGAAAAAATAAAGCTGGTTGGTACAGATGTTTTGTACCTCAATGGTTATCTGCCGGAGAACTTTGACCCTCAAAACTACATGATCGATTTTGTAACAGCATCCGGAAATGCAGGTTACTATGTAGACACATTTGTGCCGACGGGACAGGAAGGATCCGTTGTCGAAATAGTTGTCGCTCTGTTCGGAGAGGGGGACCTAACTCAACTAATGGAAAATCTCGAAAACTTAAATCGTGTCTCGGAAATACAAAATGTTGAGTTAGTCAAAAGAGGGGCATCAGATACTTTGAGGCTTAACATAAAAACTTATATTATGGAAAAACAATGAAAAAATTTGTAAGTACTCTTGCGATATTTATACTAGTTTTAACACTTTGGTTGATGATTGGTATGAAAAAAGTAAACAAAACCGATTATGTCTCCCAGGCAGTGCTTGACATGTCCAAGCCCTTAGATGTTACTATTGATATAGAATTTATTAAAGGTTTGAATCCTGCCAATGGAAAATAACAGCTACAGTGTACAAACAAGCGCCGGGAGAAGTTTTAGAACATTTTTACTGACATTGTCGGTGTCTCTGATTTTGTTCAGTACAGTTTATTATTTTCTTACAACTAATGCTTCCAGGCCAGAAGCTTTAGAAACTTCTCTTAACGAAAAAACTGTAAAAAAGGTTTCAGATGATTCTGAGGTTAAAAATCAGGGGGAGGTTGCAGGTTTGGCTACGAAAACTGTATTTGGAGAAATAGCCAGTAAGGAGACAGGCGGTCAGGTAAGACAGGTTCTTGCCGGCTCCACGGAGACTTCGCAAACCACAACTACCGCCCCCAGCACAGGAACAACCGGTGTGACGATCGGACTTTTTAGCGCGTTAATATTTTTCGTTGCTAGTTTATTTGTAGTATCCAAGAATCCGAGGAAGTTGGCACTTAGTTCGTTTGAAAGGAAAATTTCAAACAGTATGAACGAGGACGGGTCACACTAATAACTAGTCTAATATTTTTAATTTTCCAAAATAGCTCTTACTTCTAGTCTTTCTGCTTTTGTTCCCGCCGGCCAACAGGTCATTAAAGTGATAGTTGATTCGTTAAGATACTTTGGTTTCCAGGGCTCTAGGGGTTTCACTTTTTCTGGTTTGAGGACAACTTGATTATCAACGATGTATTTTAATCTTTTATTGTTGTAGGTTATATAAATCTCGTCTCCCTGTTTTAAATCCCCAAGAGTTGAGAAAATGGTCTTGTAATTTTTTGGATTAAAAAACCATGGTAATACAGAATGACCAAAGATATATGAATTTCCGCTTTGACCAGGAAGAGAAGACCCTTTGTAGTGTCCAATGAATCCGTCTGGACTTGATCCATCAAAGTTAGTTTTAACCTTTGTGTTTTCGATCTTGAGCTTTGGGATGCTGATATAGAAATATTCGGGAACGTTTTGCTCATTTGATATGTCGGCAGTGTTTGTTTTTATTTCTGGGAAACTATAATCTCTAAATCCGGATGCCAGCCCTAAAATGGTAGATTCCATGGGTTTTGCGACCTCGTTCTGAGTTTTGAAAGATATTAATGGTAATGCCACTTGAGTTCCCAATACGAGAAATCCCAATGCCATCAATCCGCCGGAGAGTATTCTAGTTCTGAAAAGGAAAGGGAGGTTAACCGATTTATATATCGGATCAAAAGATTCATCTTTTACATAAATTTTTGGTTTTGAGTCAGGCATTGTTATGAGTTTAGCACCTTTTCTATGGCCATCGGAATCAGAAGTTCTTCACTAATCTCCGAAAGTTTTGATTTCATATCAATAATTCTAAGTTCTTCAAATATTTCCTTGATTTGATTTTCTGTAAATAAGTTTGCCTGTGATAAAGCTTTTCGTTTTACGAAATTATGTAATTTGGAAAAGGAGGCTGACGAGAATTTAGCCGAAGACAGAGTTCTTAGTCCATAGAAAAACATCGATAATATCTCAAAAGATGAAACTTGGTCTTTCAGAAGTTTGGAAAGTTCTGAGTAAGCTTTTTCTCTTTGTCTATAAAAAACAGCATCTACAAAAGCGAATATATTACTTTGGGGTACCATCTCGTTTGCATTTATCCTGGCTTTAAGTCTTTCCGCATTTTTAATAAATATGTTAGTTTGTGGAAGGCTTTTCCCGGAGAGAATTATGATCGTAGTTGCGATGGGAGCTTTTTCCAGCATCTCGATATATTTATCCATATTTGTTTTCCCCGCCGAGGTAATATTCAATACCATAAATGGGGGATTGTTAAAAAGATCATTCGAATGGCTTTTTTCATAGATCTCCTCAGGTGTTACGTTTGTTATATCTATCTCGATACGGGATTCTATGTTTAGTTTCTTTTGCTGGTTTTGAATAAGTATTCTGGATTTGGAAATGTCGTCACCGTGAACTATGTATATCATTGTTTCATTTTACTGCTTCTCACCAAAAATATATTTTTGCATATACGCATGAATTTGTGAAAAATCTCCGGTTCTTGGAATTAAAACCCACTGATCCTCGTAAAGCTGGGTATCTACAGGAGAGTATAAAAGTCCCCCTTCATCTGCCTCACTTGTGTTATCCAAAACAACCGAAACGGTTTTATCAAATTTAATCTGCTGGGAGAGAAGGTAAAAGCTTTCCAGTGTTTTTAGATCCATGTTTGTATCAACGTTTTTGGCATAAGCATCATACAGACCTTTTAACTTTGTAGGGTTGAAAAGAGTTTGTATAGATATTGCCTTGTCCTTTATAGATACAATTACTTTCTGTTGTCTTTTTGCTCTTGCAAAGTCTGTACCTTCGTCATTGTCTCCGTGTCTTGATCTTGCGAAGTCCAAAGCTGTTATGGGGTCCATTGTTTGAACCCCGGTTGTGAAAGAGATGGTTTTCCATCTGCACGGGAAGTCGTTCTCGGTAAGTTTGTCTGCTTCTTCCGGTTTCATTCCACAAAGACTGTTTTCCATACCTTCAACCGGATAGTACCTATCTGTGAATGCGGTATCGACATTAACTTCTATTCCCCCCAAGACCTCTATTGCCTGTTCAAAAAGATCAAACGTTACTAATACGTGATAATGGATCGGAATTCCGGTGATTTCTTGTACTACTCTTTTTATCTCATCGGCGCCGCCAAATTCATATACGGCATTTAGCTTATTTGATTTATATAAAGTTCCCCCACATATGTCTGTGGTGCAGTTGTAGTTTGTTATCCACAAATCTCTGGGAAGGGAAACCATTACTATGTTGTTATCCACCGCTCCTACTGAAACTACCATCATGGTATCGGTAAGAACATGACCGCTTTCTGCTCCTGCACCCCTTTTATCCGAGCCAAGAACTAAAATGTTTGTCCTCCCATCTGTTTCTAAAATATTGGCAGCGGAAACGTTCGCAATTATTGAGATGGGATTAAAAGCCTGCTTGATTTTCCCCCTGAATACGTAAAGTACTGTTCCGATAAGAAGAAGTATTACCACCAAAAGGATGAATTTAGAAAACCCCTTATTTCGTGGTTCGTTTACAACCATCTTTTTTTGTTTTGAAATGTCCGTATACTTCATATTCTTCACTCAAACTTTTTGGAGTAAGCACTTATTATATCTGCAAAAGTTTTAGGATCAAGGCTTGCGTTTCCAACCAAAACTCCGTCCAGCTTTTCTATTTTTGAAAGTTCTCCGATATTGGTTTCATTTACGGAGCCTCCATATATTAAAGTGGAGGTGCTGGGGAGTTTCTTTCTTATTTCTCCCACTGTTTTTTCGATTTCTAGTGTGCTTTTAACGTTATAAACCCCATTTTTTGATATGTTTTTAGGATCTTCCCAGACAAATATGCAGTTTTCTGAATATAAATCTTTAAGACCTCTCGGATTTACGAAACAGATAATAGGTGTAATGCCTTCTTTTAGACAAGCATTTCTCTTTTTGATCACCGTTTTTTGATCTTCTTTTCTTTCGCTATGGCCTATTATCGCGTATTTACAGAATGCTTTTAGTTGAAAGGCACCTGTTTCTCCTGTGTGCGCGCCTTTTTCCTCAAAGGATACATCCTGAGAAGATAGTTTAAGTGAGGTTTTTTGCGAGAGTTCAAATATTGCCGGTATGTGTACAAAACTTGGTGCTAGAATCACTTCGACTGCCGGTGTTACACAGGCTTGGAGTTCTGAAAACCCGGCAACCCACTTCGTCAGGTCTTCAAAGTTCATATTCATTTTCCAGTTAGCGATTATGTATTTCATCTTATAAAGAAAGCTTTCTTATTGTGTCCTCAATTAATTTCGGTAAGTTTTCCACGTCCTCGTGGGTGTGATTATAACCCAAAACATTAAGACATGAAAAAACAATTCCGATATCAGTATATATTTTATCTGCAAATTGGCAGGCAACAAGACTGTCTATTAAAACATTTCCTCCTATCTCGCCAACTCTTGATTTTCCGCATCCCATCGGACAGTTTGAACAGGAAGGGTAGACGCCCCTTTCAACTCTAAGATCAGAAGTTCTTGCAAGTATTGTTTTATATAATCTTTGATATTCTTCAAAATTTTCCGGGGAGTATACTTCGGTTCCTGTTATTACAAGGCCTTTTAGATTTTTTTGGACGAACGCCTTCTCTAGATGGTTTTCAGGAGTAGTAAAATAATTGTCCAGGAGAGTCTTATTGTTTTCGTGTCCAATTACACTTCTTTTTCCCGGAAGCCCCAAAGATCGAAGGTCCATAGCCTCGCCGTGAAAGGTCGTTTTAGTGTTTAGTATTTCTACTACCGTTTTCTCTTCCGCCTTTTTGCATATCACGATTGCGTCGATTCCTGCGAATCTCATTCTAAGAGAAAGACTTCCGCCGATATAAAGGTCCTCAATTGAGCCTTCATCATTCAAAACCACAGCCGTTTTTGATGCAAAAGGAAAAAATCCGTTTAGAGGCCCAATTGCAAAGACAACAGGTTCCTTGTCGGCATAAATTTCAAGAAGCTTTAAACCTAACCCAACACCCCCAAGGTATTTATTTAGGTCAACAAAGCTGTTAACATCGGACTCTTTTTTAGCTAGATCTATTACCAAGACTTTTTTAGCCGATAAATCAATCATTTAGCTTGGTTCTCCACCTCATCAACTATTTCCAGCACACTTGTGGGGCAGATCTCGCAAATTTTATCAATATTAAGCATGTTTAGGCGCGGATCTATTTCCACACTATTAACCAAAGTTTGTGGATCTTTACCTTTTTTCCTGAATATTCTAATTAAAGATTCTTCCAAGCCTACCTTTTTCAGTTGTCTCTGAGCTTCAAGAGAGCACAACTCGCACCCGTTGCATTTATCGACTTGTGTTGCTTTAAGTGTTTTTGACATTAGTTTAAGGCTGTTATGCCGGGAAGAGTGCCTTCTGCCAAATACTGAAGCATGGCGCTTCCGCCGGTTGA
>Ga0180009_10002862_pt1 | contig 20043 bp, 12 predicted proteins | sample OS_PC_MetaG_FD_123537 | JGI IMG/M metagenome (GOLD analysis project Ga0180009, IMG submission 123537) | Groundwater microbial communities from the Aspo Hard Rock Laboratory (HRL) deep subsurface site, Sweden - OS_PC_MetaG | ecosystem: Environmental > Aquatic > Deep subsurface > Groundwater...
GAAGTAGGCCATGAAATCCAGGTTTTTAGAAGAAGCGATCATCGCCGCTTGATAGAGGCAATAACGCAGTTCCGATTTTCCCTTTTTGGAGATTCGGGGTGTTTGCCCATCCGATTTTTTACCTTAATTCACCATCAAAAAAAAACAAAAAACCGTTGGTGCCCTTTGTATAAAGGGGATATGGTTATGTTACGACACCAAACCATTCACCAACGGAGTGATCTAATGAAAAAGGAATCGCCACTTCTTGTCAAGGTTGAAGAAGAAAAAAGTGAAAGCTATCTGAGTTCTTTTGGAGCCATACCGACCTTCCTTGAGTTTCTCAACGGTTTTAAGTTCGGCAGCATGGTCGAGGGGATTTTCAAGGACAAGTCAAATCAAGGTTATTCATCCCTGCATCATCTTTTAACCTTGATTCTGCTGAATCTCACAGGCGGTCAATCGGTTTGCGATGTCGAGCGGTTGGAAGAAGACGGTGGATTGAAACGGGCGTTTAAAAAGCTGGAAGAGAAGTTGACCGTTCTGAAAGAGAGAGTATTCAGGAAAGGACGGATCAGGATATTTCCTTCGAGCAGTCGCATTTTCGATTTTTTGAACCGCTTTAATTCAGGTGAGGAAGAGGCGCAGCGGGAGTCCACACCGGAAGGAAAGAGTAAAATTCTACCGGTAGGAGAACCGTTTCTGGATTTAATCGAATTAAATAAGCGCATCGTTGGTCAAAGCCAGGTATATCGAATTAAATAAGCGCATCGTTGGTCAAAGCCAGGTATTAAGTCCTTGCCAAACCGCTACTTTGGATATGGACAACAATCTGATTGTCACGAGCAAGTCAACTGCCAGGGTAAGTTATAAGAAGGCTCCGTCCTCACCTCTAAATTTACTCGGACAATCTTTCAAATCTATCATTTTATCAATACTGGACTTACTATTTGGATCATCGAGATTTTATTCTTGACTTTACTAGACGACCGGTCTAATTTGTTTTTCAACAGTCACAACTATCAATTTAACAGAGAGCAATGTGAAAAAAGACACCAAGCAGCGGATCTTTTTTGAGGGTGCGAAGTTGATCCATCTGAAGGGATATGGCAGTACCGGAATTCAGGAGGTTTTAACGGCTGCAGGAGTTCCCAAAGGATCATTTTATTTTTATTTTAAGAGCAAAGAGGATTTTGGCTTGCAACTGATTGATTATTTTAAGGAGTTTATTTACGGAAAATGGGATGAGATCGGCCGGTCCAGCGCCTCATCGCCTTTGGAGGGGATGAGGGCGTTTTTCCAGTGGTTTCTGTCTTTGAATGCACGCAACGGTTATAAAGGGGGATGTCCTTTTGGCAATCTTGGGCAGGAGCTAGGTGATATCAATGACAGCTTTCAGCAGAAGCTGAACGTGGTTTTTGAAGAGTTTAAAGCAAAGATAAACCAGGTGCTCATAGAAGCCAAAAAACTGGGCGAGATTTCTGAAGATCTGGATCTGGAAAATCTAAGCGATCTTATTTTCAGCTGTTTTCAGGGGGCACTGATTCAGATGAAGGTTTCCCGAAGTTCAAGATCGATGGAGAATTTTAACCAATTATTCTTTAACCTGGTTACCAGTGCGGGTAACAAACGATAACCAATCAGCAAGGAGGGCGGAGATGGAAGAGTGGTATCAAACCGGATGTGTTTTATGTGCACAAAACTGTGGTTTAAAGCTGCAGGTCGAGAACAACAAAATCATTAAGGTCCGAGCGGACAAAGAAAATCCGAGAAGTGAAGGATATGCCTGTCGTAAGGGTCTCAAGGTGGATTATCATCAGCATCATTCAGAGCGATTGACTCATCCTTTGAAACGGGTGGGAGAGTTGTTTGAAAAGATCAGCTGGGATCAGGCGATTAGGGAGATCGGTGAAAAACTGAAGGGAATTATTAAAAAGAATGGGCCCAGGTCATTCGCATATATGGGAGGTGGTGGTCAGGGAGGACATATGGAAGCCGCTTTTGGCGTCAGGCTATTGAGAGGTCTGGGATCAAGGTATCATTACAGTGCCTTGGCCCAGGAACTGACCGGTCATTTCTGGGCCTGGGGAAGAGCCCTGGGTAAACAATATCTGTCGACCCTGCCGGATGAAGAGAATACGGATGTGTTGGTGGCTGTTGGCTGGAATGGAATGCATTCCCATCAGATGGTACAGGCTCCCAAACATTTAAAGAGAATTGCAAAAGATCCAGGCAAACTTCTGATTGTGATTGATCCCAGGCTTTCGGAAACTGCCAAAATAGCCGATATTCATCTTCCTATCCGCCCGGGATCGGACTCACTCCTTACCCGGGCGATGATCTCCATCATCCTGCAACAGGGGTGGCAGAATGATGAATATATCAACAAACATGTCAGTGGTTTTGACAAGATCAGACCCTGGTTCATCGATTTTGATGCCAAAGCAGCCATTGAGGTGTGCGAACTAGAATATGAACAGGTTTTTAAGCTATGTAAGATTTTCACAGAAAGAAAATGGAGCATGCATCCCGATCTTGGTTCCTTCATGAGTCGTCATAGTACGGTGAATTCTTATCTCCAGATTATTCTGTTGGCTGTTTGCGGAAGAATTTGTGTACCGGGGGGTAATATTGTTCCGGGCACGGTTTTTCCCATGAGTTCTCATACGGACGAAAGACTGGAAAAAACCTGGAGAACCGTGGAAACGGATTTTCCCGCAATCTGCGGACTGTTCCCCCCCAATGTTTTTCCGGAAGAGGTATTGAGTGATAAACCGGAAAGGTTAAGGGCAGTACTGGTTTCAGGCTCAAACCCACTGCGTTCCTATGCCGATACTACGGCCTATGAAGAGGCATTCAAAAAACTGGAATTATCGGTGACAATCGAGATTGCCATGACAGAAACCGCCAGGTTATCGGACTATGTTCTGCCTGCACGATCCGGCTATGAATGCTGGGATACGACTTTTTTTGCATGGAGTTTCCCGGAGGTGTTTTTACAGTTGAGACGTCCCATTATAGAACCGGATGGAGAACCACTTGAAAATGGTGAAATCATTACCAGGATTGCCGACGCTGTTGGCATCGTTCCCGAGATTCCGGAATCGCTTTATGAAGCAGCAGCAAAAGATCATATGACCTATGGCATGGAATTGATGCAATATGCCTCAACCGAACCGGAAGCTATGAAGAATATGCCTTTTATTCTTGCAAAAACATTGGGAGCCGAAATGGGATCAGCTCATAAGGCCGCCTTATGGGGAATGTTGCAGACAATGCCGAAACAATTCAGAAAAAATGCAAAACGGGCCGGATTTGAAGGAGGACCAACCCTGGGTGAAGAGTTGTTCAAGATGGCCCTGGAAAAACCTCAGGGATTCTGGACCGGGCAGGTTGATCCCAATGATAACATCGCTTCCGTTCGCCACGAAGATAGCAGGATTGACGTTTATATACCCGAAGTTGAAGAGTGGGTAAAGAGTATTAATGCGGAATCGGAACGTAAGGCTTTAAATCTTGATGATCAATATCCTTTGATTCTCAGTGCCGGGAAACATAGCGATATGGTAGCCAACACCCTGATGCGGAATCCTGAGTGGAATAAAGGTAAAAGGGCTTGTACCTTGAGCATGAATGCTGAAGATGCGGCGGCATTAAACCTGGATGATGGTCAGACGGTAAAGATCATTACGGAAGCGGGAGAGGAAACGGTTGAACTTGAGGTTACGAACATGGCCAGGAAAGGCCAGGTGTTAATGCCCCACGGTTTTGGTCTGGATTATAACGGCCAGACTTTTGGCGGCAACGTTAACCGTTTAACCAAAAACACCCATCGGGATCGTCTGGCAGGAACTCCCCTGCATCGCTTTGTCCCCTGCAGAGTTGAAGCGGTATAGTCAAATTCTCCGGGGATACCCCCCCCCCCGGAGTTTCCACCAAAAATCCCCAATACTTTCTATATTAGTTGCATCACTTACAGTAACTACATAATTTCATAGCTATTTATTAAAGAGAATTTTATCTAAAGAATCGTTTGTTGTGAACACAAAAGGCGGGGAAGCCGTTGGTTCGGAGCTGCGAGCCTCGCTCCTCATATATCATGCGAAATGTCTTTAACATCAAGTAAGCCAGGTATGTCAAGAAAGCTCAAAAAGTGCAGCGCATTTCTTTAACACTAATGAGAGACGCTAGGCGTGATCCACCAGGGACGGATGAAAAGAGGAAAAACCGTGAATAATTTCTAAGTTTTTTCCGCTGATGAATTTATAGCTGTCATCACTCAACATTATCTTGACAAGTTTTCTCAACTCATTTGCTACTTTGGCTTTCACTCGAATAAAAACCGACCTCAGAGAAGCCGGTTTTGTTTACCCCTATGGGGATAGACTTTTAAATCGTGATCGTCCTCGAACTCTAACTCATGCACGATTATTGTTTTACATAACTCAAAACTTTCATTGAACCATGTCAAGTTCCAAAGTCAAACATCCTGTATAAAAATGAGTTTTCATTTTTATACAGGTTTTCGGTTGGAATGATCATTCTGAAGTAACAATAATGGCGTGGGATAAGATATCAAAGTGGAAAAATGGATTCAAACATCGAATAAGTTATGGTTTTAGAATTTGAAACGGAAATCCGAACAGACGAAACCGTTCATCGAAACTTGGGAGGTGGTTCTCGCAATTCTCTCTGGAATCAGATCCAATCCGATGTACTTGGTATTCCAATAAAGGTATCCAATCAGCTGAAAATACGGTTGTAGGTGCTGCCCTTTTCGGTTTTGTCGGCGCAGGTTTTTATATGGACTATACCGCTGCTTTTGAAGCGTTTGAATTCTATGAAACCATGGTTGAACCCTCGGTTGACATATCACATTACAACAATATATATCCAATTCAAATCACTGGAAAAGAACCTGCAAACTCTAAACAACTGACAACGATATCAGGTGGGGAGAAATCATGAAAATCATTGTGATCGGTTCAGGAATGTCAGGACTAACAGCTGCTGCGTATTTATCTAAATCAGAACACGAGGTTATCGTTTACGAACAATTCCCCGAGATTGGAGGCGTGACGGCAACTCACCGGCAAGATTCTTTCGGGTGGGATTTGGGCCCGTTGCTACTTGAGGGATTTCTTCCTGGAGAACCTGCCAACCGTATCCTCAGAGAATTGGGTGTTGAGAACAAAGTAAGTGTCCAGCGTTATGATCGAGGTATCTCATATCCCGATTTTGCTTTGTGGAAACCTGAAGAGTATCAGGGACCTTACTGGCGGAGGGATTACCTGAAATCCAGATTCCCGGCTGAAAGTGACGGACTGGATCTATATTATAATTTTTATGATGATTTCTGCAAATTGATCCGATACGATGGTCGACTGGCAAACAGTTCAGGACTTAATGCTCTACTGATAAAATTGAAGATGTGGCTGGCCTACAGAAAAATAAAACACATGGAGAATTGGTCGGCCAAACAGTTAATGGATCTGTTTTTCCAGGGACCTGAATTGAAAGCCCTATATACGGGAATTCTGGCCGATTTTGTCGTCAAACCGTCTCAATTTCCGGCTTTTGGTGTTCCCATGTCCAATCTTGAAACAGCCTTCGATCTCCGGACGCCTCTGGATGATGAGAGGGGGTCTTTACCTGGATATTCTTATATATTGGGTGGATGCTGCAAGCTGGTTGAGGCGGTTGCCGGCGTTATTGAACAAAACAGAGGTTTGATACAAACCTCGACTACAGTGAACAAGATACAAATCGAAAACGGCAGGGCAACCGGAGTCATCCTTCAAGATGGACATTTCGAACCAGCCGATCTGATTGTCAGCAGCGGTGGTGCAAAGGAGACGTTTCTGTCGATGATCGGAAATGAACATCTTCCGAAAGAATTTTTAAGCCAGGTCAGCGGCCTGATTCCGATGCAATCCGTATTCATGGTTCACTTGGGCATAGACTTTGACCCAGGGAAGTATCAGCCGGCAGCACTCTGCTACTATTACAAGATTTATGATATTGAAAAAGCGGTCAAGGATTGTCAGGAAGGACACTACCACGAAGGAGAGGACGGGTTTTTGATATATGTGCCTTCTCAGCATTCTCCGGATCTCTCTACCTCAAACCACCATGCGGTTACCGTCTACACTATCGCACCCAATTACCTGGATAATGGAAGTTGGTCTGATCGGCGGGAAGAGTTGGCTGACAAGCTTATTGCGGAAGCTGAAAAATTTGTTCCCGGTCTTAAAAAGGGAACTGTTACCAGGTGTATTATGACACCTGATGATTTCAGGGAGCGGACTCATCAGCCTAATCATCATTCTTTCGGTGGTCTGGCTCCGGTAATGGGTCAGCAGAGTCCTCCATTCAAATCGCCAGTTGAGGATTTCTGGTTTATCGGTGCCCAAAGTGAAAGCGGGGGAGGCGTGAAAGGCGTTATTGTTGGAGCGGAAAAAGCTGTTCGGCAGATTCAAGCAACCATCAAAGGGAGATAACCGATATGGAATCAAACGGAAAGCCTTTCGAAAATTCTAAATTCATCATGACCAGTTATGGCATGAACCAGTTCTTCGGGCAATGGATTACAGGCCCATTCGGCATGTATGTCTTTTTCTTTTATGAAACGGAAATCGGTTTGAATGTCAGATTGGCAGCGTTAGCATTCGTCCTGTTTTCAGTCTGGAACGCCATAAACGATCCGTTAACCGGTTTTCTCATGGAACGCGTTACCATGCCTTGGGAAAAACGATGGGGTAAACGGTTTCCATGGATAGTCATTGGTGGAGTCCCGTGGTTGTTTGCCTATGCTATGATATTCATGGTTCCGCTGCACTGGGATCCGATAAAAAATGAATGGGCGGTTTTTACCTGGCTACTGGTATCCACCTGCGTTTTTGACACCTTTTATACGATTTGGTCGGTGAGTGTCACGGCGATGTACCCGGATAAATTCAGGGGTTTGAATGAAAGAAGAACCGCAGCCGGTATTGGAACGATTATTGGAATTACCGGGATCGTTTCCTCATCGGTCATTCCACCCATGTTAATCACTTTTGGAGTCCCGGAGACCTTTCAATCTGCAGCCTGGGCTGTCATTGGGATCGGTTTTCTGATTTTTCTGATGATGATCCCCGGTATCCGTGAAGATAAGACCACTCGAAAGCTTGCTGAAAAACGTCGAGTGGATGTAGAAAGCAGGGATATGGATCCGTTTTTTACCACGGCAAAGTCAGTGATAACAGACAAAATTTTCATGTCGAAGGTTATCTTTTTTTTTGGATATCAAGCGGGCGTGGCCATGCTTTCCGCTTCTGCTCCCTACATCGTAAATTTCGTATTGGACAAAAAGTCCAGTGACTTAAGCATCCTAATGGGGGGGATGCTGGGTGGTGCTCTTCTCTCCATTCCTCTTTGGATAAAAGTATCCCATCGATTGAACAATAACCGAAGATTAAGTTTGATCGCCGGTTGGGCCATGTTTCTGACCTATTTACCAATGTTTTTTATCACCGATTTCTACCTGTTCATTGGCGTTTTGTTTTTGTTTGGTGTCGGTCTTGGCGCACAGTGGTTTGCAGATCCGCCAACGATGGGAGATGTGATCGATAATGTAACCGTACGGACGGGTGTCCGACAGGAGGCGGTTTACTACGGTTATCAGGCTTTTTTCATTCGCTTTGGCCACAGTGTTCAAGCCGGGGTTTTTGCACTGGTACATACATTGACAGGGTTTGTCGAAGGGGTTTCCAACCGCGCCGAACTGGCAGAAAAGTCATCAAACCTTGAACTGGCGCTTTTGGGAATCAGAATTCACACCGCATTGGTTCCGGCCATTCTGGTACTGATCTGTACTCTCATTTTCTGGAAATATTATGACTTGACGCCGGAAAAAGTTACTGAAAACCGAAAGAAACTGGAAAAAATTTCATAGCAAGAGGATGTAATAAAAGTTGCTGTGATTGCACTTTCCTGTTTAGTCGCAGAGTGTTGCAGGCAAAAGCCGGACATTCAGTCACTGTTTATGAACAACACCAAGAAATCGGTGGTGTTACCGCCACTATGGAAAAAGATGGTTATAATTGAGAACTGGGACAGATGTTGGTGGCTGACCTTATCCACTCCAAATCGCCCCAATATTGACGACGACTTTGGAAACTTGATGCATCTCCACTTGACATGAAAAAACCAAATTCCTGCCATCTCCTACTATCTGCCCAACTGATCAGAACTTTTTTAGTCTTCAGCCAAAAAAAGGACAGACTTGAGCTATGACACGTTAACTCTAGCCTGTTTTCATACCAACATCGTAAAACAAGATGAATTTTGCTTGATAGCGAAAAAGGAAATTTCTATCACTTTGTTTGTGGACAGACGAAAGAGATGCGGAAGGCACGCTGAAGATTATCGAATGGAACGGGTACGGCAACCGATGAAGCGTTTAAACGGTACTTTTCAGTACACTTTCCCAATCCAGCGTGGTGTCCTTTTGATAGTTTTTGGGGAAGAGAATATGAAATTCAGCTCCCTGCCCAGGTTCGCTTTGTACCCGGATTTCACTACCATGGGCGTGCAAAACCGCCTTAACCAGACTGAGGCCGAGTCCCAACCCTTTGGTTGAACGGCTTTTGTCGGCACGATATAGACGTTCAAAAATGCGGGTCAGGTCATCCGGCGCGATTCCAATCCCATTGTCCTTGATCTTCAAATAGACGGATTTATGGTTATCACGGGTTGTAATCATGATATTGCCTCTTTCGGGGGTATATTTGATGGCATTATCGATGAGGTTGTTCAGTACCTGACTGATTCGGTTGTCATCGGCGAAAACGTGCAGATCTTCGGACAAATCAAGCTGCAGGTTCAGATGCTTGTCTTCCAGTAAAAAGTCGTACTGTTTGACCGAATCACAGATAAGCTCCTTGAGGTTAATTTTCCGGGGGTACAGATTCAGGGTTTCCGCTTCCGCTTCGGAGATATCCATTAGGGTTTTCAGCATCCGTTCTAACTTCTCTGCCTCTTCTGCACAATCGAACAATGCCTCCCGCAACTTGTCCTGATCTTTTTGTTGAACCGCCTCCTCAATGGAAAGACGCATATGGGACAGGGGGGTGCGTAGATCGTGGGCAACATTATCCAGCGACTCTTTCATCCGGATCACCAGGGATTCCGTTTTATCGAGCATGTGGTTGAACATGTCGGACACCTTCCCGATATCGTTTCTGGTATTGGGAGTCGAAACCCGAGCGGTCATATCCCCGGCAGAGATCCGGTGGATCGTCATTAGCATATTCTTGAGGGGTCTCAACGCCAGGTGGATCAAGATGACGCTAGATATGAAGATGACAGCGGTAAAGATAAGATTTGCATACTTGAAGAAGGTTGCCACCATCTCATCCTTTACATTGAATGCCTTAAAGCCCCGTCCGACCTGAATGTTCAGTCGACTGTCAAGCTTCATGGTTTTGTACATAACCACAATGTCCTCATCCGGTAGCATCATGATGGATCTTCGCAATCGGTATGTAAACGGCGCCGGCTGAAAAACCGTTGTCCAGTTCTCTGTTGTTCTTGACCATAATGTCGTATCTCCTGCCAGGACACTGGCTATTTCCTTTGTCGGATAGATCTCCCATAAAGTGGTATTGTTCTCATCAGCCAGGCGAACCACCATCCCAAACACTTTCAACTCCTCTTTATCAGCTCGTAACTGCTGAAGCAAGCCTTGATGCCCTGACCGCTCAAAACAAGATATATATTGATCCAGTTTGAATTGAACCAGCGTACGCTCCTCCTTTAACAATTGGATTTTGGCCAGGGGTTCGCCTAAAAAATGAACACCAACAAGACAGATCAACATCACAATAGCGATGGTTGTGCTCAAGCGAAAAGCAGTATTTTCCTTAAGCCTTTTCATCCGTTCGAAGAACATATCCGACGCCTCTCAGAGTATGGATCAGTTTAGTGTCGAAATCCTTTTCGATTTTGCTCCTGAGCCTGTGAACCAGGACATCGACAACGTTGGTGGTAGGATCGAAATTGTAGTCCCAGACATGTTCCAGGATCATTGTCTTGGAGAGTACTTTTCCGTGGTTCCGAATCAGGTATTCAAGGAGTGAATATTCCCGGGGTTGGAGATCAATGACATGCCCATTTCTAATCACTTCCCGTTTGATGACATTCACCGAAAGGTCACCAATTTCAAAGGTCTGGTGTTCCACCTGCATATTGCTGCAACGTCGCAGCAGTGCCTGGACTCGTGAATTAAGCTCTGTAAAAGAAAAGGGTTTAATCAGGTAATCATCACTGCCTGTATCCAGTCCTTTAATCCGATCTTCTACGGAGTGCTTGGCACTTAAAATAATAATAGGGAGTGTCATGTTCTGACGCCTGATCTCTGAAATTACTTCAAGTCCGCTCTTGCCCGGTAGCATTACATCAATGATGGCTATGTCGTAGTTTTCGGTTAAAGCCATGAAAAGCCCATCGTCGCCATTGTGCATGACATCCACCGCGAATCCTCCCTGGCGAAATCCATTCGCAATGAAAGAGGCGATTTTTGTATCGTCTTCAATTAAAAGGAGTCTCATTGTTTACTTGTTGTTTTCGGTTCGGTCTGTGTGTCCTTTGGTTCCCATGTTTGCCATGCTTGTAACGTAACACAAAAGCGATGTCTCAGCCAACCACCCCCGTCAACCTTTCAAAAATGTAATGTTTGATTAATAGAGCAAGGGATTTTATTCAAAAAAGACTGGTTTCATGGCAGTTGTAGCTGCTTGTTCAGGTTTTGTAGATTTCTAAACCCTTATGACATATATGTTTACTCGATTTTACTACGAACCTGTCAAAATCTTAATGTTGTAGACAGCGTGCTGTCATTTTGGCCTGTTATAATTAATTCCAGTTGTTGCTAATACATCGCCATCACCGGATTCGGTTTCATTGATATTAGGTCCGGATTGATCAGTCAGTATTTATTGAATTCAAGAGATAACCTATGAAAATGAGTATTCAGGAAATTCTCAGCCAGGGGCTCCGGAAAAACTTTTGATAGAGTTGATTATGGCCCTGGAACATTTCGGATTGGAGTACAGCAAAATTGTGGAGGACTATCGCGAGGCGATTAGGAAGCCATTGGAAGAATTCCTCGAAAGTAGGGATTAAAAGACTATGAAAGCAGATTATTATTGGCAAGGATTTCGAAGAGTGTTGCTCATGTCGTGGGTGACGCTGTTGGTTCTCCCTAAATCTTGCAGGATCTGGAAGCCTTGCCGTACGGGTTTTGCTCAAACGATAATCCGACGTCGATCTGTCCGTATTTTATTAAAACAGCCTCAACTCACGCTTTCCGAGCAGATTATGGCGGAAGAGATCAACAAACTCCAGCTTGGACGCGGGCGGATTTTCGCTGTGACAAAGGTCAAGCAGGATGTGATTGAAGCTCGGACCTGCTTGATCAGGCCTATTTTGACTATGAATAAACCTACCTTTTCCTGTCGGTCAAAACAGGCGAAGTCTATGAAAAGTATTACCTCTATGAGCTGTCATCAAGCTTATGCAGGATTAACCATGATTAAAAGATTCTTCACCTGGAAAATGCAGATGACTAGCATCTGCCTGCTGTTGCTTTCAACAACCATCCAAGCCGCTTCCTTGGAATCCAGCGTCAAAGTGATTGAGCTGGTGCCACAGAAACTGGAGGTCACCAAGGAATATGTCGGTCACCTGGATCCGCTGGAACGGGTGACAATTCGCTCCGAAGCCTCTGGAACCGTGGAACAGATAAACTTTGTGAAAGGACAGCGGATTCAGAAAGGGGAGGTACTGGTTCATATCTCCACAGAAAGACTGGGATTAAATGTGGCAAAATCCCGATCCAATTATCAACTGGCCAAGATTAATTATGAAACGCAAAAGGCATTGGCCGCCAAGAGTATTTCTTTACGAAAGGTTCAGTTAAGCCTGGCCCAATCGGAAACCTATCTTTGGTTGGCAAAAACCGAATATCTCAAAGAAAAGGAACTATGGGACAAGAAGTACTCTACGGAATCTAATCTGGACCTTAAACGAAACACACTGGAAACAAGAAAAATCGTAATAGTTTAGCATTTTGAAGTTCAGGCAGCGGTTTCACACATTTAACAGTTGTTCTGATCAACAGATATGGCAGCTTTGGCAATTGTCAGTACTGTTTCTGGTGAGAGGAAGTGATGGTCAACTGACCTATGTTATTAAGCGTTTTGATCGCAAAGGTAGAAAAGGAAAAGTCGCAAAAGAAGACTTTGCGCAACTGTCCGGTATGTCTAGAGAGACGAAATACAATTCCAGTATGGAGAAAGTTGTAAAAATCATAGACGAGTACTGCACTTTTCCAATGATTGAGAAATCGAAGCTGTTTCTGAGGGTCTTGTTTACATTCCTAACAGGCAATGAAGATACGCACTTGAAAAACTTTTCGGTGATCAGCCTGCAAAGCAAGGTAGTCCTTTCTCCTGCATATGATTTATTGAATACAACAATTGCTATTCCGAATCCCATTGAGGAAATGGCCCTTCCCATCAATTCCAAAAAAAGAAAACTGACCAAGGAAGATTTAGTAGATTACTATGGAAAGAAATGCTTACAACTTAATGATAAAACAATTCAAAGCATTTTAAGGCGATTGATGGTTGCCACAAGATCCTGGGACACAATAATAGGAAGTTGTTTTCTTTCCTCCGACAAACAGTATGAATATATGGAGCTTTTAAAATTCCGAACTAAAAGGCTTTTTCCTGGAATTTGATCCATGATCGTATCCATCCTAGCTGGGCCAAGATAGCAACTTGTGGTTGCGGTAAAAAATTAAAAATTGCTGCCCAAAAAAAAGAGAAATGAAATTTTTCTCTTTTCTGGTCTTTCAACCGACCTTCCACTCCGGAAACTCAATAATAAATTTACTTATTTCACCATTCTTCTACCAATACCCTCCAGAACCTTTTTTTTCACTTGTTGTAACTCTATCGTTATCACTATTTACTTGCTTCTAATTCAATTCTTCGGTTCTCGGATCAAGTTCCGCAGGTTCCGGGCCTGTTATGGATATTGAAGTAATGACAAATTCCGTCTTTTCTTCCGGCGGGACTGGTTGAATTTTTACAAAGGTTGTTAACGCAAAAAGTGCAAAAAGAAGATGCAGAATTGCCGAGTAAACAAAGATGACATACGTATCGACCAAAATCATGATGGCTGAAACGATTAATGGACCAATAACGGCACCTATTGAATAAGCAACCAGCAATCCCCCGGAAATAGCAACAAAATCCCCTTCTGTTACACGGTCATTTGCTTGCGCGACGCTGACTGAATAGATGGAGTGGGCAAACATTCCCAATCCGAACGATACCAGATAAAATATGAGATCCGACGTTTTTCCCGTTATTAAGACCAGTGCGATTTCGCCAATGGCCGCACACATGGACACCATGATAATCACCCAGCGGCGATCAATACGATCAGAAAGATAGCCAATCGGGTATTGAGCAACTGCTCCACCAAGAATGACCGCTGTCATAAAAAAGGAGATTCCCTTGACATCAAATCCGGATTCGCTGACAAAAACAGGAGCTAAGATCCAAAAAACCCCATTAATCAATCCGACGACCAAACACCCGGTAACACCGACCGGTGTCATTTGCCACAATGAAAATACTTTAATGCTTGTTGATTCAATGGGTAAGGGTTGAATGGATTTTGTCAGTGTTAACGGAAGTAGTGATAGTGAAACAAGTACTGATGACAAAACAAAGAGTGTGAATTCAGAAGGTGATGCCAGATTTAGGATTAACTGTCCCAATGTAATTGCAACCAGGGTGATGACGAAATAGACGGAAAATAAACTCCCTCTGGTTTCATTTGTTGCTTGTTCATTTAACCAGCTTTCAATAATCATATAAAGCCCGGCAAAACAATAACCGGTTAAAGCACGCAGCCCCATCCATAAAATCTCGTTGGTAAACAGGGCGTGGATCAGAGGAGCTACTGAAGCCAGAGACGCAAAAGCCGCAAAAGCTCTGATGTGACCAGCTCGCTTAACAACCCTGGAGCATTGAAAACTCCCCAGGAGAAACCCTGCATAATAAAATGTTCCGATGAGTCCGATACTGGTGTTGGAAAAACTCTCAAATTCTCCACGAATTGATATCAGCGTGCCCTGGAGACCATTTCCCATCAACAATATTCCGGTTGATAGTAACAACGAAAAAAAAGATGCATACTTAAAGGGCATGAACGAACCTGTCAGAAAAATGAAAATGGTAAAACTATTGTTTTCGGTACGAGTCTATCTTTTGTCATAACGATCAATAGAGTTGAGGTCAATATTTAAATTAAGGGAAGGCCTTGCTTAATTGCTTATTGAACCGTAATCAGGATTGCTCTGGCGATAGCGCGAGTCAATAAAACTCTATGCTGATTCAGGAGAACTGATAAATGGAATTGGTTGCAGAAGATGATTCATATGATTTATGTCTGTTACTGTCCTGCTGTAAAACTTCTGAAATTTCGCATCTTTTTTTGATGTGACCAGTTTACCTTAATAAAACCAGGATTGACATGGAAAAAGTGGGCTTTATTTATACGCAGAAACAATGTTTGCGAATTTTTGCATCAGGTATTAAACAGCTTATACAATACTATTTTTCCAAGGAGCCCATTTGTTGCCGATATATGTAGACTTGGACGATGTTATCGCTTCGACTGTCAAAGCCTTTATCGACATCGTTAAGCGAGAATTCGAAAAGCCCGTAACCTACGAACAAATCACCGATTTTGATCTAAAAAAATCTTTTCAGCTGTCTCAGATCGAATATGAGCATTTATTCGAGGTTGTGCATCGACCCGAAGAGATCCTGAACATGGATGTGATCGATGGTGCTATTGAGGCACTGAACATGTGGTCATCCAAAGGGCACCCCATTTCCATTGTTACCGGTCGCCTGACTTCAACTTACGATTCGTCACTTGAGTGGCTTTCGATGCATAGCGTTCCCTTTGATTCATTTACCATTGTTGATAAGTATTCCCGACCCAACATGGACAATAATATTGCCATTTCCCTGGAACAGCTGTCGGATATGGCATTCCACCTTGCAGTAGAAGATTCGTCAGCAATGGCTGAGTTTCTTTCAATAAGCATGAAAACGCCGGTTGCTCTGCTGGATCGCCCATGGAACAGGGAAATCGAATTGAATTCAAGATTGACACGGTATTCAAACTGGCAGGATCTTGGCAGAGAGGTTGTGGGGAACAATTATTGTCTTACTTCCAATCGTTTTTCTTGAGGATTTCTTTCATCACGGAAATTAAAGCCGATTATCAGCGAACCTCCAATGCAATGAAGAAAGCTGGGGACACTGACATAGTATACTTACTAAGCATGACCACAACTTATTATATTTTATCCGCCCTTATAACCAGGTCTTTTGTATACTTAGTCAACAGCGTCCCCTTTTTGTTCTGATTGTTTTCATTCTTAATCCCTATATCAGGCAAATCGTTGAGTATTCGGGCGAACGGGGATTCGGCGTCGGTCCCGACCCTGAATCCGAATGTGTCAGGCACCGCTTTTCAGTTAAATAAAATTGAAGTCATTAAAATGCCCAACTGGCCATATCGGTTATTTAGAACTAGGACGATTTTGTTTTTTAAATGATTGAATAGTGCTGACAAAAAAGTTTATCAAAACAAGATCCTAATAAGGCTCCGCGAGGATGCGATAATTTTCTTTCCCGCTTTGCCAAACTCACTTGTTCTGATAAACACTTTTGAGAGTGAACCCAACTGTTAAGATTGTGCTCTACTCTCTTTAATCATAATCCTCTTTGCATACGCTGAGTGGTAAACATATTTTCATCCATGGCTTTATTATAAAGAATATCATCAAACAAGAGCACCGTCGTGTGTTCAAGGTGGTTCTTGCTGGTTGTTTTCATCGTTAGTTTTTTGACAGACCAGATATTCTGAATCTTGACGATGTCCGAAGCGCTAAAATATTTGATTTTCCGCCCTTCTTCAACATACATCTTTGCTTGCACCCTTATATAGTTGTCCTTTCTGATCCAGGAAATAATCTTCAGATAACCGGTTTCATCAATCACCTTTCTTTTTTTGGAGGCCTTCGGTAGTGATTCTATCACCCAGCAGTCGAAACCATCAACAGGCTGTGAATCTTTCAGGAATCGATAATCCCAATCCGTTAACTCCAGTCCGTTCATATCGGCGTAGCTGAAATCACTTCCCATAAACGAGTCTTTTTCGTTGCTGGAACTGATCCTTTTCGGTTTCCCAATTGCGGGCAAGTATAACCAGTTGTCATCCTCCTTGTCTTCACTGTTCCAGTCATAGGCAAGAAACGCGACATTTCTGACATCGGCCGGGCTCAAAAAGAACCTGATATTTTTTTTATCTTGTCCATAGTCCTTTCTATATCCCTTAAGTTTCCGAATCCTTTGGTTTCCGCCTTTATCAATTAATACCATAGTCGTCTCTGATATTGCTGTCTCGCCATCATCACGATTGTCCACCATTTCCATGACCTCTTTCGCTGTTAATCCCTCTGAATATAGATTTACGACAGCGATCGGCGCGCTTAAAAATACTAACAGGACAATTGTGATACCTCTGAATTGGATTTTTTTCATCTTTACCTCACAAATTACGGGGTTTCAAGTGTACTGATTGCATTTGTTACAGTAACTTTTATGTCTTTCGGCAAAACAGCCGTTAGTAGAGCGGGAGCAATCAAGACATCAGCAAGGAATGCAAACAGCAGGGTTACTCCGGTGAAGAAACCAAAACGATAGATGTTGATCAAATCAGCAAACATCATGACCCAGAAGCCACCGACAAGGACAAGTGTTGTTACCAGCATTGCCTTACCGGCAGTCAGCAAGGTCTCGGAAACGGCTGTCGTTAGGCATCCAGTCTGCTGATAGTAACCTCTGAAGTGATGAAAAAAATGGATTGTATCGTCTGCTGCCAGACCAATTGCGATGCTGCCTATCAAGAGGGTAAACATATCCAGGGCAATTCCCAGCCACCCCATCAATCCAAGTGTCATGATGATCGGGAACAAGTTAGGAATCATGCTGAGCAAGCCTAATTTAATGTCTCCGATCAGAAGAATCATCAGCAGGGTAATGACAACAGCGGCGATCAAATAACTGACAACAGTGCTATTGATCATCGCAAACATGGTGCTCATCATTATGTAGATCAACCCGGTGATTCTGACCTCAGCCTGGTCACCAAAGACCTGGGCAGCATAACGCTTTAAGCCGTGGACGATTTCAACGACGGACCGGGTATCCACCCATGGCAGTTTTACAGTCAGATGGGTCTTGCTGAATCTGCTGTCCACAATGTCCTCCAGGTCATCCGAACCGCTGTTTTCAAAAAGAAGGAATTCCTGGGCAATCAGATTTCTATTATCAGGTATTGAATAATACTCAGGTTTTTCCCCATGAAGTGCCTGGTTAATCTCCTTAATAATATCTGACAGAGAAATGGTCTTATGAACCAATTGGCCCACGGAGTCGTGCTGATATTCCGTTGCTTTTTTAGCGACTTTTTCCAATCCCTTGAGCAGGTTTGGATCATACAATCCGTTTTCTTGCGGGGTGTTGACCAATACTTTAAAAGTGATCGATCCTCGTAAATTGTCGTCAATCATATTGGTATTTTGTCTGATCGCCGATGTTTCCGGAAACCATTGCAGAATATTGTGTGAAATCTTGAGATCCAACAAACCAATTGCGGTAATGACTAGAATTACAGAAGAGAAGCCAATCACTTTTTTGCTATGCCTTGTCGCAATCTGCCCTAAGGTAAGCAGTATCCCATCTATAACGTCATTAGCTTTCTTCGACTTTCGTTTTTGTTTAAGAGGCTGAACAGGCAGAATTGCAAGCAAAGCAGGAATCAAGGTCAATGATAGAATCAACGAGATTAAAATACCGATGGCGGAAAAAATACCCAGGTCTGCTATGGGTGCCACATCTGCTGTGCTGAAGGATAAGAGACCGGCAGCAGTTGTCAGAGCTGTCATCGTGATAGGTAATCCCGAATGAGACAATGCCAGCACAATAGCTTCATGCTTAGAGCCAGCACTGAGATTTTTGTAGAAGACTGCAATCAGGTGAACCGAGGCGCCAATACCGACCGCAAGCAGAAAGGAGGGCAGGATCATTGTTGGCAATTTAATTGCGAAACCGAACCATGCCATGCTTCCCATTGTCGCAATAACGCTTAATCCAACAGTCAATATGGGCAGAATTACACCGGTCAGTCTTCTAAAAAGCAGCAGCAGAAATATGCTGATGATCAAAACAGCCACACCGGAAAACAATCCCATGTTTTCCTTCATGGTTTTTTTCAAGTAGGCGTTAATAACCGGTGATCCGCTCAGATATATCGGAAACTCGCTTGAATGATATTTGGCGATGATTTCCTTCACTTTATTGAGCAGTAAAGTGTTTTCTTCATGGGTTAAATAATTACGCCGGGATTCTATTCCCAAGCTGATATCCGGATTCTGGAATGAATCAAGTTCGTCTCCCTCATAACCGGAAACTGAAGAGAATACCTCCGTTTTTAAAGTAATCGCTGTGAATTCGCCGCTTTCCGAGATCAGCAAATTCCGATACAGAGGGTGATTCAGCACAATCTGTTTAAAAGATTCCATCTCTTCAGGCGTTTTTGGAATCGTTTCCATCAACTCCCCAACAACAAGGCTGTTGCCTTCACTTCTTGTCAGCCTGGCATTAACCAGACTGGTTATGTCATCCAGGTTAGGAACATTCGCCTCAAGATCCTTATGAAGATTGTTCAGTTTCTTCAAAAACTCTATATTGAAAATCTCTTTTGGATGAATCATAACAATGATCATTTCATCCCTACCAAATTGTTCACGGTAAGCGTTATATTCAGCCAGTATTGGATCATTCCGGTGTAGAAAACCTTCGGTGGAAGTATCGATCACCAGGTCTTTTAAATGGGAACTTAAAAAAGCAATGCAAACCAACAAGACAGCTATTACTCCCCATCTTGCCTTAATTAAAAACCAGCCATAGGCGCTAAACACTTTTTCCAATTTTTTTCGTATTTGAGTCGGCATCGTTATCTCCTTTCCTTTCGATCTCTTTTCAAATGAAACATTGTATTTATAGAATCTGGATTAGACCATTCTTCGTCAGGTAATAAATCCCTCCGTTTCATAGGGATCTGCATGATGATGTAAAGTTGCCGTTTATACCAGCATCTTCTTACAAACTTCCCGGGTCTATGGTGATCAAATTCTATCTTATTGAAACAAATTGAATTCTAGCGGATAGGCAGTGAAATTATCGTGAGTGATATGTGAAATTTATGTGAAATCTAAACGGACAGGAGAACAGCTGTGGAAAAAAGAACGCTGTTTACAGTGAATATAAAAAATCAGCTAAAGTAAATACCAGCCAGTAATCATGGCAAAGCGTATGGACCCGCTATCCCATATTCAACGCATCAATGGAATATCTTGGTCTGGGGAAGGTACCCGGTTGTTTCCGAATTTTGCCAGTTCTGATCAAACGGCTGGTGTCGGTCGGTAATGGAGGAAATCTGGATTCTATTGATCTGCGGTAATACTGTCGAAAATGAATCGGACCTTATTCTTCAGACTAATTAAGAACGAAACGTGCCAAACGCCTATTCAATATTTCATCAATATAAAACTGGATTCAGCAAGACTCATTTTATCCACAACAACCGTAAGAATTTCGGAAATCTCTTCACTGCTCGCGTTTTATGATGAATTCTACTTTTCAAAAATATTCAAAAAGAGATTTGGAATAACAGATGAGTCCAGGTCGGTAAGTGACATTTGTCATGTACTAAATGTGCAAGTTTGCTATTTGAAACCAGCATTGTCCGGTTAGAAATTTGCATCTGCTCGTAGGTTGGGCTACTTGTTGCCCAACATTGCTTTCTATTGATGGGCAACGAGTAGCCCATCCTACTTTTTTCTAAACAAATAATAGCTAA
>Ga0180009_10002863_pt1 | contig 20035 bp, 22 predicted proteins | sample OS_PC_MetaG_FD_123537 | JGI IMG/M metagenome (GOLD analysis project Ga0180009, IMG submission 123537) | Groundwater microbial communities from the Aspo Hard Rock Laboratory (HRL) deep subsurface site, Sweden - OS_PC_MetaG | ecosystem: Environmental > Aquatic > Deep subsurface > Groundwater...
CCAAATGAGAATTCCCTACCGTCGCAGTATTCGATTCTTTCTGGTATCCCCCCCAGCTGCTCCAGAAAAAACTTTGCTCTCTCTTCCTGGCTGCGGTTTATTTTTTCGGTCGGGTGTTTCAAAAGAGCAACTTTGTCTTTATACAGCTCTGGTTCAGTAGGGTCGTGATGGTCGTAGTGGTAGTGAGTAACGATTAAAACTTCCGCTTTCTTTGCAAATTTTTTAATGCCGCCCCAATGCTTATTCATTCTCTGAAATTCTATTGGATGAGGAGGCAAACCATAGCGAAGCGGCGCAAGAGACACGCCCGGGTCAATTAAAATTCTAACATCTCCAGTCTCCACGCAAGTTGCCATGCTTCTCGTTCCCAGAGAGTCGCTGGCAAGTGGAGTTATTTTCATGTTATTAATAATTTTTCCTTTCCCTCTCTAAGCGCATTCTTCAGCTCAACCGCTATTCTGCGCCCCATGCTCATGTTGTTGCCGTATAACAAATAGCTGTAGGGAGAGCCTGCGGTGAATGGATTCGTTCCAGCAACTATTCGGGTGGAGATTTCAAAAGCTATGAACTCAAGTTTGTGAGTAACCATTGTTTCCAGGCAAAATGCGCCGAGCATTCCTGGCGGAGCGATTTTTTTAGAAACCTCGACTATTCTATCGCCCATTCTGAAAACCTCTCCGAGCAGGGATTCCCTCGCCACGATTGGCGCATTCCCCACAACGACATAGCTCGGCTCTATGTACGAATTTATCTGGTCTGCTGCGGGGATTCTCGCCATACCATCTATGTTTGCTTCGTAGCGCCTGTCCATTCCAAAGAGCTCGACCTCGTTTTTAAGCGGCGAGTAAAAATAAGAGATGTAGACGTTAACTCCTGGAATGTACTCCTGAATTGTTGCTTTTTTCAGGTCTTCTTCAGTTATCCTTTTTTTCTCAAGCATTTTCTTGGATTTTCTTATAAACTCTCCGTAGCTGCTCACGAGGAAGTAGCCTCTACCTCCCTTTGCTCCCGGAAATTTTACTATAGAAAGAGCATTTATCTCCCTTGGATTTTTCGTTTCCTTCGGCATCTTTACATTCGCTTCCTCTAACCAGCGCCTTTCGGCGCTTCTATCTGCTTCGTATCGAAGTATTCTTCTATTTCCAATCAAGGGCAGCCTGAGTTTATTTTCAATGCTCTCAACTCCGACATAAGCGATTAGCGACCCGTGAGGAACAAAAACGCAGTTTTTCTCCTGAAGCTTTTTAACCATTTCGCTTTGTAGCATTTTCTTGTAATCCTTTAAAATTATAATTTCATCTGCAGCCCTGAACCTCTCGTAGACTATCTCCCTGCCCTCCTTGCATATTGCGAGCGTCTTGAATCCCTCTTCCTTTGCACCTTTCAAAATCTGCAGCGCAGAGTGGCTGCCCAGCGTTGCTACTGTAATTTTCTTGCGGTTGTATTCTTCGAGTAGCTCCAGAACTTCTTCCTGCTGAATCATTTCGAACACTCCTTCGGAAGCTCATTCCATTTGCTTCCTCAGTCGTTCTCGACCGAGAAAGCTTGAGCTTCGCTCAATTTCGAGCACTCCTTTTGTCAGCCTCCTTCGAACTTCGACTCCGTCTCGTTCTCAGTCGCCCGACACTGCTGACAAGTCGTCGTTCTCGACCCTTGCGATAGTATGGTATCGTATCATATAAACTTTCTCAACTACGTAACAATATCCTGCAGTCTCCTCCTTTTCTTCGCCTCTTTTATCTCCATGGCAACCCTTCTTCCCGGACCTACTTCCCCCATGTATTTGTACTTCATGTAGGGTGAAGTCGGCTCCACACACGGGCAGCCTGGTATTCTGGGCGAAACGTCGAAAACATAAAAGTCGAGGTTTTTGTCAACTGCGCCCTGCAACGCAAATAAGCCTATCATTCCTGGAGGAAATTCTTTTTTGCAAACTTCCACGAACTTCTCACCTGCTTCAAAGATTTTTTCGAGCTGTGATTCACGCAGCGTAGCGCCGTAGTGCCCAATTTCTATGTTTTGAGTTGCTATTCGCAACTCTAACTGCTCACTTGCAGGCAAGTCAAGAACTCCGTCTAAATCAGTCTGGATTCTTCTGTCGAAGCCGAGCAGGTCTAACTCTTCTGTCAGCGGAGACCAGAAGAAGTTTGCATTGAATTTTGCTCCAAGCACATATTCCTCGATAACCACTTTTTTAAGGTCACTCTCTTCAATCATGCCCTTCTTTATTCTCTCTTTGGCTTTCTCTTCGAATTCTTCTGGAGATGAGGCATAAAAGAAAGCTCGCTCCAGCCTGCGCTTCTTTTCAAGAACTTTTACTATTGAAAGGCAGTCTATATCCTCTGGTGATTTAAAGGTCCTCGGCATTTTTATTCCAGCTTTTTTAAGCAAATAGTACTGATTTTTCGGCTCGCTGCGCTCTTCGGTGCGTAACATAAAGCGGCTGCCGAGTATTGGGACTAAAAATTTATTCTCAATATTTTCGTAGCCCACGTAGACCGAGAAAGAGCGGCTGGGGATGAAGATGGTGTTCAGCGCACGCATTTTCTTTTGGTTTTCCTTTTTAACCATGTCTGCGAATTTTTCTAAAACCAGCGGATAGTCAAATAAGTTTTTGTAATACTTGGTGTAGGTCTTTTCCCTTCCCTTCTGGCAGACAACGAGGGTTTTGCAGCCCTCCTGCTTCGCACCGTGCGCAATCTCAAGTGCAGAGTGGCTCCCGATGACTCCAACTGTTGTATCCCTGCCATATCTTTCTACTACTTTAAAAATCTCGCTTATGGATATCATGTCCGAAAATTATAAATTGTAGGTTATATATTTTTGTATAGGAGGAAGGGAGTATGGAGGCGTCAAGCGAGCATATCGAGGCTCTGATAGAGAGAGAAATTCTCAATGCCACAAAGTCGCTTTGCCCAATATGCAAAAAAATAGTGGATGCAGTAATTTTCAGAAAAGACTCTCAAGTTTGGATTGAGAAGAAGTGCGATAAGCATGGATTGACTGAGGATGTATACTGGGGCTCCTATGAGCTGTATAAAAAAGCAAGCAGGTATGCCTGCAGTGGCAGAAGAGTATTGAATCCTAACGTTGTATACCAATCCTGTCCGGAAAGCTGCGGCATGTGCAGAGAGCACCTGAGCCATTCTGCTCTTGTTAATCTTGTGGTTACAAATAGGTGCAATCTCTCCTGCTGGTACTGCTTCTTTTATGCACAAAAACAGGGATATGTGTACGAGCCTTCTCTGGAGCAGATAAAAAAGATGCTTAGAGTGGTGAAAAATGAAAAACCTGTACCAAGCAATGCTATCCAGCTGACCGGTGGAGAGCCAACACTAAGGCAGGATTTGACAGAGATAATTAAGCTGGCAAAGGAAGAAGGCTTCTCCCATGTGCAGCTTAACTCAAATGGAATAGCGCTTGCCCATGACCCAGAGCTCGTCAGAAAGATTAGAAATGCTGGTACAAATACTCTGTATTTAAGCTTCGACGGCGTAACTCCAGAAACAAATCCAAAAAATCATTACGAAATTCCTGGGATTATAGAAAACTGCAGAAGAGCGAAGCTTGGCATTGTTTTAGTTCCCACTATTATCAGGGGCATTAACGACCATGAAGTTGGGGAAATCATCAAGTTTGCCTCTGCTAATATCGACATAGTTAGAAGCGTGAACTTCCAGCCAGTGTCCCTCGTCAGGAGGATGACTCGCAGCAGAAGAATGAAACACCGAATAACCATCCCGGATGTTATTGAGAGGATAGAAGAACAGACGGACGGTGAAATTGCGAGAGAAGACTTCTATCCAGTCCCCTACACAGCGTCGATTACGCGCTTCGTGGAAAGTATAACGAGAAAACCGCAGTACGAGCTTTCAGCCCACTTCGCCTGTGGAATGGCGACATATGCTTTTAAAGAAAACGGAAAGCTAATACCGATTACGAGATTTATAAATGTAGAGGGCTTGTTTGAATATTTGAATGAAAAAGCAGGTGAGATAAGTGCAGGCGGCAATAAATATCTAACCAAGCTCAAAATGCTCCGCAAGCTTGGAGGTTTCATAGACAAGGAGAAAAAGCCGAAGAGTTTCAACATTACAAAAACCCTATATAATATCCTCCTAAGGCACAGCTACGGCGCCCTTGGAAAGCTCCACGAGAAAACACTCTTCATAGGACTGATGCACTTCCAGGATTTGTACAACTATGACATAGAGCGGGTGAAGCGCTGCTGCATCCACTACGTTACCCCTGATAAGAGGTTAATTCCTTTCTGCGCATTCAATGTTCTTCCAGAACTATATAGGGGCAGAATCCAGAAAAAATACAGCATTCCGTCAGAGGAGTGGGAGAGGGTAACAGGGAAAAAATTGAGGGATGACCTATAAATTGCTGAGGAAGCTAGTCTCCTTTCGTCAGAAAGATGGCGCTCATGCCTTCACTAGAGAAATCGAAAATTCGTAAGTCCTCGTTCCCCTGCCGTGCAGTAAAAATTCTTTTAAATCTTCTGGGGTATCGAGGTCGAGGGAAAGACAGAAGGAGTCGTAAATATGCATCTTAACTCCCCGCAATGCTGCCTCTTTTCTGTGGTCTTCAAAACTTGTATTCGTGAATCTGCCATCGATTATGTCCGGCGGTCTCCTGAATAATATTCCGGTGCCGCACCTTCTGGAAGGAGAGATTATTAGTTTATGTTTTTTTCCCAGCCTCAGAATTTCTTTCACATGACTTTTCTTTATCAGCGGAGTATCAGCAGGAATAAAAAGCGTTGCATCTGCGCTGTTATCGATTGCATATTTATTTGCCTGTTCGACTGCAATATTTAATCCTTTTTCTTTCTCCAGAATAAAATGGAAGTCGTAGTCTAGCTTTTTTCTCAAGTCGTCAGGGCTTACAACAACGACATCCAGACCTCTTAGCGAGTCGAGCACGTCTTCGAGCATGCACAGCACCAGCTCTGCTCTCTCTTCTCCTGAAAAAATGTTCGAGAGCCTTGTCTTTGCTTCTGAAAGCTTAACAGGAAGCAAGACAAAAACACGCATTTACCCTCGCACTCCGGAGCGCTTTATTATCTCCCCCACTGCATCCTCCATGCCCACTGGCATTATATGCGCTCCCGCAAATCCGATTTCCTTTATATCTCTTAGCAGCTCTGCCGTTATCTCGATGGTAGTTTCCTTGATGTTCTTAGATTTCTCGAGTTTTTCCATAATTTCTTTCGGGATTACTACTCCAGGCACATTCTTTGCCATGAATTTTGCCATTCCTATAGATTTTAAAGGAGCTATGCCGACTAAGACAGGGATATCCAAGTGCGCTATTGCATCCTTTAGCTTTTCCATAACTTTGATGTCGTACACAACCTGCGTCTGCGCAAATTCTGCACCAGCCTTTATTTTTTTCTCGAGCTTTATTATCTCAGGCTCTATAGGCGATAAGCCCGGGCTGAGAGCAACGCCGATGTGCATCTCAGGCGCAACGTTGAGCTTGTTGCCTGCCAAATCAGTTTTCTCGCCTACCATCTTTCTGAGCATTGCCGTTAATTGCACGGAGTCTAAATCAAAAACAGGCTTTGCCTGTGGGTGGTCGCCCAGACTTGGATGGTCTCCGGTGAGGGCGAGAACGTTGCGTATTCCAAGCGCAGCTGCGCCGAGAATGTCGCTCTGGAGCGCAATTCTGTTCCTGTCTCGACACGTTACCTGATAAACAGCCTCTAATCCTACCTCGTTCTGCATTATTGCGCAGCAAGCCAAACCTCCCATGAGCATTATCCCGAGGGGATTATCGGTGACATTTGCAGCGACCACGTTACCCTTGAGCAGTTTCGCCTGGTGCACTACAACTTTTCTGTTCGCTCCCTTTGGAGGGTCTATCTCCCCTGTGATTGTGAATTTTTTAGATTCGATAGAGCGCATTAGATTGCTGAAGCTCATTTTGCGCCTCCAATCTTTCTCGTATGCGCAATCTTTATGAAGTCTTTTGGAGCTGCAGCACTTCTAATCAGGTGCAGCTTTGTCTGGGATTTCAGCTTGCTGTATATGAGCATCCAAGCGCAGTCTCTGGTTCTGTCTGTTTCGCATTTACCATCATAAACTCCGCCGCAGGGTCCGTTGAGCATGCTCTTCGGGCACCTTGCGATTGGACATATCCCTCCAGTGGTGTGCAGTATGCAGTTCCCGCAGCCGAGGCAGAATTCCACAAAAAAGTTATCCTCTCTCCTGCCCATGAAGAAAGTATCCAAGCCAGGTATCACAACTTTTTCAGACAAAAACTCTGCAACCGTCTGAACTCCAATTCCGCAGGATAAAACTATTATCGCCGCTGTCCCCTCAATTTCCCTTGGCATCTTAGTTTTTACCATCTCTATGGAGCACAGGCGGGGTATTACTCCGGAAACAACCACGTTGCCCAGCTTCGAGGCAAGCTCGCTGACCTGCCTCCTGCCACCGGTCTCGTAAACCGTAGCACAGCCCCCGCACCCCATTATCGCTACTTTCTTGTATGGTTTGATTATCTCCAGCAGCTCTTCCATCGGCTTCTGCTTGGTAACAATCATTTTCAATCCCTCGTTCGCAGCTCGCTACGCTCGCTGCTCGCTCTTGACCGTAACATGCCACTCACTCCGTTTGTGGAAATATATATTAGTTTCTACTGCTTAATACTCCAGCATGAGAGTTGTAACATTTTCAAAAAATATTTTCGTCCCTTTGACTAACGCCTGCCGAAACAGGTGCGCCTACTGCGGCTTCAGGAGCGATGCTCCAAGAATAATGAGCAGGACAGAAATTCAGAGGATACTCGAGGAGGGCAAAAAACAGCAATGCAAGGAGGCTCTCTTTACCTTCGGAGAGATGCCAGAGAGCGATGAAAAAATAAGGAGGCAGCTGAGGGGGTGGGGATATTCATCTGTCTTGGAATACCTATACGAGCTTTGCGAGGATGCTCTCGAATACGGCTTGCTGCCGCATTCAAATGCAGGCGTTATCGAAAAACAGGAAATGAAAATGCTCGGCGAAGTAAACGCATCCATGGGTCTAATGCTCGAGAACGCAAGCGAGAGGCTGTACAAAAAAGGAATGCCTCACGAGCACTCTCCGGGAAAGCGTCCAAAGCTCAGGCTGAAAGTAATCGAGAATGCAGGAAAACTAAAAATTCCGTTTACAACTGGCATACTAGTAGGAATCGGCGAGACTTTTGACGAAATCCTCTACTCCCTGCGTACAATAAAAGAAATAAACGACAGATATGAGCACATCCAGGAGGTAATAATTCAGAACTTCAAGGCTAAAAAAAATACTCCAATGCAGGACAGCGCAGAGCCTTCTTTGCATAAAATGCTTACAGTTGTTAGAGCTGCAAGGCAAATTCTGCCGAATATGAATATCCAGGTGCCGCCTAACCTAAACCCCGATACCTGGCAAATATTTTTATCCTCTGGCGCAAATGATTTGGGAGGCGTATCGCCGACAACTAAAGATTACATAAACCCAGAGGCAGACTGGCCGAAAATCGAAAAGATGAAAATCCTAACCGAGACGCTTGGGCTGGGTCTCAGGGAGCGCTTGCCAATATATCCTGAGTTCATAAAGAAAGGCTGGTACTCCAAAAAATTAGAGGAGCTAATCAAGAGTTACACGGACGAAGACGGTCTGGTAAAAATATGGACCTAAAAATAAAACCAGAGATTGAAGAAATACTTCAGCAAGCGCTGAAAAGAAGAATAACCGAAGAAGAAGCATTAAAACTGATGAATTCAAGTAGCGAGGAACTCTTTGCTATCGCAATCACAGCCGATAGACTGAGAAAAAGCAGGGCAGGCGACGTTGTAACTTATGTGATAAACAGGAACATAAACTTTACAAACGTCTGCGTGAGCGACTGTGAATTCTGCGCTTTCAGGAGAAACAAAAGCGATGCAGATGCTTATCTTCTCAGCATCGAACAAGTTGTGGAGAAAAGCAGGGAAGCAAAAAAATTGGGAGCAACCGAAGTCTGCATTCAGGGTGGCTTGCACCCGAGTCTGAACGCAGACTACTACTCAGATATTATAAAAGCCATTAAAAGAAATGTAGAGATTCACGTCCATGCTTTCTCGCCGATGGAGATAAGCTATGCTGCTGAGAAGAGCGGCATGGGTATAAGGAAAACTCTGGAATACTTGAAAGAGAGCGGTCTTGACTCAATGCCAGGCACAGCGGCAGAAATTCTGGATGATGGAATTAGAAGCACGATCTGCCCGAAGAAGCTCAAGAGCAGGGAATGGATTAAGATTGTGGAAGAAGCTCACAGGCTTGGGATACCTACAACTGCTACAATGCTCTACGGACACGTAGAAAGCGCAGAAAAACAAATTAAGCATCTCAAAATTTTGAGGGATATTCAAGAAAAAACAAAAAGTTTTACTGAATTTGTTCCTCTCTCCTTCGTCCATTTCAATACTCCACTATATCGCTCAGGTAAAAGCAAGGGCGGAGCTACTGGTATAGAAGATATAAGAGTTTATGCAGCGTCAAGAATATTTCTGGACAACTTCAGGAATATTCAGGCTTCTTGGGTAAAGCTCGGCAGAAAACTTGCTCAAGTCATGCTCAAATTCGGGGCAAACGACTTAGGCGGAACATTGATGGAAGAGAACATCTCACGTACCGCAGGTTCCGCCGTAAACATACCTGACAAAAAAGAGCTTGAAAGAATGATAATCGAGGCAGGGAGGATTCCGAGGCAGAGGGATACGCTTTATAATTTGATATAGGCACAAGACTTATGAACCTGCTACGCAAGCACCCATCTACCGCTCTTCAGAGTCCGCTGCAGTGCCATTTTCTTTTCGTCTCGAAAGCAGGTTCTGTTAACTTATTGTAGATAGATTGAGGAGTGCTACCTTACCTTTTTGATTTTATTAACTCAAAGCAAGTTCGCAAGCTTTTTTATATCTTTATTTGCTATATGGGTATAAATTGGGCTGTCTACAGGTTCTTGCCCGGGGCTGAAGTCGTTAGCATGGCTATCTCCTCGCCGCTCTAACCTTGTTTATCTTTCGATAAAGGCGATACTTTTCCTGCGCTCTTACGAAAGATATAAACGATAGTGTTCAGTTTAATGTTAAGCGACGTGTCCGCCCCACTAAAGGTTCCGGTGGATGAAAGATGTGCGCGGAGATAATGGTCTGGAAGATGGACAATGGGAGGATAACAATTTCGTTTCCCTATAACCCAGATTACGTTTCAAAAGTGAAAAAAGTTAGTGGATACCGGTGGCATCCCGCAGAGAAATATTGGAGTTTTCCTTACACCAGAAACACTCTGGAAACGATATTGACTGTATTCGATGGGGAGAGAATCGTGGTTGACCCTGCGCTTCGAAGAGAGCTTGGGCAACAATTCGAAGACCTGCGGAAGGAGCTGGCTGTCAGGAGGTACAGCGCCAAGACTATCAAATCTTACATTCATTACAATAAACAGTTCTTGGATTTTGCAAAGAAGTCGCCCAAAGAAGTTACCAACGAAGATGTGAGAAACTTTCTGGCGCATCTCAGCGTCAGAAAAGGAGTGTCTACCTCTAGCTTGAACATCGCAATCAATGCACTGAAATTCTACTATGGCGAGGTTTTGAGGCAAAACTTCGTCTATGAGATTAAAAGACCAACGAAAGACAAGAAACTGCCTGTGGTGTTGAGCGGAGAAGAGATATCGAGACTGCTCTCGTCAGTCAATAACATAAAGCATAAGGCAATCTTAATGCTTACCTATTCTGCTGGTTTGAGAGTGGGCGAAGTGGTTAGGCTGAAAGTGGAGGACATAGACGCCCAGAGAAAACTGATTCACATCCGAGGTGCGAAAGGTAGAAAAGATAGATAGATACACTATACTCTCGGATGTAGCAATGACAACATTACAGGAATACCTGAAAGAATATAAGCCAAGTAATTGGCTGTTTCCGGGGGCCAACCTAACGAGACACATAACCGCGAGGACTGCACAGGCTATCTTTGAGCATGCCTGTGAAAGAGCAGAAATCCGAAAGGATGTAAGTATCCACTCTTTAAGACATAGTTTTGCCACCCATTTATTAGAAAGCGGCACAGATTTGAGGTATATCCAAGAGTTGTTGGGGCACAGGAGCAGCAAGACGACTGAGATTTATACACACGTGAGCAGCAAAGACCTGAGCAGGATAAGAAGTCCGCTGGACACATTATTGATGAAATGAGGTGAAAAAAGGACATGCGTATAACAGAAGAGAGGGCATCGTCCAAAGCGACGGATAGACGAAGTACTTCATCTATACCTCCCAATTGGAAGGATATGCGAAATAATGCGTATATGAACGAGTTATGCGACATAAATTCAAGGAGGTGAAGATATGAGTAAAATCGTGATAATAATGGGTTCAAAAAGTGATTTAAATCACAGCGAGAAAATCTTAGAAACACTGAAACAGTTTGAACTACCCTGTGTTTTTAGAGTCGCATCCGCTCATAAGGTCCCACTTAAAGCACTGGATATTATAAAAGAATATGATGCAGAAGATGTTGTTTTTATTACCGTTGCTGGAAGAAGCAATGCCTTAAGCGGATTTGTTGATGCACACACTACAAAGCCGGTGATTGCCTGCCCACCATATAGTGATAAGTTTGCAGGAGCAGATATATTCTCCAGTTTAAGGATGCCATCCGGGGTCTGCCCAATGGTGGTGTTAGAACCTGAGCAGGCAGCACTCGCTGCGGTAAAAATACTTGCTGTATCAAATAAAGATTTACAGCAAAAGATAAAGGAATATCAAGAAGAAAAAAGAAGAGAAATAGAAAAAGCTGATAAGGAGGTGCAAAATGGGTAGTGTTAAGGATTTAGTTGTTGTAGAAAAGCCAGAGGAAAAAAAGTGCGGAATTGGGCATTTCATATTTTCAGACCGTTATTCTGTTTTTGACTGGGGCGAAATGCCAGACCATATAACTGATAAGGGTAAGGCGATATGTATTGCAGCTGCCCATTTTTTTGAGGAACTTGGGAAAAAAGGCATAAAAACACATTATGTAGGAGTAATAGAAGATGGTAAAGTCAAAAGGTTAAACGAACTGAAGAATCCACAAAATGTTATGCAGTTCAAACTCCTTCGAGTGCTAAAGCCAGAAATTAGAGGAAATTCTTACGACTATTCCATATATCAGAAAGAAGAAATCAATTTCCTTATACCCCTGGAAATAATATACCGAAATTCATTACCTGAGGGCTCTTCTGTGTTCAGGAGATTAAAAGAAGGTAACTTAAAATTTGAAGACATTGGATTAAAGGAACTACCAAAGCCGGGACAGGTTTTAGATAAACCAATATTGGATGTATCGACAAAGCTTGAGGCAACTGATAGATATATGAGCTGGGAAGAGGCAAGAAAAATCTGTAATTTAAGTGAAACCGAAATACAAGAGATAAAAAGGATAACGCTCTTTATAAACCACCTTATTACCAAAGAAACAAGCAAATTTGGACTTTTTAATGAAGATGGTAAGGTAGAATTTGGATTTGACAATGATAGAAACATGGTTCTTGTCGATGCTTTGGGAACATTGGATGAATGTCGTTTTACTTATGAAGGATTGCCTGTAAGCAAAGAGATAGCAAGAATATTCTACCGTAAGACAGATTGGTATAAAGATGTTGAGGAAGCAAAGAGAAGGGATAAAATCAGCTGGAAGAATTTTGTAAAAAGTTCGCCTTTTCCTTTACCGAAAGAACTAGCTAAATCAATATCCCTCATTTATAAAGCATATACAAATGAATTAACGGGTAGAGAATGGTTTGATTCACCTCCCCTAAAGGAGGTATTAGAAAGCATAAAGGGTTTTTAAAATGACGGCAGAAATTCTTAAGCCAAATAAAGAAACTTTGAAAAGAGCAGCCGAAATAATAAAGAGAGGTGGTTTGGTCGCCTTTCCAACCGAAACTGTTTATGGGCTGGGAGCAGATGCGTTTAACCCAAAAGCAGTTGCAAAGATTTTTGATGTAAAAAACAGATCTCGATTTGATCCCCTCATCGTTCATATAGCAGATTTTAAGGATGTAGAACGTTTATGGCATAGGGTTGATGAAAAGGCGAAGTTGCTTATGGAAAAATTCTGGCCATGTTCGCTCACATTAGTATTGCCAAAGTCTGATATTGTGCCTGATATAGTAACAGCTGGACTTGAAACTGTAGCCATAAGAATGCCTTCTCATCCAGTAGCTTTAGAGTTCATCAAAATGACGGGTGTGCCGATAGCAGCACCAAGTGCAAATCCATTTGGATACATAAGTCCTACAGAAGCTATACATGTAGCTGAAAAGATAGGAGACAAAATTGATTTGATAATAGATGGTGGAAAATGTTCCGTGGGTGTTGAGTCAACAGTTTTAGAAATATCTGAAGAGCCAACTGTTCTCAGACTAGGCGGGATGACTATTGAAGAATTAGAGAAAGTAATAGGTAAGCTAAAAATTTCTACTTTAAGTAAAAAACCACGCTCGCCGGGACAGTTCTCACGTCACTATTCACCATGGACTCCATTAAAAATCATCAAAGGAAAAATTGATTTGCCCAAAGGAATAAAAGCAGGCTTACTTACTTTCAAAAACTCAAAATATGATATTCCTTTTGAAAAGATAGAGGTTCTTTCGTATAAGGGAGATTTAATTGAGGCTGCTTCCAACTTTTTCTCCTATTTGCATAAGTTAGATTCTGCAGGTCTTGACATAATCTATGCAGAGCCTGTCCCAGAAATAGGACTTGGAAGAGCAATAATGGATAGACTTCGTAAAGCGGAGGGTATAAAAATGGGTAAGTTTGCCACCGCCATAAATTGTATAGATGGAAGGGTGCAAATACCCGTGATTGAATGCATCAAAAATAACTACGGTGTAAACTATGTGGACATGATTACTGCGCCGGGAGTTAACAAGATCTTAGCTGAAGGTGAACATATAATAATGGAATTGATAAAGAGGTGTATTGGGATCTCGGTCAATTTCCATGGATCAAAACTTATTACCATAGTGGGACATTATGATTGCGCAGGAAATCCTACAGACAAAGAAACTCAATTAAAACATATTCTTACTGCAATTAAGATGGTTAGCTCATGGGGCTTCAATGCGAAGGTCATAGGATTGTGGGTTAATGAAGATTGGGAAGTTTGTGAGGTCGAATGACTTTTGATTTACGTCGCCTAACACAGCATAAAAGGTTCGCCCTTCGGGCTCACCCAAATTTTGACTTCGTCAAAACTTCTTTTATGCTGGGAACGTTAGCAGAACCCGAAAGCAGAACATTTATTAATATGTGGCGATAACTACCGAACATGGTGAGAGTTGGGGTTATAAAAACAGGAAATATAGCCTCCTCCCTGGTTTTGGAGCTGTTACTGGATGAAAGAGCTGATAGAAATGATATAGAGGTCAGGGTAGTTACAAGCGGGGCGAAAATGAGTCCCGAAGACTGCGAACGTATTGCTGAAAAAATATTCGAATTCAAACCTGAGCTGATTCTTTATTCAACCCCGAATCCCTCAGCTCCAGGCCCGGGCAGGGCAATTGAAAAATTGAAGGGCAGGAGAGCAGTAGTTATCGGGGATGCGCCCGGGATAAAGATAAAGGACGAGCTTGAAAAGGCAGGTTTAGGATATATTTTTATTAAAGCCGACTCCATGATAGGTGCGAGGAGAGAATTTTTAGACCCTACGGAAATGGCACTCTTCAACGCAGAAATGCTTAAAATACTCGCAGTTACCGGCGCTTTTAGAGTCCTGCAGGAAGAAATCGACAAGGCAATCGACGGAATAAAAACGAAAAAAGAGTACCTGCCGAGAATCATCGTGGATAGCAATACCGCTGTGGAGCGCTCCGGGATAAAAAATCCGTACGCAAGAGCAAAAGCGCTGGCAGCATACGAAATAGCTGAAAAAGTTGGGGAGCTGAACATCAAAGCCTGCTTTGCGGTTAAGGAGAAAGAGAAGTACATACCACTCGTCGCCTCTGCTCACGAAATGCTGAGAGCTGCCTCAAAACTCGCCGACGAAGTAAGAGAAATCGAAAAGGAAAGCGATGAGGTTCATAGAACTCCTCACTCCCCTGAGGGAAAAATTCTGAAGAAGAGCGGGTTGATGGAGAAGCCGGGATAATTACGTTCCACATAATATTTTTCCCTTAAAAGCCCCAGCCACGCCACTTATTCCTTAGGTATTTCTAATATATTTTATAATGCTTTCTTCTCTTGGCCAATTTTTAAAGATTTCCTATGTCTACCAATAACTAAAAAAATATGATTTCTACAAGCTAATAATGGTTTCTTTCTATCTTTGAAATAAGTTGTATATTCGGCTTCTCTATTACAAATTTGACATTTATTGTTCACAAATCCACATCCAAAGCCCCGGCCACTTTGGACTTCGCCCTTACCCAATCTGATGGGTCGAGGGGCTCGGGTTGAAACTCGGGCATCCTTAGATATGAATTTTTTAAATAGTTAATTATTTAGTTATTATACAATGAGCGAAGTTGTCCACAGTGGAAAACATCAAACGGAATAAATTACAATTTCGGCAGATGAGTATGAGTCCATGAAAAGAACAATTGAAATTTTATCTGACAAAGACCTTATGGAACAGATAGAAGAAGGTAAGAAGAAAGGCGTTAAGGTATTTGATTTTGAAGACCTTGCCTCAGAACTTGGGATTTAAAACTCGTCTTTATGTTTAATTGCTTCGATTTCATAATTAATTGTATAGAGGATCCTAAATCTTTTTTCAAAATATAATTCCCAGTAACCACGTAGCCTGCCCCTTAACGGCTTCCCACGCAGGTCAGGGTTTCCTTTCAACTTTCTGCAGGTTCTTTGATTTTGATAGTATAGGTCATGTTTTTTAACTGAGATTTTCTTTAAAATTGCAGCGATTTTTTCTAAATTCAAGGCAACCCCGCCAATCACCAGATACTTAACCCTATAAGACGATTATTAAAGCTTCCGCCGTAGAGCACTCGCAACAATCTTCCTGCTGTCAGAACTCAGCTCTGCAAATGCCTGCTCTTTTATTTCTCTCTCCACATCTTCAATCGTTTTCCCTGCATCCAGAAAAACAGATATATAGCTGGTCGTTGAAGCAATATTAAAAATCGCAACCCTCTCGCTGCCTTTTATTTTGCGCCCCTCGATTTCTGCTTTGAAATTTACATAGGGCATCAGCCTTTCTGGCACTTCGTGTATTCGCTTTATGTCAACAAGCGTGGCAATAAATTTTTCATTCATTTTTCGTCATTCGCATGTCTTGCTTAGTGGTCCAACGAAAGCGTGAACATATACTGCGTAGTCGTGGGCAATTCTTTCCTGAGCTGCTTCAGTTCTGGCTTGTAGATGAAAAGCTCGTCACCCTGCATTTTCTTGCCGAGAACATGTGCAGTAACCTTGCATTCTGATTTGCCAGAAATTCTCGCAGTGCTACTTCCGTATTTATCAGAGAGTTCTATGTAAATAGGAAGCATAAGCTTCGAGTGCAATTCATGATGCAGAATTCTGCCTATCTTTTCCAGTTCTTTCTTTCTGAAGGAATGGGTGCTCCCATCTCTGAGAGTTATCTTCGGCTTCTCCTCCCTCAGAAGGCTCTCTAGGTCTCGCCTTTCAATTGCTAAATGCCTGTTAAGCATCTGCATATGCTTTGAAATCACTCGCGCAGTTCGGTCTTGCATTAGCTTGCAGCTTCCATTATTGCCTTGATGCGCTTCAGCTTGAAGAAGTTCTGCCTCTCCATCTCATCTAGGCGCAGTCTTATATATCTTATTGTGTTGCTCAATCGAGGTATAAGCGTGTTTTCAAGGGCATTTACTCTGCGCTTGGTGCTCTCTATCTCTTCTGCAAGGAGTCTGATAGACTTTTCTATCTCCGCAAGCTGCGCAACTATTTTTAAAACTTCCTCAAACTTGCTTGCCGCATCGTCAAGCTGCGAAGATGTGTCTGCTATGCCGTACCCCCGCTCCAGCAGACTCCTTTTAGTCTCACCTAGAGTTAAAACTGGCACTTTAACTCCCATTATGTTTCTGGATTCTACATCCAAGCTATCGGTTGCCATAACAGCCATGGCTGCGTCTGAGACTTTAATAGTTCCAAGGGTAGCTTCTGCAAGAATCAGCGACTTAAATGCCTTAGCAAGCTCTCCTTCAGCTTTTTTCCTTCTTTCTTTCACTTCTTCTAGAATATTGAAGAACTCCATTATAAGAGCATCCCTCTTCTGCTTAAGAAGACGATGACCTTTGATGGCCAATGTAAGTTTTGTTTTTAGCTTTAAAAGCTCCATCCTAGTTGGATTAACGCCTTCAATTAGTTCAGCCATTTTCAATCCATTCCTCAAAACTCATTTCATTCGTTTCTCGTCATGTCTTCTTGCACTCGTGCCGAGACCAATTTTCCACGTTTCTTTTTGGAGTGATTTTTGAACGTCTGAAAATTGCATTCGTTCAGTATGAACGAGGGCATGAGCGGTACTCATGCGCTCGCAAGCGAGTGCCTTGCAAATTTTCTACGTTCGAAAAAAAGGGTTATGCCGGGGACGGGATATGAACCCGCGACTTCCACGTTTCCCAGTTTGACCCTATGAGCGTGGCACTCTAACCAAGCTGAGTTACCCCGGCATTCGCTCTGAAAGAGCAGAAGTATGTATGTCGCTCATGCCATTCCGCAATAGCGAAGCTAGTGCGTAAGACCAGCGCTCTTCCGCAGAAAGATTGGCAGACATACCAGCTTCCTTGCGGAAATCTTGCTCGCGCAAGCGCCATTCTTTCTTGCGAAAGTAGACCTTTCTTTTCTAAAGAAAGGGCTATGGGCCCGAAGGGATTCGAACCCTTGACCTTTCGGTTATCAGCCGAACGCGCTAACCAAGCTGCGCCACGGGCCCTCAAATAATTAATATATAGCAACGTTTCTCAACGTCTGAAATTTTTGCCGAAGGCAAATTTACTTGTCGGTAAGACCGAAGCGAACGAGGGCTCGTAGCTCAGCTGGTAGAGCGCCACATTCGCAATGTGGAGGCCCCGGGTTCAAATCCCGGCGAGTCCATCTGCCGAGACCAGTCAACACACCGTAACAGTTATAAGCACGTTAGTATTTATTAATTTGGCAAGTGAAAAACATGAAAAAAATTTTAATTCTGGTTGCGCTGCTAATCCCAGGCTGCATTTCTCTGACTGGTGAGAGTACGCACAAGATAAAATTGGAGAGCGAAATAATACCGGGCAAGATTAGCCTGGAGGAGCCGCAGTCGCTAAGTTTAGAAGTCAAGGTCACAAACATAGGCAAATCCACAGAGACAATCACAGCCGATGCTGCAAATACCGAAGGTTTGAACGTTTCCAAACCCAGCAAGACAACTCTGACTTTAAAGCCGGGAGAGAGCAGGATAATAGTCTTCAACGCCACTCTGACTCGGGACGCAGTACCTGGAGATTATATAATCGACGTACAGATAAAAACTGAGAGCGGTGACGTTGTTTCCAGTGCTGCCAGGCTCAGAGTCGTGGCGAAAAAAGGTTTAATTTGAGCCTTTTTAAAAAAAGCATCGGGAAAAAATTGCAACGTTACAAATTTTCTTTGGGGTGATAGACCTTTCTTTTTCAAAGAGGAGAAAGAAAGGGTTATGGGCTCGTGGTCTAGCGGTTATGACGTCTCCCTGACACGGAGAAGGTCCTGAGTTCAAATCTCAGCGGGCCCATTTCAATCCACTCCTTTTATCAGCCTCCTCACACTCGCTTCACAGAAGCGAACGCATGAGTGTTGCACTTTCGCCAGAGAGATGGCGCTTGCGCGAGCAAGACCGCAATGCTGTTGCGCCTACCTGTCGGTAGTGCCAGTCTTCCTTGCGGAATCATGCTTTCGTTCACTCTGAACGAGTGCCCGACACTTGCGTAAGCAAGCGCGATGGTGTGGCGCCCAGCTTACGCTTGCGTGAGCAAGACGAGAGGCTAGTCGCCCAGCTTACGCTGGTGAGTAATCGTCAAGGGTTATATCGGTTTTGGTGCTTCTGTGCGCAAAGTAAATGTAAATCTGCTCCCCCCGCCGACCTCGCTCTCCACCCAGATCTTGCCGCCGTGCGCTTCTACGATTCTTTTTACTACTGCTAAACCCATTCCAGTACCTGGGTATGCCCTTGTAGTGCTGCTGTCTACCTGGTAGAAGGATGTGAATAACCTACCCAAGTGCTCTTTTGCAATGCCGATGCCGGTATCTGCAATGCTGACCTCCACAAAGCCTTCTCCGAGCGGTCTGAGCAGGTCTGGCGTATGCCTAGCTTCGATGGAAACCTCCCCTCCCTTTTTGTTGAATTTTATTGCGTTGCTTACAAGATTAAAGAAAACATGCCTTATGGAATCTTCGTCCGCCTTCACCCTTGGCAAATGCTGCGCTGAAATTTTAATCTCGATATCATTCTTTAAGGCGAGTGGTTTTATCTCTCGGATTATGGAATTGATAGTCTGCTCCAAATCCAAGCTCCTGATGTCTAATTTGAAAATTCCTTTTTGGAACTTCGCAATATCCAACAAATCCCCGACGATTAGATTGAGGCGTGCTAACGCACCCTTGCCAATTGCAAGAAATTTATTCCGCTCTTCCGCAACCTCTTCGTCCATCGCCAGCTCGATGGCATTTTTGCCAATTGTTATAGGCGTGCGAAGCTCGTGTGAGACATTCGAAATAAGCTCGTTCTTCATTCTGTCCAGTTCCTTCAGCTCTTCGTACGCCTTCTGCAATTTTTTGTAATATTTTTCTACTTCCCTTTCGACCATGCCTCGATATTGAACTCTGTGGATAATAAGACTTGCGTTAAATTTATATGTCCAGAAAAAAATTCTGATAGAGTTTAGGTGATGGTATGGCTGATGTTTCAGATTTGGCAAAAAAGGTATTTGAAGCTATGAAGAAGATTGGGGCAACTTCAGAAGATTCCCTGAAGACTGCAGACGATATAATGAAAGCTACCAGGATAGGAAAAGGGCAGGTGGCGAATGCCCTGAACGAATTGACCGGCAAGGGCATTGCAAAGCGGGTTGCCCGACAGAAAAGCGCAGGTTATTATTTGCTAAAAGACCGGCTTTAATCGGGAGGAAGGCTGGAGATAATCGTACCCACATCCTTAATATCTATATTTTTGAATTTATAAGCCTGCATTGCCCTCGCGACAGCGTCCAGATCCTCGTCGCTCATTTTTTCTAAAATTCCTTTTATTTTCAGAGATGTCAGCAGGACTTTTTCTGAGAAGTCGTTTCTCTGCACAGCTTCTTTTATAACTTCGGCTGCAATAGTGCCGCAGTGCATAGCGTTGTAAATTCCGCCTCCGGTCAGTGGATCTACCTGCCTTGCGGCGTCTCCGACCAGCAGCACTCCATCTCCGACGCTCTTCTCCACCGAACCCTGAACCGGTACTGCACCGGCAACGATTCCGATTACGCTTCCCTGCAGATTTTTTTTGGAGCTTATGAATCTCTGATGCCGAGACCGACATTTGCGACGTCTTTTCCCTTTGGAAATACCCATGCATAGCATCGAGGCGCTATCCTGCTGCCGAAGTGAAACTCCAGTACCTGCGCATTCGAGACCATCTCGCTTGTTTGAACATTAAGACCTGCCCACCTTCCTACCTTGCTTTCTATTCCGTCTGCTCCGACAACGCACTTGCACTCTAACCTCCGCACCTGCCTTAGCAGCACATATGCCGAGAAACTTATCAAAAATCCTCCTCTCCAGCACGTAGCCATTCGGCTCTTCGCTGAGCATCTCAACTTTTGTACCATTTGGCGAATAAATATAGGCGCCCCTGGTTTCGTTTGCTATGAATTTTTTGTTGAGCCTGATGTCAAGTTCTTTAATACCCCTTACGCTCGTTGCCTCCCCGCACCTGACAGGCACTCCTATCTCAGGTCTTTTTTTAATCAGCAGTACCTCTACCCCGAGCTCTGCAAGGCGCTTTGCGGTCGTACAACCTGCGGGTCCTGCACCCACAATAACGACATCGTAGTCCATGAGAACA
>Ga0180009_10002864_pt1 | contig 20034 bp, 24 predicted proteins | sample OS_PC_MetaG_FD_123537 | JGI IMG/M metagenome (GOLD analysis project Ga0180009, IMG submission 123537) | Groundwater microbial communities from the Aspo Hard Rock Laboratory (HRL) deep subsurface site, Sweden - OS_PC_MetaG | ecosystem: Environmental > Aquatic > Deep subsurface > Groundwater...
GCGAACTCCGAGTTTAGCGGCATGCTTCTCCAGCTGCTCTATAGCTCCCGCCCTGAAAGTATCGCTTGCAGCGAGAACGCAGGTTAAATTGCTCTTCTGCAGGAGATGAACTATTTTCGCAATGGTTGTAGTTTTTCCTGTGCCGTTTACTCCCACAAAGGCAATTACGTATGGTTTTTTACTCTTTACAAGCTCCACGAGTTTCCTGGGTTTAGAAGGAAAAATCTCCCTCAGGGAACTCTTCAGGCTTCGCCTAATCAGACTGTCAACCTCACCCTGTTTGATTTTCTTTCCACGCAAGCTCTTTTTCAAATCTACGATTATCTTTTCAGACACTTCCAGAGCGACGTCGCTTTCAAGGAGCGCAATCTCAAAGCCTGAAAAAAGCTCGTCCAGCTTTTTCTCGTCGAGGATAACTTCCCCCTTTAAAAAAGCCTTTGTCTTTTCCTCGACTTCAGAAATCTTTTTCTTAAGCAGATTGAACATTTGAATCCACTCGTTTTAAGACCTCCTGTCTTCACCCCTCCGCCCCTCTTGTGAAGCGATAATTTCTTGAATATTTGGAGCTAATTCTTCGAGCTTGCCTGAGACTGCCCGCCACCTCTCTATGAGCTCTGCCCTGCCCTGCTCTAGTTCCTTTATGCGCTGTTCAAAATCGCTTCTCGCCTTTGGAACATCTTTCTTTGCAACGATACCAGCGCCCAGACTTACGAGTATTTTTTCAGTATCCGCAATGCTCGCCTTTACGAAAGAGCCTCCGCCGAGGGGCATCAAAATTTCGTTTTTCTTGCCGAGTTTTTTTATTTCGTCCAGGCTTCCCCTCACCACTTCCAGCTCCATCAGATTTGCATTCATTAAGTCTAAATTCCTTTTAAGCGCTTCTGCCTGAGCACGGTAGTACTCGTATTCATTCAGAGTTTTTTCCACCTCGTAGTCGTCCATAATTCACGCCCCTTTGATTTCTTCTATCTTAATCTTATTTCTCGGAGTTTTATGCTTGCTCCCAAGCTCGGAGTATATCGCCTCTGCGGCACTTCTCTCGCTGTCGCTTCTAAGTTCCTTAACAAAGGGCTGCATTTTTTCGCCCATTAAGAATTTTCCCTTCACCCGAAATAGTTTAACCATAAACATCCTCCTATAGTAAATCCAGCGAGTCCTCGATTCTTGCAATCTCAGGTCCAGTAGTTTCGTTCCCAACCAGCGCTCCATTTTTATTTGCGATTATTCCTGTCCTTACGAATCCTACTCCTCTGTTTACAGTTCCTATATCCACGTCCACCTTTAAAACATCCTCCATCCACTTCAATTCTTCCTCGCTGACCATCGGGTGCACTAATGCACCTTTGTTCGTCGCCACGCCTGCGCTGCCCACTGCTTTGAATCCTCCTATATCTCTGACTTCTACCTCGCAGTCAAATACATCCTTCATAATTGCAATCGTTTTCTTACCGAACACTTTGCTAGCTATCGCACCGTTATCGTTTAGAAGCACTAAATTTCCAAGAGCTGTGAATTTCTCTTTGACAACGCCCACATTAATATCTAATTTTTTCATCTCATTTATCTCCTTTCTATATGCATGCCTCGTAAGCACCACTCCTTTGTTATTCAGCGCAAGCATTGCGCCGATTAGAAATGTTCCGCAAACATTTATGCGGTGCACTTCCACGCCCAGCGTCTCAGAAACTGCGGAGGCGAAACTTGAAGGGCTGATAACCGGCACCAGACCGAACTTGTCGTTAGCCTTTCCAACCACGCCTATGTTTGGATTTTTATTGTATGCAATTAACTGAATCACGCTATCACTCTTAAGCAATACAGAAGGTAGGCGCAAGACCTATGAACTTGCTTACGCAAGGGTGGCCAGAATGCTCCCGTCCTCCTGTTTCGTTGCCTTGACCTTGATTCTCGGAGGTATGCTCCGCATGCCTCTCTCCCAGAGCTTTTCGTTTAATGCCTTATCCAATTTAATATCCCTGCTTTTCATGTTTTTTGCCAGGAATGCCTGGACAAATCTAACCGCATTTGCAGACTTTTTTCTGCTGGGAACCTTTCTAACATCTCCCAGCGGAATAACATAGATTCTCTCCATTTGAATCCACTCCTCAAACTCGTTGCCACTTCGTTTTTCGTCGTGTCTTCACCCTTTCAATCCCTCGTCCTCACCTCGTTCCTTCGAAGCGAGTGTTCGGACTCGGTCTTGACCCTTGCGTAAGCAAGATTTCCGCAAGGAAGCTGGCATGTCTGCCAATCTTCCTATCGGAAGACCGTGGGTCTCGGCACGAGAAACGTGAGTAATGCCAATGCTCAGGGGTCTGAGCGTTTCGAAGTGCTGAGATAGTTAGACTTTCAATTTGCTTCTGCGCCAGTGGTGCCGCTTTGGATGAGTTTTGACCTTGCCCAAAGTTTTTCCAACCACCCAAATTGGTACAGGTCTATTCTGCTTCATAGCTTTTGCCAGTCTTATTTTCCTTGGAAGCTCTACCTTGCCCATATCGTCACCTCAAGCCTATTACTCTCGATTGTTTGTGAGAAGGAAAAAAATTTTTTACCTCAAATCTTTTTTCTTTTAAGACTTCTCTAATTTCTGCTTCATAATCCGCATGCTGGATTTTTCCTGACTCGCCTTCTTCGATTTTAAAAATTTTAGTAGCTAATTTATTTATCGTTTTGTATCCAAGCCCACGAAGCGGAGCAATATACTCTATTCCATACATGTCTTCTAAACTTCTTATCTCACTCCTGCGCAACAGGGGCACCCGGTCATCTCTTCTTGTACCGTCTGCTACGAGCTTGTATTCTTTCGCAGCAGCACTTAAAACATGCCTGTGAATGAAGTTTATTCCATTTTTTGGGAAGCCGTCTTTAATTATCATCTCTGAAGCCTCTTCAATGACACTTCTCTCAAATTTTCTTACTTCATGCTCAAATCCTATTATATTCGCAGATTCTTTTGCATATTTCCAGGAGTCGAGTATTTCGAAGCTGGCGGTGAGGAGTTTTACGTCGTAGTATTTGCTCAGCATATGCGCAGCCAGGGAGCTGTCATTGCCCCCGCTGTACAGCAGAGCTACTTCTTCCATCACATCCTCCTGATTTTGAACTCTTTCTTCTTCTCTGAGATTTTTCCGAGGATTTGCTTCAGCTGCACATCGCCGATTTTCTGCTTGAGCTGACCGCTCTGGGCGAGCTGAATAAGCAGATTCTCTATCTGGATAGCATATTCTGGCTTAGCTATCTTTATATTCGCAAGCCTACTCCTCGCTTCCGGAGTAAGAATCTCTGTTAATATGGACCTTCTCTGGAGCTCAACGAGCTGCCTTTGCTCTTCTCTCGCCCTTTCTTCTTGCAGTCTTTGCTGGAGCTCTAACAGCCTTCTCCTCTTTAGCTCCTCTAGGTCTTCCTGCATCTTTTTCAACCTCACTTACTTGAGTCACAACTTTATGGGAAATTCTGTCCAACAGGGCAATGCCCTTTGAAGTGGCAATTCTTCCTTCCTTAGTTTTTTTAAGCAGCTCTGCTTTTTCCAGTTGATGGATTATATTTCTAATGACTGCACCGCTGCCTCTCCGCACAGCTTCAGGATTGTGTCCCCTGTTTTTTTTCCCGCCGTATTCCCTTCTCAGAGTCGGAATTCCGACAGGACCGTGAATGCGTATCTTTCTGAGTATCGAGGCGCTTCGTACATACCACCAGTCCTCGCTCTCTGGCTTCCTCTCTCTGTCGCCGCCGGTCTTTACGAACCGAGCCCAGTCTGGCGGTTTAATAGCATCTATCTTTTTCAGCTCCTCTGCAATGTCTTTTATAACTGAAGCTGGAACATCATATATACTCATGTCAGTCCTCTTTTTTATTGCATGGAATCCTAACAACGTTCTTGCATTCCAAGCACGTGATAATGACTCTGCTTTTATATATGCGCACCCTGCAATTGCTGCCCGGCTTGAGAAACGCAAGACACTTCCTGCATACTCGCCGCTTCCATTTTTTGGGCAGGCGCAGGTTATAGCGCATTCCAATTTTTCTCGCAAGTTCTGCGTAGCGGTTCGCTTTCTTCCTGTCCTGAGCAAATACATCTTCTGCTCTCCGCATTAGTATTTCGATGCGTTCAGATGCAATTTTTTTATATTTCATTCGATCGAATATTCATGAAGTTTGAATTCATTCCGTCTAACTGTTGTTCTATTCGCATATATTATCGAGGCTTTTCCAGAAGCAAGGGTTAATTCGATGTTTGACGCCATAGCGACATCTATGGATGGGTCTGCCCTAAAGGCGGTGTATATTATATCCACGTAATAACGCAGGAATTCGCTCTCTGTCACGTTTTTTCTGAGATTAAAAGTTATGAGGGCAATTTTTGAATCCTCGCTTATCTCAGAGTCATTCAATTTCAGCTGTTCCTTTATATACGTGCCGTTTGAAATTAGCACTGTATTTATATTTATATCCTCCTTCTCGAGCGCTTCCCTGATTAGCCTCTCGCTTTCCAGAGCAGTTATGGGAGGTCTGGTGTATTCTATAAGCCTCCATTCATTGAGTATTTCCTCTGGCGTAAGATTGCGGTTTCTAACTCCTTCTGCGCTGGTTTTGTCAGTATATATGATTAGGGCAGTGCCCGAAGCTTCTGCAAAGTTAACATCAAAAGCCATTACCCCGTCGAGCGTCGGGTCAGCATCAAAGGTTATATACACCGCTTTAACATATTCCCCTAATTTCTCATCGGCGCTCTTACCATCTGAAATTCTGAACATAACGAGCGCAATTTTGGACTCCTGAGGAATTTCCATGTCCTTTGCATTGAATGCCTTTTCAGCTTCGGAACCATTTGTAATAAGTATCTCCTCAACCAGTATTCCTCTCTTTGAAAGCGCACCTGCTATCAAATCTGCGCTGCTCTTCTTTTCCTCTTTCGGCGATTCCAACTGCACTAATCCAAAGACGAGCAGGCTGACAACCGCTATTCCAATTATCACTTTAATGCCCTGGTTCATGCATCAACCCTTTTATAATTTACAAGGTTATGTTTTCACGTTTAAAAATTTTATTAGTTAATCTGTCGTGTATTGGAGGTTAAAGATGTCGAGTGATACAGAACCAGAGGATGCGGAAGTGCTCGACACCTTATCCTCAAAGGCTCAAGCATTAGAGAAGTTAATGCGTTCGATGCCATAAAATGTGATCAATAGGCAGTTTTAATTTCAACTGAACCTTTCACATCCCTCTGGGAATACTTCTCGTAAACCATTGCTGTAGTTCTGTATAACAAGTGGGCAAGCTTGGAATAGGGAAGGTAGGCGATGAGGTAGAAGACAAATACTAAATGGATGAAATAGAGTGGATAAGCCAAAGTTGCGATATCAACCAGTCTCGCTACCTCGGTAAGTATTCCTGATATGGCTATCGCATAAATCGCCAGTATCAAAGCCCAGTCGTAATAGATACCCCTACTTGCTTCTTTATTCGTAAGTCTGTTGTAAATGACTAAGGTTAAGCCAACAAAAAGCGCTAATGCGCTTAGATTTACAAACATTTTTACGGGATTCAGCAGCGGCATAGGCGTTTCTAATTTACCGAATACGTATAAGGAGATAAAATGAAAATTGGCTACGATGAAAAGTCCAATGAACCCATAGAAAATGCCGAGGTGTGCGTAATATCTAATTTTGTTTACTTCGCATTTCTTGAATCGGCTGTGCGTCAATATTTCAATGAGCGTCGAGAAGAAGGTCTTCAGGAAGTTTCCTTTGAGCGACTGATAACGATTTACATTAATATCTTTCCAAAATCTCGATAATCCAATTGCAAGTGAAAGCAAAACAAAGCCGGCAACTGGCATAAAAATAGCATCGACATATTTAATCGGGATAAACTTTGAGAAAACTATTTCTCCGGTAGGAATGTTTAAGTGCCCGATAGCTGAGAGAACAGCGAGCAAGATAATCACTGGAATTGCAAAAAGAATCGGCAGGTATTTTGCTTCGCTCAGGGCTTTTCCCAGAAATTTTGGAAATGCATAATATTGGACGCTACAATTTCTCAGGGAAGACAAAACATCCCCGGGCTTTGCCCCTCTCGGACAATAAGCAGAGCAATCGTTACACTGATGGCAGAGCCAAACATCAGGATTTTTTATTAACCTTTCTTTCAATCCCCACTGAGCCCATATCATTTCTTTCCTTGGAAATGGTTTTGTGTCAGGGGATAAAGAACACATTACCGAACATGTCGCACACTGGAAGCACTTTTTTAGCGATTCTCCACCCGAATCAATTACCTGCTTAATAAATTTCGTATCAGGTTCCACCAAGTACTCATCTGCCATTTTTAATACCTCTTAAAAGCCTTTATATGGATTGGGACCAATTTCCTTCAATTTCTCCAAAAAGTTGTCTATTATCTGTGGTACTTTGAAATAATCTGAGATGGATATCTGTTCCATTTGAACCCTTCCAGACTCAAGCTTTAGTCTATCGAGTGTTTCTGCAACCTTCGACAATCTGATTTTAGCAAGATGGCTTCCCGTAGCCATATGGCACTGGTAATCGTCACCATATTTACAGCCTAAGAGGAGTATACCGTCAACACCCTTAGCGAGGGCATCAGCCACCCACACTAAGTTAAAGGAACCAAGGCATCTCAGAGGAACTACCCTTATAAAAGGAGTATAGTGAATTCGGTTGATTGCTGCTAAATCCAGTACAGGATAGGCATCGTTTTCACAGGCAAAAACAATAGCCCTCGGCTTCTCCTCTTCTTCAGGCACCTCGATGTTCTTGACCATAGTTCCGATTATGTCAACTGAATAATTCTTAAAGGACATGATTCTCTCAGGGCATGCACCCACACAGATTGCGCAACGCCTGCAGCGGGTTGGATTATAAAGCGGGTTTGCCTTTTCGTCCTCATTGATTGCCCCGAAGGGACATTCCTCTGTACATCTCTTACACTGGGTGCATTTTTGCAGAAAGATTTCTATATATGATGTATCTCCAGTCCTTGGGTGCACAGCCTCTCCCCTCGCTGTCATTTCAACGCACTGGATTGCCTTAAGGGCTGCCCCTGTGGCATCCGTTATTGTAGAGGGCATATCCATGGGAGCCCTTACTGGGCCAGCAGCATAAATGCCCGTCCTTCGAGTTTCATAGGGGAAACAGATGAAGTTAGAGTCAGGATATCCTTTAAAAAGAACAGGCACCTCTCCTCCCTGTCGGTATTCGAGGTTCAGTACGTCTGATTCGATCATAACGTAAGGAATGAATTCGTCTCCAGGTTTTACTCCAGGTGGGAGTTCTTCCTCGCCAAAGGCGGTTACCGGGACCATACCTGTAGCTAAAACAACAAGGTCAACATTCACTATGATTGTTTCACCTAAGAGGGTATCTTCTACCTCGACAAGAAGATTCTTATTCTCATCCTCTGTTATGCTCTTAACGACTCCCTTTGTTAAAAATACTCCTGGATCATCTTGGATGCTCTTATAAAAGTACTCATAGTGACCCGGCGTTCTCATGTCTTTGTAGAATATGAAAGTCTTTGAATCCGGGTCTTGGTTCCTTATGTATTTCGCCTGTTTGAGAGACTCAACACAGCAGGTTGCTGAACAGTAAGGCAGATGATTCTCATCCCTCTGCCCCGCACACTGTATAAAGGCAACGCCCTTGACAGGCTTGCCATCAGAGGGACGTACAATTTGTCCCTTTGAGGCTATTTCCTCCATCATATAGTTTGTTATCACGTTGGGATATTTACCAAACCCGAGATGATCAAGCTTTGTAGCGTCATAGGGCTTAAAACCGGAAGCTAAAACAATAGCACCGGCTCTGACAGTCTCGACATTCCCATTCTGTTTTATCGAGACGCTATACAGACCAGGACCACCGACTATCTTTTCTATGAGCGAAGAGGTATAAACCTTAACCTTAGGATTCTGTTGAACTTCTTTTATGTACTTGTTAATCTCAGGTTCTTCGAGGTCTGTGTAGGGAGGTTTCGTTGGCGCCTGCTTGTAGAGCTGGGTAACCCGGCCGCCGAGAGATTCGCCCCTTTCTACCAGGAAGACATCATAACCCGCCCTGGCTGCTTCATTAGCAGCAGTAATTCCTGCTATGCCACCACCTACTACCAGGATACTCTTAGAGAACTCCTCTTCCGGCTTATATGGCTCCGGAAGTTCCATCTTCTGAATCTTCAGAATACCCATCCTCACATAGTCTTCAGCCATCATCTGGGTATCTTCATCATTCGCTGGATGGGTCCAGACAACACCCTCCCTGAGATTGACCCTATCCAGGAGGACATTACCGAAATTAAAGACATCATACATCACTCGAGGTGAGCAGGCGGCTATGACTATAGCATTTACACCTTCCCCCTCCATGTCTTTTCTTATAAACTGTACCCCTTCTTCACCGCACAAAAATGGATGGGTTTTAACAACAGGCACCTTCAGTTTAGTGGCTACATTTACCAATTCGTCTATGTTCAAAGATTTCCCGATCTCACAGTCAGTGCAGATATATACTCCTATTTTTTTCTCCATTTTTTTACCTCCTCACCAAAGACTGAATAGCCCGAAGTGCTGCTGCCGTAGCATCCTGGACGCTTGAATAGACATCCAGGGGCTTCTTGGCGCAACCAATTCCATACATTCCACCCACTCCGGAATCAGACAGAATAAATTTGTTTTCATCATAGCCTATATTCGAAGGGATCTTTGATTCTAAAATGGTAGGTACCATTCCGGCAGCAAGTACAACCATATCTACCTTCTCACGAATCTTCTTTAATGTCAGTGCATCCTCTGCAACAACGGTAAGGTCCTTTGTTCCGGGATCTTCCTCCATCTTAGCAGCCTTACCTTTGATGAATGTTATCTTTTCGTCTTTCTGGGCATTCAGGTAAACCTTCTCATATCTTCCTGGAGTACGAATATCTATATAGAAGATAATGACCTTAGCATCTGGATACTGTTCACGGATATAGGAAGCCTGTTTTATTGAAGCAAGGCAACAGACGTAGGAGCAGTAAGGAAGATGATTCTCATCACGAGATCCAGCGCACTGGACAAAAGCTACTTTTGAAACCTCTTTTCCGTCAGAAGGGCGAAGGATCTTACCCTTTGTAGGACCATTCGGAGAAGCGAGTCTCTCCATCATCATGTTGGTTATGACATTTTGATACTTCCCGAATCCAAGATTGTCAATCTTCGTGGCATCATATGGGTTCCAGCCTGTAGCCCAGACGACGGAGCCAACCTTTAGGGAGAGGCTCTGGGTCTTCATATTAAGGTCTATGGCGTTATATGTGCAGGCCTCTACACACTTGTTACATTCTTTTTTCTTGCAATATTTCTCATCAATGACATACCTCAGGGGAAAGGCAAAATCATGGGGAAGATAAATAGCCTTTGTCTTATCCATACCAAAATTGAACTCATTGGGTCTTTCTACAGGGCATACTTCAACACAGGCGTTGCAGGCAGTGCACCTCTCGTTCACAAATCGGGGAGCGAGCTTTATCGTTACATCATAGTCCCCCTCTGTGCCTGAAATCTTTTCTACTTCTGCTAAGGTATAAAATTTTACCCTCGGATTACTTTTGATTCTCCTGAAATTTATCTCCAGTCCACAATTGGGAGGACATAACTTCGGAAAATATTTATTGAGCTGGGTCACCCTTCCTCCCAGATAGGGGTTCTTCTCGATAAGAGTGGCCTCATAACCAACCTCGGCTGCCTCAACAGCGGTGGTTATCCCGCTTATCCCTCCACCCACAACTAATATACCTCTCGTTTTTGCCATTGCCATGTTGTTCCTCCATATAGATTAGTTCAGGCTTACGCCTTCACTAGTTATTTCACATAAGCTAATAGTCACATTCCGAACATTTGATTGATTCAAAAGCCAGATAGATTCTCTTTTTTCCCTCTATCCTCTTTTCCAAGAGTTTTTTGAATTCAGTCACTCTCAATGCTTCGAGAGCCTGACTCTTTGATGGTATCGCATCTAACCCATAGCCGATTACTTCGCCAGATATGGTATCCAGAACCTCTGCATCTTCTCCATTCGTTATAACAGCGAAGGGGGTCTGATAAACATCGAGGATCCTTGCACAGGCCAAGACCTCCCTCTCCCTCGAAACCAATGGATTACGAACACATTTTATGACCATGAGTCTCTTTTCTTCACCCAAAACAATCTCGAATTTCCTGTCAACCTCAATATCTTTTTTTGAATAACCTTTATCTTCAACTAAAAGCCTTTCTATTTTCTGCCTGATTCTTTCTTCAATTGTATCTATACATTTCTCTGACATATACCTTCCTTCACCTTTAATGTTTCCTCGAGCATCAGGATATATTTCAGGTATTTGAATCCGAACTTCATGAGTGCGACCCCATCAGTTTTTATCTTCTCGATCTCCCCCTTATCAATATCGAAGAGATCGAGAAACCCGCTCTCAAAGATAAATCTCCTGAACCTATCTATATCGTAACTTACCATATAAACCAGGCTCTGCTTCTTCGGGTCGAGTTTGGGTTGCCCGGGGGCATTCCTACTCAACTGAATCTCCTTCCACCCCCTGTTCATCTCATCATAGATGTCGACCCCCTGGTCAATCCTCCATGTCTCAATTGTCCACTCTTTTTCCTCCTGATAGCCAAAACAATGTGGGTCTCTTATAAAAAAGTAAAATTCCTCATTTACTGACACTTTCTCTGAGCCCATCATCATGATACCTTGACCGATGGGATAATATCGACAGTTAGAAGGCCGGTCTTCATAAATACTGCAGCCCTCATTTGTAACAAAGGGACATCTCCCTTCATTATCATCCATCATCTTAAGCACCGCATAAGGATGTGAGGACTTTTCATCAATATGAGTGTAAGTGTATCTCTCGAGGAAATATCCTGAAGAAATTCCCAATCTCTTTTTCATCCTTACGATGTCATAAGGGGTAAGAAGTACATCTGTACGACTACAGCATTTAGTAAAACAACTGAGAGCATCATGACACCTGAATTTGAATTTAGAATTTAGTGTACGCTTAATAGGTTCTACAAACCTCATATTCAGTAACATGGTTTAACCTTATCTCCAATCAGAATCCTGTTTCCCCTTCTGGACTTCAAGAGCTTATCCATTTCCTTATCTTTGAGTTTAAAGGTATCTTCCCAGAACAGACCGAATCTCACCCATCTATAACCAAAACTTAGAAGTTCTTCTTCATCTTCTTTTATCTTCTCGATAACCTCTTTCTCTACATCATAGATATCAAAAAACCTGGTTTCAAAAAGGAATCTCTTGAAATCATCGAGGTTATAACATGCCGTATAAAGCATCTTCGCCTTTCCTGAATCAAGCTTATTCCCCTTCTGGAAATAATCATGTAAGGTGATCTCCTTATAAGATTCATTCATTCTATCATAGATATTAATCCCTTGATCCTTCTTCCAATCTCCTATTGTCCATTGTTTTTCCTCTTTAAATCCGAGGCATGAAGGCTTTTTCTCTATCCAAAACTCTTCTTCCTTTGAGGAAGCTGGGAATATGGGATACATCCTGCATGACCATGGCCTGTCCTGGTATATCCTGCACCCATCCTGGGCGACAAAAGGACAACTTTTATTTTCATCCTCCATCATCTTAAGCACAACCAAAGGTAACCCCTCATTTCCTAAGAGTGGAATGGTATATCTCTTTAAGAATTCTCCAGAAGACAACCCAGTAGCCCTTCTCATCCTCAGGACGTCATAAGGTGTGAGAAAGATATTTATATCACTACAGCAGGTGTTAAAACAGGCAAGCCCTTTATGACATGAGAATTTGAATTTGTCCTCTAAAGAGATTCTTTGGTGTTTTTCAGCATATTCTTTATTCATAGACGATTCTCTAATAAAATTGTGGGGGCGACCTTTTAGGTCACCCCAGCGGAAATGGTCTCAGGATCTACTATCTCAAATGATTGGAATCATTGGCCTTTCGATTACCTTCCATTCCTTCTTTTCTGCATCATACTTCACGTTTATAAACTTCTTCTGACCTTCATCCAGTTTCAAGTAATCGAATTTATAGTAGTATCCAGGCCATCTTGACTCCTTCCTCGCCAGCCTGGTCCTTGCACATGCCTCACCAACCCAGTACCTGTGTATCGATTCCCATGCCCTCAGCAGCTCATGGAGGTCTTTTGCAGCAATCTTCTCTATATCCTCTCCGCAGAAACCTAATTTCCAGAGGGCGGTCTCGAGCATCTTGTCAGATGTTCCATAAAGCGTCTCCCATCCACCTGCATATTCTCCCATTATCTTCTGTAGCCTGAATAGGAAATTATGCGGGGAGATATAGTTAGGATTCACATCAGGCATTGTTGTATATGCTTTCTTCTCCTCATAAAGGGCAAGCGGTCTTAATACTGTTTCCTTGAGTTTGTTTATCGTATCATCAGATACTGTCGGCTTGTAATCCTTCTTATCAACGGCAAACTTCACTGCTGCCTTTGCTGAAATCCTTCCCTGTACATGGGAGCCGCTTGAGAACTTGTGGGCGCATGCCCCTACCCCGCAACCTGCTGTGAATAGACCCATGACAGTGGTCATACAGTTATACTGGGCAGGGAATGCATCCTTGTATTCTGCTGGCATAAGGTCTTCAGCACCACAGGCCCATGCACCACAAGAGCAGGCATGTGAACCTATGAAGACAGAATCTGACAACTGAAGCTCCATAGGTTTTTCTAAGGGGTCAATATTATGGGCAGCCCAGTTTGTGGCACCTGCGATTGTCATGTCGAGGAAGTCCTCCCAGGCTTCGCTTTCATACTCTTTTATCTTCTTCTTCAACTCCTTTGGATCTGTTATCTCCTTCTGAAACCTTTCTACCACCCTCTGTGTGTGCATAAGAAACGGTGTTTTGCCTTCCTTCGCGCAGAGTATCATCTCATAGTTTCTAATAGGAGTTGGACAGGGTTTCGCCTTCGAATATGGTGCCCACTTGTCTGTCTCGGGATATGCACCAATGTATGGCTGGTCATAGGCATTTGTCGCAGGTGTCTTAAAGAGCAGGAAGAATGTGCCAACAGGACCATAGGAGTCTTTGAACCTCGGAGGGACAAAGGTATTGTCCATTTGTGTCAGTTCACCCCCAGCCTGGAGAATAAGGGCATAAGTCGTTCCGTTAACAAAGGGCGGCATCCAGGACCTCCCAAAGCCTTCACCCTGAGACCTTGGCCTGAATACATGGACTGCACCACCCATCAAAGCGATAGTTACCTTAGCCTTAAACACATAGAACTTGTCTTCCCTGACGCTAAAACCGACTGCACCACATACCCTGTTAGGCTCTTTCTCATCTTTCAGAAGGTGTGAGATGTAGACCCTCTCAATGATCTGGCCTTTATCACCAAGGGCAGCCATGGCGCTCTTTGCTGCCTCTGCAACTAGGACCTTGTAGCTTTCGCCGCATATCATCAGCTGCCATTCACCTGATTTTGTAAGATTTCCTGCTTCATCCTTCCATATAGGAAGTCCCCATTTCTCAAAGTGTCTGACGGTCGAATCCACATGTCTTGCAACATCATAGACCATGTCCTGTCTCATCAAACCCATCTGGTCATTCGTCACATACTCAACAAACCTTTCCGGCATACGGGGATTCTGAGTTACCTTTCCATCCATTCCCATGTATGTATTAATGGCAGAAAGTCCCATTGCAACAGGACCACTTCTGTCAATGGCAGCCTTGTCTACAAGTGTTACCTTTAAACCCAGTGGCTTTGCCCAGTATGCAGCCTCTACTGCAGCACCACAGCCTGCCATTCCTCCACCGAGTATCAATATATCGGTCTCAACAACTTCTGTTGCAAATTCTCTCATGGTCATTCCTCCTTTCTTATTTTTTCTTTGTCGGGAGTTCTTTTACTCCCATTATGTTAGGCTCTCCAAGAAGCAACTGAGTAGTTAAATCTGCTACCTTTGCCTCAGGAAATCCCTCAAGAGCCTTTATCGAACCTTCTGGTGTAGTCCTTGTTGGATACTTAAACCTCTTAATCCTTCCATCCCTGTAGGTGATTGTCCACATGATGTCCTCTGTTCCTCTCAGGGGAGTTGATGCGGCACCAAGGGGCATAAAGTCTGCATAACCCCTTACATCCATAGCCTGCTGTGGACATATCTTTACACAACAGTAGCACTCCCAGCAATAAGTAGGCTCCTGATTATATGCCTTCATTCTCTCCTTGTCCAGGACTATCAGGTCGTTAGGGCATATGTACAGACATGCCGTCTTGTCCTTCCCCTTACATCCATCACATTTTTCATTAATCACAAAACTTGGCATAATTCTACACCTCCTTTTTTTCTTTTAATTTTAAGAATTCGTCCATGATGTTTAAACTTTTTCTCTTAACTACTAAATCGAATATTTCGTCCTTCACCTCCTTTGGAAGTAGCTCGATGCTTTTGGTTGTGGCTGCATCAAATTTCGCCACAGGGAATAACTTGAGTACCATGTCTTTCTGTGCATCTGTGTTCGGTACTGGCAAAACCTTCATGCCTGCCAGCACCTCCTTAGGCATGCCCCCTAAGCCTGCGTTTTTAAGCTTTTCGAATCTCTCCTCGTTAATCCATATATTTATTGGATAAGTTTCAGCCATATTATCACCTTCTACAACGGGTCAATTCTAAATGCGGGCGTTCCCTTTTCTATGTACTGGGGAGTTACGAACGGTGAGCCAAAGCCATATTTCTTTGCGCAGTCCATGACGATGTCAAATATCTCGGGTCTGAAGATAAGGCGCGTTGGTTTAACGCCGTCCATGAGTATGCTCCTTATCAATGTTCCGCTGAATTTTTGCTGCTCCTTACCATGACCGCACAATCCCATGCACGTTACCTCGCCGCAGTGCGGGCAATACAGCCATTCAAGCACAAAGATAGGTGTTATATTTAATTTACCCTGCGGCACTTGCTTGAATATTCTATGTGCGGCATAGGGGTGATAATAAGTCCCAACACCAGCGTGGTCTCTTCCGAACATGTGGTGCGTCAATCCAAGGTTTGTCCTTATAATTGCGTGGTGTATTGCCTCCTTTGGTCCTGCATAGCGCATGTCCCAGAGAGTAAACGAAGTCATGTGAACGTCTTCTCTGAAGTATCCATATTTTCTCAGCGCATCCTGTGTTAAGATAATTGCCTGGTCGATATAATCACCAGCCCTCTTCTCACCTATAATGCAATTTACCAGTGTGCCCGTAACCGCCTTTCCTTCCTCGGTTTCCTCCATTGATAGCTCTGCATGAGTGGCCATCCACGCATGTTTCATGAGCCATTCGTGTCCTGTGTGGGGCACATTTCTGGTTTGATGGGCTACGATTCTCTGCCATCCCTTTTCCTTGAATTTTTCCCTGTGCTGCAACGGCGTAAGCCAGTACTGGTCAAACGGAGGATTGAGTTTTGGAGGATTGACGAGGGTTATCTTGCCGCCCAAAAATTTATCTTTATATTCATAGGTCCTCTTTACTCCTGGATGCTTCATGTCAGTAGTACCGTACACTGCCTGAGACCATTCCTGCTTGTCGTAAGTAAATATATCCTCGACCTCGAAGGTTGCCAGAGGATTACCGTCGGATGTGAGGAGCACTGTGCTGCCTGCTTTAATCCCGTACTCTGCTATTTCCTTATCTGACATGTCGAATACGATTGGTATGCTCCACACCGTGCCGTCTGCCAGAGTCATGTTCTTACATGTACTCTCGACATCGGCTTTTTTCATAAATCCTTGGAGGGGCGAGAAAAATCCATAGGCAATGCTTATTGCCTCAGTTGCAATCTGCCGCCTTACCGGCACTTGCTTTAAACCTTTAATCTTCTTAAGAGCTTCGTTTTTGTCTGTTATAACCCTTTCAACAATTTCTTCCCCACCATGTCCTATTGCCTTCATGACAACTTTAATCACACGCTATTAGTATATAAATTTTACTGTTACTGACACAAGTATTTGACTACATCTGATGCCTGTCGGTGCTTATCGCTCCAAACTGCTCGCAAACTACTGCCCGGCCTTCTGGTCGAGCCGTCAGTAGCTTCTTTGTTTAATCTTTTCGAAGCCCCAGGCGTGCATCAGGCGTATAATGTGCCTCTCGCTGTAGGTTATGCCAGCCTCTTTGCGTATCAGCTCTCTTATAGCAGCAGTCCGCCAGCCCGCTCTACTTCTAATTACATGCTTAATGTGTTCAGCCTTTTTCTTGGTCATCTTTGGCGACCTTCCCGAGCGGGGCTTGGTTCTCAAACCTGCAATTCCGTCCTTCTCAAAGCGGTGTTTCCAGTAGAGAACCTTGGAGTGCGGGCAGTGGAATTGCTCGCCCACGCTGTACGAGGATTTTCCTTCATTAAGTCCGACTATCATCAGGATTCTTTCACCGACCTTGCGGTCAGTTTCACGCTTATATGCCTCCAGCAGTGCATTAATTTTCATATTTACCGCATATATAGATGGAAGTAGTATATAAAGTTAGTCAAAAATTAATGTCCATTACTATAACTTGCTCATTTTATGCGACCTGCGGGATTTGAACCCGCCTCACAAGCTTTTTCCGCACGGAAAGCTGCACCTTCGGTGCATGGCAAGCTTGTGTCCTAACCAGGCTAGACTAAGGTCGCAACCGTCAAAACCGTTGACGATTTTGAACGTCTGCAAATTTGTTTCACAAATTTGCTACGTTCAGTAGCACATAGTTTCTTTGGTTCAAAGGCTTTGCCTTTGAGAACCGTTTCTTGCTACTTCTTTTTAAGAAGTAGTGTGATAGCACTTTCTACTTTCTGGAAGAAAGTAGCAAAGACCGTTTCTGCTCCTCTTTTTCAAAGAGGAGAAAGAAAGGGCTATGGGCCCGAAGGGATTCGAACCCTTGACCGCCCGGTGTCCCACTTTGGCTGTTATGAGCCGGGCGCTATAACCAGCTAAGCTACGGGCCCTTTTTTCCATGTCTGAAATTTTTGACCTCGTCAAAAATTTCTACGTGAAGGGATAAATAGGTTTCGAAGTTAATAGGGTGATTGTGCAATTTTATGCACAACTCCCTTATATTTATATAATATATACCTAATTACTTGGATGGTGGTGAACGATTGCCCTTGTACGATAACTATATCCCGGTAGTTATATTCGCTGCTGTTGGACTTGCATTTCCAGCAGGAGCTCTAATTTTTTCGAGATTGGTGCGACCTGCTGTTAGACCAACACCGGAAAAATTGTCCACATATGAATGCGGAGAGCTACCGATAGGCGATGCGTGGCACCAGTACAACGTGCAGTACTACATGTATGCGATTTTATTAGTTATATTTGACGTGGAGATTCTCTTCTTCTATCCCTGGGCGGTTGTTTACTACGACCTTGGCATTGGAGTTCTAACAGCAGGAATTATTTTCCTCTTCATAGTTTTTGTCGGCTTGCTCTATGAATGGAGAAAAGGGGTGCTGGAATGGCAGTAGTTGCCTTTCTTAATCGTGAGAAGTTCGTTAGAGAGTTCGTGGATAAGAATCCGATTATTAGGTGGTCTAGAGCAAAGTCGCCGTGGATGTTCACGTTCGGTCTTGCGTGCTGCGCAATAGAAATGGCGACCGCTGGTACTTGTCGCTTTGATGGAATGGAGAGGTTTGGAATGCTTGCCAGGGCAACTCCTCGTCAGTCAGATGTCATGATAGTTGCAGGCTGGGTAACTAAAAAAATGGCGTCTCGAATTAAAAGGCTATACGAGCAGATGCCTGAGCCGAAGTATGTTATTGCGATGGGCGAGTGCGCTATATGCGGAGGCCCCTGGTACGACTCCTACTATGTAGTAGACGGAGTTGATAAAATCATTCCAGTCGACATTTACATCCCGGGCTGCCCTCCCAGACCAGAAGCGCTTATAGACGGCATAGTAAAGCTCAGAAAGAAAATCAGGGCTGGGGAGACGAATTACGACAGAGGAATAAGATATGCGGAGGAGAAAGGATGATCGAGCTTGAAGAATTGATAGAGAAATTTCCAGATGCAGTTATAGATGTAAAAATTCAGAGGGAGCGCAGGTTATGTGCTGCTGTTAAAAGAGAAGCTCTCCTAGAGGTTTGCAGATATCTAAGGGAGCATCAGGGCTTTGACCACCTCTCAAGCGTTTCTGGAGTGGACTATGCAGATAGATTCGAGGTCGTTTACCACCTCTGGTCTTATTCGAAGAAAAAGCTGCTCTCGCTTAGGGTCTCTCTTCCAAAGGATGACCCGACAGTCGACTCTGTAACCTCGATTTGGAAGGCTGCGGACTGGCATGAGAGAGAAACCTATGACATGTTTGGAATAATCTTTGAAGGACACCCAAATCTAACTCGCATCCTGCTTGCTGAAGACTTCGAAGGATATCCGTTCAGGAAAGACTACAAGCTGAAAGAAAATCCATGGTTTCCAGGGAAAAGTCCTGGGGAGGAACAGCGATGATTCAGGAAGATTCCGATAGGAAGCTGGCGAGAAATGCCATCTTCCCTGCGGAAGGGAGAATGATTCTTAACATTGGTCCCCAGCACCCGAGCACTCACGGGGTGCTTAGAATGCAGGTCGAGTTAGAAGGAGAGAGAGTAATAAATGTTACTCCAATCATAGGCTACCTGCACCGAGGATTTGAAAAAATCGCAGAAAACAGAAGCTACATGCAGGTTATACCCCTGACAGACAGGCTTGACTACCTCTCCTCCATGGCAAACAACATGGTTTATGTCAGGGCTGTGGAAGAGCTGCTTGGAGTGCAAATTCCGGAAAGGGCAGAGTACATTCGAGTTATTGTGCTTGAATTGCAGAGGTTAGCCAGCCACCTAGCAGCAGTTGGTTTTTATGGTAATGACCTGGGTTTAGCTTTCACTGCAATGATGTACACTTTCAGGGAAAGGGAATTAATTTTGGATTTATTCGAGAGCATATGCGGTGCAAGACTTACATACAACTACCTTAGGTTTGGCGGCGTGAGAGAAGACCCGCCGGGCAACTTCAAGGAAAAAGCCAAAGAAGTCCTTGCCCAGATAAAGCCGAAAATAGACGAGTACGAGCGATTTCTGAGCGAGGACGAGATATTCTTAATGAGAACCAAGGGCATTGGTATTCTGAAGCCCGAGGATGCGATAAATATGGGGGCAGCAGGACCTGTGCTCAGAGGCTCAGGAGTGAAAACAGACACCCGAGTTACAGACCCCTACACGATTTATGACAAATTTGACTGGGAGGTAGTTACCGGAAAAGACGGAGACTGCTTCTCCCGCTATGCTGTCTGGATAAATGAAATGAGGCAGAGCATTAGAATAGTGGAACAAGCATTGGATGCTCTTCCTGAAGGTCCTTATTTAGCCAAGGTGCCGAGATTGCTCAAACCTCCGGCAGGAGAGGTCTACAGCAGGATAGAGAGCCCGAGAGGAGAGCTCTGCATGCACTTAGTCAGCGACGGTGCTACAACGAATCCATACCGCCTGAAAATAAGGAGCCCTGCCTTCTGCAACTTGTCACTCCTGCCTCACTTGGCAAAGAACGTTTTAATCGCAGATTTAATAGCCATCCTGGGCTCTCTCGACCCGGTTTTCGGCGAAATCGACAGGTGAAAAATGCTGGAATTGCTACAAAATCCGTTCATAAGAGGAATAGTTGGAGCAGCTGTTCTCGCTGCCTCGATTTCAGTAGCACTGCTCTTTCTCATATGGCTTGAGAGAAAATTAATAGGGAGACTCCAAAACAGGTACGGTCCGAATCGAGTTGGCAAATTTGGAATACTGCAAATAGTGGTAGACGGGATAAAACTTCTGACAAAAGAAGACATAATTCCCAAAAAAGCAAATAGAGCAGTCTTTACCGCTGCTCCCATACTGGGCTTTGCGATTGCCTTCCTGCCCTTCGCTGCGATACCATTTAGCGAGAGCTTAGTCGTCTCGAATATAAACATAGGAATTTTATATATTCTGGCTGTTTCTTCCCTGGCAGTAGTGCCGACTATAATGGCAGGCTGGTCGCCGAACAATAA
>Ga0180009_10002865_pt1 | contig 20030 bp, 19 predicted proteins | sample OS_PC_MetaG_FD_123537 | JGI IMG/M metagenome (GOLD analysis project Ga0180009, IMG submission 123537) | Groundwater microbial communities from the Aspo Hard Rock Laboratory (HRL) deep subsurface site, Sweden - OS_PC_MetaG | ecosystem: Environmental > Aquatic > Deep subsurface > Groundwater...
CGGATCGCTGATCAGGCTTGTCTGACAAAGAACACAGCTATTTATCCGGTCTTGACAGATGCTGAATGTTGCCACCCTTTTTGGAAAAGCGACAAACAGAACACAAGACGGTTGCTGTTTTGAAGAAAGGATGATCGAAAAAACCATGTATAAAAAGACTCTTAACTGGTAACCCAATGGATTTTAATGTTTTGCTGGTAAATACCCCTTTGATTTTGCTTTCCATCGTTCTGCTATGGAAAGGATCCGACTGGGTTGTCACTTCTGCGGCAAATTTCGCGCATGCATGGGGGATATCTGATCTTGTTATTGGACTCACCATTGTCGCCATTGGGACATCGGCGCCCGAATTTGCAGTCACCATCAGTGCTGTCCTGACTGGAAAAGCAGATATTTCCGTCAGCAATATCGTCGGTTCCAATATCTTCAACCTGGGCTTTATCCTGGGGGGAACAGCCAGTTTTTATGCAATCGCAACAACCCCAAAACTGGTATACAGGGATGGTTTTTTTCTGATTGGGGTGACATTACTGCTCAGCTTTTTTCTTTTTGATTCTCAGCTCCTTCAGTTTGACAAGCCGATCACCCAGGGCATGATGACTCGCTGGGAAGGCGCCACTCTGGTGGCATTGCTCATTATCTACATGACATACCTCTTCTTCAAAAAAGAGAAACTGGAAGAGGAAATAGAGGTCGAAAAGGCATCCTGGAAAGATGCGGTGCTCTTATTGGCTGGTCTTGCTGCCGTTGTCGGCGGAGGACATCTGCTGGTGGAATCGGCATCCGCGATTGCCCGTTTTTTTGGTGTCTCTGACTGGGTCATTGGTGTCACCATCGTTGCTGCCGGAACATCCGCCCCGGAACTGGCGACTTCCATTACTGCCCTGATCAAGGGGAAAAGCGGTATGGCCATCGGCAATCTGATTGGCAGCGACCTTTTCAATCTGCTCGGCGTCCTGGGACTGGCGGCGATTCTCAAACACCCGTTGATGGTCTCCCCAGAGGCACGAGGGAGCATGATCATGCTGGTGCTGATGGTAATACTGGTCGTCTATTTTATGCGCTCCGGTTGGAAAATAACCCGTTTGCAGGGATTTACCCTGGTTGTGATCAACCTTATCCGTTGGGGGTTCGATTTTATGGGAAAATCAGGCTAGCCAGGCCGATTATCCGGATCCTTTTGTCAATCCTTGTCACAGTGCTTCAATCATGCCCTTCTCACTCTATATCCCTCAGAATGCCCCGGCCGCTAAAAAGCCGCTGCGCAAACGGTTTCCAGTACTGTTACCCCTGGTTGTTTTTGGCTTAATGGTTCTGGGCTATTTCATCCTCAATCGGTCCGTCTCCCCACCCTTGATTGGTGTTGTCCCCATTGAGGGCATCATTCTGGAATCTGAAACCGTGATAAAAAAAATCAGAGAGCTGGAAGCCAACCCGGATGTGAAGGGAATCATCGTTCGCATCAACAGTCCGGGTGGTGCCGCGTCGCCCTCGCAGGAAATTTTTTCCGAGCTCATGCGACTTAGACCCGGAAAAACCGTATATGCCTCCATATCATCCGTTGCAGCTTCCGGAGGATACTACGTGGCTATCGGGGCTGAGAAGATTTTTGCCAATCCGGGATCTCTGACTGGAAGCATCGGTGTGATTATGCAGTCATTCAATGTTGAAAAACTGATGGATCACATCGGTATCCGGGTCGAAACAATTAAGTCCGGTGAAAACAAGGATATAGGATCTGTCTTTCGTTCCATGAAACCGACGGAACGTAAATTGCTAGAATCAGTCTTAGATGACACACACCGGCAATTTGTGACAGCGGTGCAAAAAAGCCGATCCATTGATTCAGACAAAATGCAATACCTCGCCGATGGCCGCATTTTTACCGGGAAACAGGCCCTGCAGCATGGCCTGATCGACGAATTGGCCAGTTTTCGTGAAACCGTCGGCGCTTTGAAAAAAGCGTTGGGCATAACCGAAGAGGTGCAGCTTTATTACCCCCTGGACAAGAAGGATGCTTTACTGTCCATGCTTGATTTAGAAACCATTTTTCCGATCAAAAAGACATTCACATATACGGGACTCTTTTATCTGGGATCTTATTTTAATTTCTAATGAACTCAAACGGCCAGTAGATCCAATCACCTATTCATGACCAAGAACCCGTTTCCCCTCCTGAATGTTTCCTTTATGGGTTGTTCGAAGGATACGATCGAGATTCTCTATTCAGCATCCAAAATCAGCCTGACCTCTATGGATCCTCGCGAACTTTGGGCAAAAATCCGCCGTAACGAGATATCTCGTGAAGCCATGACGGATTTTGTATCTGAAAAGTTCGGAGACAACTGCCATGCCCCCCTCAGACAGGCACAGTTTATATTTGTGGTTGATAATATCAGCCGGCTAAGCGCTTCGAAATTGAACAGACAGCAAATGGAAATGGGGAAAACCGACCTTTTCCGCCTTAGCGTCAACCGTCAAGACAGTGCTCCAGTTGCTGCAACCCCTCCATCATTTCGGGACAATCCCGATCTTTTGGAAAAATGGAACGGTCTGCAGGCGGAAATGGTTGAATTTTATCATGCCTGCCGGGAACACGGCATCGACCCGGATGATGCCGGATTTGCCCTGCCCCAGGGACTTCTTTGCCGTGAACAGATATCCATGAATTTTCAAACCATTCAGCGATTCATGGATCAGGGATTGTGCGAGAATACCCAGTGGGAGATCCGAGAAATGAGCTGGCAGATACTTCAGATATTGAAAGTTGAATTTCCGACTCTGGCAAAAAGGCTGGGGATCAAGTGCTGGGAAAACCGCAACCTTGCCTGCGATGAACCCTACCATATCTACCAATCCTGCAAGTGGAACCAGGACCGACCCCATAAAAAGGACTTGACTGGCATCTGGAAGATGAAACCGTTTAGGACCGCCCAGAAAAAAGCCATGTGACCCCTCCCTTGCTTCAATTTTTCCTCGTTTTCATCTTTTTCGACATTTCTCCCAGGAATGGTTTGTGTTTGGTACGCTTTATGAATAATATATTGCTGTTCAACTGTATTATTCCAAAAACCCCCAACAAAGGAGACAGGATGTTTGTTCAGGCTTTGAGAAAGGTGGCGACGGAATTGGAATATTTGACGCAATACAGTATTACACTGGAGCGTGCGCTGGACCTGCTGGAGACGTCAACACAGGATCTGGAAGAGATCGTTGCCATAAATACCATGAGGGAAAGCATGAGTGAGTTGGGAGAGATTGTCAGACTCAGCAGGCAGCTGAACCCTGATATGCTTTTTTCATCTGATGTCACAAAAAAACAAACCACAAGTCTTATTTACCATGTATAAAACCGGGAATGCAGTATTAGAAACCTCCTTTTCAAGGGATTGATCATAGCATCCCGTTATGGTCAATCCTTGATAACGTAGTCCACTACCTTCTCCGTCAAGAACGTTCGCGCATTCGATAGATATTCCGGATCCCTGTGTTCCATGACAATTTTCACCGTCACACCATCTTCAAGATAACACGGGTAAGAGCCCAGCTTTAAATCCGGAAATTGCAGCAACGTCTGCTCCAGGTATTCTGTTATTTCACCTTCATCCCCTGCAAGATTAATTTCAACCACCGGATTGATCACTCCCTGAAACCGGTCTTTGATCAAAAGGAAGATCGCCCGTAGAAATTCCGGAACACCCGGAAAAATCGTGATATTTCTGAATTGCAGTACCGGTATATGGGGTCGCGACGTTTTCAGGAGGATGGTCCCTTTCGGAACCAGTGCCATATTCAGGTGTTCGGGGGTACATCGACTACCAAACATGTTCCGAATCCTTTCCTCAATCTCGGGGTGGTTGATCAAGGGGACTTTAAACGCCAGGGCAAGACTTTCCATGGTAATGTCATCCGGTGTCGGGCCGATACCGCCGGAAGTAAAAACCCAGTCCACCCGTCGGGAATACTCCAGAGCAATCCTGGCGATAATCTCCCGGTCATCAGGGATAGTTATACAGTATTTGACCGATACACCCTGGGAAGCCAGCTGTTTTATCAAAAACGGGGAGTTCTGATCTTCAAACCTGCCGGATAAAATCTCATCTCCAATAATAATAATGGCGGCTGTATTTTGCTGTTGTTCCATTCAACAATCCTTCGCTCACAATGGTCAAAAATAATTGATGTTACGGGTCAACAAATCCTCACCGGGTGATGCCGGACACCGGATCCCCGGGATTCCATGCAACAGGCCTGACAAATCGGTAACAACCCCCGGGCTGAAAGCGATGACATCCCTGTAACCGGTGCAGAGATAGCCGCGATGATGGTTGGGAAATTGCATAATATAAAAAGAAGGATTTAAATACTCGGGGCTTACTTCATTTTAGCCGCTTCGAGCAACATTATTAGCACGAATTCCCGTGAAACTCAAAAGCTTTCTCATCCTTACAGCGTTTTTACTCCTGGCAGAAACAGTCATGGCAGAACCAAGGGGAGTCTTGGAACGGCCGTTGATGTATGGTCCCCAGTACCCATTGATTTTCATGAGTACAGCGTTTGAACCGGATACGGCTTTTTTACTACCGGAAGCGGAGTTGTTTGTTCAGCTCTCTTATTCTGTCACCAACACATGGGGATACAGCGCCAATGCCAGCCGGGATGAAAATGGGGTCCATTTCGGTCCCACCGATTCGGATGGTTATTCCTTATACTTCGATGGTGAACTGGAGCGCCGTTTTATAAAGATTCACTATGGTTTCAGTGATGCGATTGAGTTTCAGTATGCCTATCGGGAAATCCGGCTCACACCCGGAGGCCTGGATACTGCCGTGGATAATTTCCATGATTTGATCAATATTGGAAATGCGGGCAGAGACCGAACCCAGCGGGATTTGCTGGAAATCTATATCTATGACAACCAAAACAAACGGATTGTGACCAAGCTGACAAAATCCACAGGGGATTTTCATCAGGAATCGATGCAACTGGGTCTCAAGTTTTTGATCCGTAAAACAGCCAATGAAGCGATATCCTTTTCGCTGGCATCCAATTTCGCCGATTACTATATCGAACGGGGTATCAACGAAGCAACCAGTGATGCGCCATTGGAAAAGCACCGGGAGTTCAATGATTATAATGCAACATTGCGCTATACATCCATTTTCCCGTTATGGACCCTTCATGGTGCATTTTCCATTGCCTTTGTTAAAAGCACCCTTTTGGAAAATTCGCCCGAGGAAATATACTATTTTTTTATCGGATCAACCTGGCATCTATCAGAAAATATTGATTTCCTGGCACAGATACTGGAATACTCCAGCCCCTTTCCCAAAGACAGCACCTCCTCGTTGAATGAGGACGTGCGTGAAATATCCATGGGTCTGCGCTGGTTTTTGGGAAAACAATTTGCGTTGGAAGCAGGGTTTATTGAAAATCAAAGTCAAGGGCCACAAAATATTGATATCATGTTTTTTTTAAATTCTATTTTCAATTTTTGACAAAAACAGATCCCAGCAACGGGTGCACCAAATATGTGTGGGTACCTGTAAGCGGAAAGAGGTTGTTTGTTCAGAAAACCTTGGAAGCCAGGATGGATTCCAGGAGCTCCAAGGATGGATTCATGCGTTTTTCTGAATAAATAACCTATTGAAGCGGTTATGATCACATACCCATATGTTTTTGGTGCACCCCAGCAACTTACAACATTTACAGAGTGTCAATTTTGATTGATGATGGAGGAAGATTGGATCGGTGCGGTTCCCATGGATGCACCCCATTTATTTATTTTTTTTACCTACAGGCAATGCTGTAGACCACTCGGACCGGTCTTGAGTCAGCAGCCGTTCATTTGATGATTGTTACAAATTCACAACAGTAAAGCAGCATGGAAAAAATCGTACAGAAGTTCGGTGGTACCAGCGTCGGGAAGGCAAACCGGATGAAGAGTGTCGCCGGCATAGTCCAAAAAACACTGGAAAACAATCTCTTCCCAATTGTCGTCCTTTCCGCTCTGAGTAGCGGCGGGAAAAAAGACGGCACGACCAGTCAACTGCTGGAAGCGTCACAGGAAGCGATCAAAAAAGGCCCTTATTACAAGCTGATCGATCATCTCCAGGAAACCCATATCAATATTGTCAGAGAAGCGATTGATATTCGCAATATCCGGGAAGAACTGGAAGAAGAGATCGAAGCCGAGCTGCGCAGACTTAAGCTTTTTCTGGATGCAATTCAGGTAATTGGCGAAATTTCACCCCGATCGCTGGATGTCATTATCAGTACTGGTGAAAAACTGTCAGCACGTATATTCACAGGAGTTCTGACAAGCCTTGGCACGGATGCGGTCTATATCAATCTGGATAACGTCATCAGCAAGTCGTTTCATGAAATTGACCAGCGTTTCTGCTCGTACCTCCAGAAGAAACTGGCCGAGATTGTCAATGAATGCGGCGCCAAAGTCCCGGTTGTGACCGGTTTTATGGGTTTTGTCCCCAACGGGATCATCCGCAGCATCGGAAGGGGATATACCGACTTCACAGCCGCCCTGATTGCGACCGGGGTCCGGGCCAGGGAACTGCAGATCTGGAAGGAAGTGGACGGTATTTTTACTGCGGATCCAAAGAAAATCAGTACTGCAAGGGCATTAACCCGGATTACACCCGCTGAAGCGTCCGAGTTGACCTATTTTGGATCGGAAGTCATCCACCCGTTTACCATGGAACAGGTCACGAACGCCAACATTCCGGTTCGGATCAAAAACACCTTTGAACCGGATCTACCGGGCACCATCATCGAGCCGCAATCCAAATCGGCGTCAGACAAGAAGGGACCAACCGCCGTAACCGTCAAGCGTGACATCGTGATTGTCAATATTCGGTCTAACCGCATGCTGAGAGCGTATGGTTTTATGTCCAAGGTGTTTGATATTTTCAATCGCTATGAAATTATCATCGATCTGGTTTCAACGTCTGAAGTCAGCGTTTCAATTTCCCTTGATAATACACAGAACCTGGATCAGGCAATACGGGATCTCAAGCATCTGGGTACTGTCTCCATCAGAAAGGGGATTGCGATTCTCAGCCTGATCGGCGAGGGAATGCGGAGTTCCGTCGGAACTGCCGGCCGAATGTTTTCAAAACTGGCTGAGCAGGGTATCAATATTGAGGTCATCTCCCAGGGCGCTTCGGAAATCAATATTTCATGTGCAATTGAAGATCAGCAGAGCGATAAGGCGCTCAAAGCCGTTCATGAAATGCTGATCGAAGTCTGATCCTGCAAGGAGTTCCATACTGAAACAGCAGGCAGATTCACCTTGCCTGCTGCAAACGGTCCCCTGTCATATTGATGCTGTCTGCCAATAAAACGATCCGTCATGTCACCAGCAACCATCGCTAAGATTTTTCGTTCCCTTTCAGACTCGCTTCCCGACCCCAAAACAGAACTGGTCTTCCAGGATCACTACCAACTATTGATTGCTGTGATGCTCAGCGCCCAGGCAACCGATGTATCTGTCAACCGGGTGACGGCCTCTTTGTTTAAAGCCGCTCCGACACCTGAAAAAATGGTTAAACTGGGAGAAAAGGGAATCCGGAAACATATCATGAGTGTGGGTTTATTCAATACCAAGGCGAAAAACATCCTGAACACCAGCCGGATACTGCTTGATGTGCATAATGGCGAGGTCCCGCGCACAAGGGAGGCGCTGGAGGCATTGCCCGGTGTCGGGCAGAAGACGGCCGGGGTTGTTTTGAATGTCGCCTATGGCGAAGCGACCATTCCCGTTGACACCCATGTATACAGGGTATCCAATCGACTGGGTCTTGTCAGAACCAAGACCCCGGCAGAAACAGAAAAGCAGTTGCTGGCAATCGTACCCTGGATGTTTCTGCCCAAGGCGCACCATCTGTTGATTTTGCATGGCAGGTATGTCTGCAAGGCCAGACGCCCACTGTGCGTTTCATGCTGCGTCCAGCTGTTGTGTGAGTATAAGGAGAAAACAGCAACGGCGGACAGCTGAGATGGATCCAGCGGCTCAATGCATGGGCGCCGGGTCGGGAAAGGGGACCCGGCTGATGTGTGATTGTCCGGTTTTATTGCCCGGTGGCCGCTGCAGGTGTGCGGCTGAGGTATTTATCGAATTTCAAGTCGTTTAGAATGCGTTTGTGCATTTCACTCGCCATTGGTCCCCACAAAACATCCGGATTTTTCTCCGCCGCTTTCATCAACTCTTCAAAAATTTTGAGTGCCTGGTCCTTCATTTCATTTTTCACATAAATCTCTCCCTGATAGAACTTGGCCCATGGGGTCCTGTCTGAATTCGGGAATAGTCGTACCGCCTCGCTGTATGTCTCCATGGCTTCCGGCAACTGGTTCAGTTCTTTATATAGGTCTCCGAGGATGAAATAGGTTTCCACCACTTTCTCGTCCACAAATTCACTTTGCAGCGGGTGTTCATAGGCATTCAGTACGTTCTTATACGCATCGATTGCATCATCGTACCGCCCGATGCCCTGATAGAGCTTTCCCAGTGCAAACCAGCAGGAAGGAATAATTTCCCGCTCCATGATATTTTCAGAATCCTGATAATCGCGGATCGTCTGTTGATAGATTCGAATGGCCCTGGAGATCCGGTCCGCTTTGTGTACCTTGAAATAGGAATCCCCAAGGGTTTTTTTAACCAGTGGCGTATACACATGCTCCGGATACTGACTGATGAACTGCAGAAACACGCGTTGGGCTTCTTCCGGCCGTTCGAGGGAATCGAATATATTACCCTTGTTAAAAAGCACCACCAGGCTTTGGGGGTCATTGGCATCCTGGAGCATGATCTCGTACAGTTCAAGTGCTTTGTCGTATAATCTTAATCGATAATAGGAATCGGCCACCAGAAACAGCGGTGCCTTTTTAATCAGTTTTTCAGCTATCGTTTTTGGATTCTCGTCTGGCTTCAGCTTGAAACAGGCACTATATTGAGGCCGTTTATAGTATGTATTCTCATATTGTTCAAACACACCCAGGGCATTCAGGTATTCCGAATTGAAATAGTAGTTTTCAACATAGGCTTTGATCGTCTCCTGGATACGGTCATGAATAATATGATTTTCGACATAAATGTTTTCGGGGTACTTCTCGCAGAACTGCTCCAGGTTGGCAATGGCGGATGGATATTGATGGAACAGGGAAAGCGTGAGGGCTTTTCTCAGCATTGCTTCTTCGATAAGCAGATCTGAAGCCGTCTGATTGTCAATCACGAAATCATAAATCTCGATGGCTTTCTCATAATGTCCTTTTCCCGGTTTTTCAGCCAGGATATTGGCAATCCGCATCTTCCCGATCAGGGAAAGTTCCTTGGGATACTCATTAATCGCTTTTTCATATGCCTTGATCGCATCATCCTCTTTGCTTTCCGCTCTGAGAAAGTCCCCGATGCGGATAGCGACCAGATTGCTGAAGGATTCTGCAGGATAGAGATCGACCAGTTGCTCATATAGTGCCCGGGCGGTATTGTAATCCTGGTTTTCAAAGTACGCTTCACCCATATGAAACATCAATTCCGGATCCTTTTTCATATAGGCGGCATTGAGGCTCCAGGCTTTATCAAAATTCTTCTTGGCTTCCTTATACCGCTTTAACTGAAACTGGGCTTCACCAATCTTGTAATATGCCGCATGGATATTTGGAAACTGGGCGCTTTCTTCTACGAATTTCTCAAGCAACTCGATACTTTTTTCATACCGTTCCATATTTAAATGGATGACACCCTGGTGAAAAATAGCACTTTTTGAGTAGGGAGACTCCGGATATTTTCGCAGAATAATTTCAAAGTTATTGAATGCCTCTTCCCAGAACTTTAACGTCAGATAGTTTCGACCGATATTATAATAAGCCCTGGGAACGTATTCATACCCTTTGTCAGCGACCAGGGCTGAATTAATGGCGCTTTTGTACTCCTGGATCACATATAATTCGCCATTGATTTCACTTGTGACAGGGTCCCACTGGTGCCGGTAAAATGAATCCGCAGACCTGAAGTTAGCTCGGACACCGATCTCCGAATCCGGGGCAAAATTATAGATATTTTTGAACATCAAACCAGCCTGTTCAAAACGACCGAGCTTGAAATATCTTTCAGCCTCATCGAAACGGGTTGTTAAAAATTTATCCCTGTCCTGCTTCTCCTTGTTCTCTTCCGCCTTTTTCTTTTCATCCACCAGACCGATATCAGGATCCGAAACAAGTTCCTGCTTATTTTCAGATACCACGAAAGTCAGACTGATCGGGGATGTGGAAGACGAGGAATCTATTTTCAGAGTGTATTTCTGCGGAGCGATAACCATGTTCAGAAATTTACCCCGTTGTTCAAACTTGACCGATTTGACCATATCGGTTTCTGCATCCGGAACAATCAAGCCATCTGACAGTCGACCATTCAGCAGTCGGATTTTCATCAGTTTTCCCGGGCGGGTTTTATCGCGGGAGACATCATATTGAATGGGTTTTTGGGAATATACCTTGATCAACTCAGAATCGGGCCTGAGTTCCCGTGACACACTGGTAATCTCAATTCCCTCGAGGGTCTCTTTTTCTGCCAGCAGACGCGTAAACTCAATTGATAGTTTCTGAGAATCCTTATCATGTCGAACAACATCCGCCCTGATCTCGGGATATTTGGTCCTGATCTTGACCCAATACTCAAAATTGCCGATATCCTGTATTTCCAGACCCTGAATCAGGGAGTTATCCTCGAAGATCTGCATACGCTCAATTTTACCAGGATCCATGTTTCGCAACTTGATGAGATAAATCTGCCGCTTCAGGTATTCAAAAATCTCAAAATCAGGTCGCGTATCAAAGTAGAAGATTATTTTGGCCTGATTCTTCCCTTTGGAATAGTTGTCGATTTTCTGCATGGAATTGGGAGCAGCCAAAACGCTGGAAGAAAGCATCACAAAGCAGAAACCCAAAACCAGGTATAGGTACCCTTTAATTCGATGATAACTGTTCATATCAGACTATTTTCAGGCTGTTCACGATCCATTCCCGACCGTACTCATTAAAAAAAACACGGCCCCATCATCCCAGTCAGGCATGCATCGGTTTGCTTGTGACTTAAAATTGATGTTACACCAGGGTCGGGATTTTCCCTACCAACGGATAAGCAAAACTCCTGCCTATCAGTGGAAAACTGAGCTGGTTACGGGTAATAATCTCAAAAAAGACAATTTCTGGAGAGTTGTCAGAGGAAAAACGGATTCACAGGCTGGAAATATACGGTCCCAGAAGCGGGAATATCAGATGCTGATAAACTGCATAGAACAATGCCCATCGCCTGTCAATACTCGACCAGTGGTATATCGGTCAAAGCATGTCCTATGCTTTGGTGACCCTGATCCAGCAACCGGTGGTGATGGACGGTGTAGAAGGCTTCCATTTTGAGTGCGTTTTTATCCTCGAAACTCAGATGACGGATCATGATACACTCACCCTGAAACAAAGCCCCGTCTTCAATACTAAAATCGCTTGTATATACCAGTCCTTCGAGTCTACCGGGAGCATAGAGCTCCAGTTTTTCAATAGCCTTGATATTGCCGGAAACCGTTCCAGAGATAATCACAGTATCCGCAACGATATCGGCCTCAACAGCGGCCATTTCAGTAATAATGACGGTACTGGGCTTTGCGCTCCTGCAGATGATCTGGCCTGTGACATCTCCGTCAATCCTGATGGTACCGTCAAAGCGGATCTCCCCTTCAAAACGACTGCCAACGCCCAGCAGTCCGGATATCTCATGTTTTTTTTCTTTTTTCATCCAGGATCTGTCTCCACCTATTCAAGAAATATATCTTTTTTCAATTCAATTACCTGTTTTCCCAGTAGCCTTCCTTTGTAAGAGTACAGGAAGACAATAGCTTCTGTATAGTATTCATTCACCTCCGTGAGGGTGAATTTAAAGTGTTTTGTGCTGGAGCGCCGCTTGATGAGATACTGCTGTCCGGTTTTATAGCTTGCCGGATATCCGTTTTCACCGATGTCCCCTTTTGACAAGGATTTGAACAGCGGCGGCGAGTGATCCCCATTCTTAAGGGTAATACAGATATACCCACCCAAATTCTGGATGGGGTTCGACGTATTCAGCAGTTTCAAACGAATATTCAGATCGTCACCTTTTACAGAAGCGTCAAATCCCTCGATCTCTGCCGATGTCCCTTCCAAAAAATCCTCTTCAGAAAAGGTACTTTTTTCAGTCACCCAGATCCCCTCAGTTGAGAAATCAGGCTGATTTAGAATAGACGATTTTACTTGAGAGAACTCTTCTGCTTTCGACGTCTCACTTCCCCAATATCGATCATGATCGAGTTTGGCAATCTGTTCGGATAGAACCTGAACCTCTTTCCGAGAGCGCTCGAGTTCCTGGTTCAGACTTTTTGTATTTGCGTACAGGAGTAGATAGCTGATCGAAGCGTAGCTGAGAACGGATAAAAAGACAATAAATACACCCATTAAGAATACCGCTTTACTCCGTTTGACAGTCAGCGATATTGGAATTCCGATATTCCGGACGATCGTGATCGTATAGATTTCCTTATCTGCCATATTATCCGCCTTCAATGCTATGCCTTTTCCCTGGTCTCACGAAGATGATATCCGGCGTCTGCAAGAGCACCGACAATCTGGTCCTGAAGAGAGGTAATATCTTCCGGTTTCAGGGTTTTTTCCCTGGAGCGAAACTCGATTGATACCGATAGAGATTTCTTTCCGAAATGTTCCTTCGGTGAAAATACATCCAGGAACCCAACCTTCCGGACGAGGGGACTTGATCCTATAATGATGTCCTTGATCTCCTGAAAATATGTCTGTTCCGGCATTAGCAGCGAAACCTCGAAGTTGACAGCCGGGTATTTCGGTTGTTCCTGATAAACATATTCTTTCTTTTCAATCGAATACAATTCATCAAAATCCAAGTCCGCGATGCAGACATCCCCTTTCAATTCCTGCCGGTCCATAAAGTCAGGAGCGATGGTAAACAGGTCGCCCAGTTTCTTTTCACCGGAATAAATAATCGCTGACATTTTCAAATGCTGATAAAACTTATTTTTTCCCCCGGGAAACGGAACCCACCGGATGTCAGGAATCTGCAATCTGGAAAACAGTTTCAGGAGATCGCTTTTCAACCGGAAAAACGAATTCCCCAATACCTCCTTTTTCGCTGATACACCAGTCACCAGCCTCATCCTTTCGAATATTTCGCCCGCTTCGGACTTATAATAGATCCGACCCGTTTCAAACATTTTGAAAGACAGTGTCGTTTTCTGGTTTTCAAGCAGTGTCTGCATAAAATGGGGCAACAGGGAGCGTCTCATCTGGTCCTGGTTTTCTGCGACCGGGTTGATCAAACGCATGGCGGATTCCGGGTTAATCCCGAATTTATCCTCTATTTTCTGATTGGTTAATGGATAGTTGTATACCTCGTGATACTCATTTTCACTCAAGACCGTCTTTATTTTCCGTTCAAACAGATGCTCCTGATTGAAAACCGGCCGTTGTATCGGAAAGGAAGGTGCCTGGGGAGTAATATTGTTAAAACCGTGAATACGCCCAATCTCTTCGACAAGATCCTCTGCCATTGAAACATCCTTTGTGCGCCGATAGGAAGGGACATCAACGATCAAATCCGAATCCAACCCGCTCACGGTAAATCCCAGATAGGTCAAGATTTCCCTTATCTCGCGCTCGGGAATATCCTTTCCAAGGCGTCGACAAATGAATTCTGTCGTTGTCCCGATCCGAACTGGACCATTCATTTTATTCTGGATATCCACCAGTTCACCGGCCACATGCAGATCCGGATTCGTCAATTTCATAATCTCCACCGCCCGCTGCACAGCCAGAACCGTCATCTCCGGATCAAGCGACTTTTCAAATCGCTGGCAGGCATCTGTGCGCAGGCCGATCCGCGTCGACGTTTTTCTGATGCTGGTTGGGTCCCAATTGGCTGCTTCCAGAAACACCGATACGGTGCTGTCGATCACACCCGTATTCAGACCACCCACAACACCAGCTACAACAGAAGGCCCATTGGCGTCACAGATTGTCATGTCGTTTTCACCGAGTGTCACCTCTTTCTGATAAAGTGTCATCACCCTTGTCCCTTCCTCAGCCAGACGCACGGTCAGTTTTTTACCGGCAATCTGATTGGCATCAAAAGCATGCATGGGTTGTCCCACCTCCAGCATGACATAGTTGGTCAAATCAACCATATTGTTGATCGGTCTGAGTCCGACCCGTGTCAACCGGTGCTGTATCCATAAGGGACTGGGTGAGATACTCACGTTATCGACTGAGATCCCGGTAAACCGGGGTACCAGATCCCCTGCCAGAACTTCCACTTCAATCAGACGGGAACCCTTACCTGCAAGAATCTCCGGCCTTACAACCAACGGAATGACCGGCAACCTGAAAACCGCCCCCAATTCTCTCGCAAAACCATAATGTCCCCACAAATCGGGTCGATGCGTAATCGATTTGTTGTCGATTTCCATGATGACATCGACCTGATCCGGGAAAATATTTGCCAGGGTATCACCCACACGGGGATCCCCCTGCAGTATCATCAACCCGATGTGGTCCTCGGAAAATCCCAACTCATCTTCGGCACACAGCATTCCGTCACTTTCGATGCCACGGATTTTTGTCTTTTTTATCAGGAAATTTCCCGGTAATCGGGTCCCCACGCCTGCAAATGGCACTTTATCCCCGGGTTGAAAGTTGGATGCACCACAAACAACCGTCTTTTCGCCGCTTCCGGTTTCGACCGTCACCAGACTTAATTTTTCAGCGTTCGGATGAGGCTTTAGAGCCAGTACTTCAGATACGATCACATGGGACAGATGCTGACCCGTTTCTTCAAATCCCTCGACCTCGCAGATCGAAAGGGTGATTTTCTCAACCAGTTCCTGGCTGGCAATTTTTTCCTCAAGATGGATAAAATCTTTGATCCAGTTTAATGAAATCTTCATGTGGGTATGTGCGTTTAGAATAAATCGGTTGATGAGTGATCGAGCAATTGCCGCCAGATTGAAAAACGGGTCAGAGAACCGTAAAACAGCGGGTGAAATTCAGGTTCCCTCCATGCAAAGGCCGAATATCTGTGATGTCATATTTCATCATGGCCAGACGATCAATACCGATCCCAAATGCAAAACCGGAATATACCAAAGGGTCAATATTCCCAGACCGCAACACATTGGGGTGTACCATCCCACAACCAATCAATTCGATCCATCCAACCCGTTTACAGAACTTGCAACCGGCCCCCTGGCATAACAGGCACCTCATATCCAACTCAAATCCCGGTTCCACAAATGGGAAGTAACCGGGTCTTAAACGAACCTCAACCTCGCTGTCAAACACTTCACCCAGCATGGTCTTCATAAAATAGATCAAATGCGCGACGGATATATCCCTATCAATCATCATCCCTTCAAACTGGTGAAAACAGGAATCATGAGAGGCGTCCGTCCTTTCACAGCGAAAGACCTTACCCGGACCGACAATTCTCAGGGGCGGTTTGAGCCGTTCCATGCCCCGAATCTGGATGGGAGATGTATGTGTCCTCAACAGGTGTCCATCTTCGAAATAGAAAGTATCCTGCATATCCCGGGCTGGATGATGTTCAGCGATGTTCAGCGCCTCGAAATTGTAGTACTCAGTTTCAATATGAGGACCATCAAGCACCTGAAACCCCATGGCCATAAAAGCGTCTTCCAGCTTCTGCTGCACAACCGTCACAGGGTGCAGACTCCCGGGTTCTGTGTGGAACGGATCCGTCGTGATATCGATCCACTCCTGCTGCATGCGGTGTTCATACTCTCCCTGTTTCAACTCCTCCCTGCGGTGTTCGATCTTTTCCTGAAAAAGCTCCTTCAGTCGATTGACACTCTTCCCGATTTCCGCCTTTTTTTCATTGGACAGCTCTTTCAGCTGTTTCATGAATTGCGCGAGCTCTCCCTTTTTCCCCAGAAACTGGACCTTGATCTCCTCCAGCTCCTTAACATTGGATATTTTCTGCAGTCTTTCCCTGAATGAGAGTTCCACATTTTCGAAGTTTTTACTCATACGCTTATATTGCCATTTTCGGTTTTGTTAAATTCAGACGCTTCTCAAAACAGTGTGCGATCTTCAACAGCTTGCCCTCTTCCAGATGACTGGCCAGCAGTTGTAATCCGACCGGCAGATTGTTTTCGGTAAAGCCTCCCGGAACCGATATCCCGGGAAGTCCTGCAAGGTTTGCAGGAATCGTGAATGCATCACCCAGATACATCTTTAGCGGGTCATCGATCATTTCCCCTATTTTATAGGCTGCCGTCGGGGCCACGGGCGATGCAATGGCATCCACCTGGTCAAACGCCTGATAATATTGGGATCGGATAAGATTCTGTACTTTTTGAGCTTTGAGGTAATATGCATCATAGTACCCTGCCGACAGGGCAAACGTGCCAATCAAAATCCGCATTTTGACTTCATTCCCAAATCCTTCGTCACGGGATCTTTCATACATGTCCAGCAGACCTGACGCATCCTGTGCCCGTCGTCCGTATCTCACGCCATCATAACGGCCCAGGTTGGAACTCGCCTCACATGGGGCAATGACGTAATAGGTCGCAACAGCATCTGCAATATTGGGCATACTGATTTCAACGATTTCAGCACCCGCATCGCTTAATACCGCGATGTTGTCCTGAAAGATGCTGACAACCGGGTCATCACAGCTTGAAAGATCCAGCTCCTTGATGATACCAATTTTCATCCCTTTGATCGACTGATGCAAAAACGAGGCATAATCTGGGACATCAACCTTCAGGGAAGTGGCATCCTTTTTGTCAAAACCGGCGATTGTCTGCAGGACCAGTGCGGCATCCTCAACATCCCGTGTCATGGGGCCTGCCTGATCAAATGAACTGGCGAAGGCGACCATACCCCAGCGACTCACCCTTCCATAGGTTGGTTTTAACCCGACAATCCCCGTGAAAGAAGCCGGTTGTCTGATCGAGCCGCCAGTATCCGTTCCCAGGGCAGCCAAAGACTGCCCGGATGAAACGGCACTTGCAGAGCCGCCTGAAGAACCCCCGGGAACCCGGTCAAGGTCCCATGGATTGCGCGTCACCCCAAAGGCTGAATTCTCTGTGGAGGAACCCATGGCAAATTCATCCATATTGGTCTTCCCTGTCATGAGAGAACCTGCTGCCTGCAACTTCTGGGTCACGGTTGATTCGAAGGGCGGAATATAGTTTTCCAGAAATCGGGATGCACAGGTGGTTCTGATACCCTTGGTTGAAAAGATATCTTTCACAGCAATCGGCATTCCTTCCAATGTGTGGATTGACTGTTTTTGTTGGATTTTGCTATCAACCTCTGCAGCCCGATCAAGAAATTTTTCTTCCGACAGGGTGATAAACGAGTGCAGTTTCGCTTCTACTTCCGCCAATCGTTTTAATATCGATTGTACAATGTCAACAGTCGTAATTTCACCGGATAACCGCTTCTGGTGCAGTACATGGATTGGCTGCTCGAATAGATTCATGGCTTAGGAGCCCATAGAGTGTGTTTGGAAGTTCCGTACCTGCAACAACAGATGTCCTGGTTTAAGGAAATCGGGTTGAATTATCTCTTTTGAACGTTCTGCTGTCGACGCTGATTAAACGGACAAGAAGCCCGGGCTGCATCTGGACAATCAAAACTGACAGCAAGATATAAACATCGGTTTTCCCGGCCGACTGAGGTTGTTGCAGGTTTTGCAGTTTATCTCGGACAATTCGGTGACAGGCAAAAAGCTTAATCTTCTTTTTATCCTTATTATTCCATGCTGACAATCAAAAACTCTTGCAGCCCTTGCTCCAAGGCATTAAATCGCCTTTTACCACCCAACCCGGAAGCAGCTCTTCAGCATAGTTTTGACGTTTATCATTCACAGGTGGGTACCGGTTCCGCTAAACTATGTTTTTGATCAGTACCGTCGTTGACCTTATTTCCATTGGAATTCCAGGATCACAGATCTGGCGTACCTTCGGAACATTTTTTGGACTTCAGTGTCAGTATACAAAAGACCTCCTATTACGCCAACCCCTGGCGGACAAAGGGAGTTCCGGTTCAAAAACGCTGGATATGACTGAAAAATTGATTAATGGCTCAAGTAAATACTAAAATGCAGGAATAGGTGATGGCCGAGAAAATGAAGTTTGATTCACTGATGCGTGATATTACCAGTGGCGCCCTGGCGGACAAACAGGACGAACTCATGTCACGGATGGAAGAGGTCCTTGAGGAGGAGGAAATGGGTACCATGGATGAGATGATAAATGATATCAGAGATTATCTCACCTCAAAAAACAAACTGGATCCTTATCTGAATGAAGCCGGCGTGATGCAGATCCCGTTGGAAATGGTATTTTCCTGGTTTTCTGCTGCCATCAACAAGCGGAAAAAAGCCAGCCAGGATTGATTCTGATTTTCTGAACAACAACATATGCCGCCATCGGCACAAAAAAAAAAGGAAACATATGCTAGAAAAAGTATTGGACAGACTGGACGGTATGGACCGGGATCGGTTGAACGATGAATTGCTGAAACTTGTGCTGGCTGCCGAAGAAATGGGAGTGCAATGTAAAAGTTACCTGTATGAGAATGGTACCAGAGACGCCTTGCTGAAAAAATATGATGCATGGCAAGTCTTGGTTGACGGGTTCTATGAAAAATTCGTCAAATAGGCACCCCCGCTCGAGCGTATTCCTGCCCGGCTAATAAAACCCCTCCTCCCCTTGACAAAGAGCGATACTTCAGTAACCTCATGTCAAGGGCAACCAAAGTACAACCCCTTATCATCCTCTTCATCCATAACCGAAGCTCTCCTTTCAAATCAGGTAACATTATGAAACAGATGTTTATGTTAGGTTTCTTGATCGTATGCCTTTGCATATTCGCACCTGATAACGATTGCCAGGAAATCGACAAACCCAATACAAAAGTCACCTACTATGATGAAGAGACATATGTTACCAAAGAAATCAGGAATTTCAGTATAGCGGAGGCGCAGAGAAATGGAATTTATAAATCTGTGACAACTTTTGATAAATATGGGAGGATTGTTCAAACAGAAGAGCTGTTCACACCAGAGGCAGCCAAAAAGGACGGAATCCTGAGACGGACCCGATTTCTAGATAGAAACGGCCTTCTGACCCGAATTGAAACGGAGTATACCCCAGACAATCTCAAAGACCCGGGAGTACGACAATCCGTTTTTTTTCTGCGTCCAAATGGGTTAAAGGAAAGGGTTGAACTGGTTTATGCCCCGGATAGCGCAGAACAGTCCGGTTACTATAAAATTGAGTTCTTCTACAATGTCGATGGGCGCAAAACCCATGAAAACCTGTACCACACGAAGAATAAAGCTGACCAGCAGGGGGTTTTCAAATCAACCATCTCCTACGATCCAACAGGTCCGAAAAGAAGCGTTACCTGGTGGATGACAGACGCCTATATTTCCGCTGAGCAGATCACTAAAGTCGTTTTTTACTATGACAGCAATGGTGATGAGATAAAACAGGAAGGACATTTCACCAGCAGCAAGGCGAAAGAACTGGGCTACTACAAAACCATCGTGTTCCACGACCACACCGGTCATAAACTAAAAGAGGAACGGTTCTATCTGCAAAGCAGCCAGAACGCCAAAAGCTACTTCAAGGGGGTTATTACATACGATCAGGATGGCAATATCATCAGGGAAGAAAGGTTTGATAAATATGGCAACCCATTTTAGGCAGAACCGAAGCACACCCCTTTAAAAAGCATCCCACTATGAAGCACTTTTTCGACCAATCGACGACTCTGACTGCCGCTGAAAAATCCCGCATTCTGGACAGCGCCCGACATGAATTGAAAAAAAGTCCAATGAATTTCAATGAAATGTCGACCCAGCAATTGCTGATCTGTCTCAATGCCAGTGCTGCAAACCAGTATATACCCCGGGGTATGGAAAG
>Ga0180009_10002866_pt1 | contig 20022 bp, 16 predicted proteins | sample OS_PC_MetaG_FD_123537 | JGI IMG/M metagenome (GOLD analysis project Ga0180009, IMG submission 123537) | Groundwater microbial communities from the Aspo Hard Rock Laboratory (HRL) deep subsurface site, Sweden - OS_PC_MetaG | ecosystem: Environmental > Aquatic > Deep subsurface > Groundwater...
CCTTGATGCCGAGGTGTTTCTCCAGCTTCGCCAGGAGCGGCTCCGCTCCCTCGAGCATGCAGCTCACATTGGTGCAGAGCTGGAGATGGTACCGGCCCACCTTCCGCTGGTTGTACATGGTGTAAAACGTGGCCACACCCTGGACAAAGGCAGAAGGAAGAGTCAGCGCATCCGCGACCAGGTCGAGCACGTCGTCCGTGACGTAGTTCAGGTGCTCTTGAGCTACGTGCAGGGCGGGTAGACAAGCGGCCTGTGCCTCGGGATACTGCTGCCGGATCTCACCGATCCGCTTCTCGATCAAATTCTTGGTTTCCGTTGGAATTTCCATGTTCCACGAACTGCTCGGTTGTGCTGGTTAGCGGTGTTAATCGGGGCTCACACTATTCGGGTTGGCCCTCGGATGTCAAGCCTTAGCGTGACCGGACTTTCGGGGATCCGGAGGATTTCCGCTGCGGGCATAATTGGCCGAAAACAAACAACAATATTCGGGTGTTCCCCGGTAGGGTTCTGCGGGGCCCTGGCCTGGGTTGCGCCTCCGCCCCGCGGCCGTGTGATCCGACGTGGCCCACTGTGCCGAAGTGGAGCACGCGACTTCCACCCGATACGCTATACTATCGGCGTAGCACCGACCTCGGAGAGTCTCGTAATGCCTAGAGCTATTCTGCCGGTCACCCGATTGTTTCTCTGCGTGCTGTTCCTGGGTGGGGGGTGCAAGTTCTACACCGCGGGCAACCCGTACGACGCAAATCTTGCGGATGCCGAGAGCGCCGAGTGCACGGGCTGTTGGGCCCCCGGCCCAGGACACCGACCTGCAGTGCTTTGGCGGCCGCCTCTGCTGTGAGTGGACCTGCGGCGGCTGATCGAGCCCCAGTCCTTACGGGATGGGGAGATTCAGCATGATGTAGAAGCCGTCGAAGTAGCGCTGGAAGGCGCCGATGAAGGCGGGGATGAGGTTCCAGCCGCCGATGAGGCCCAGACCCATCACGGCGAAGACCACCAGGGAGTATTCAGTGACGGCCTGGGCGGGCCGGCCCTCGGGGTCCGGGCCGCGGCGGCGTCTGCGATTCTTTCCGAGTCGCGTCATCGTTTCGAGGCTCCTCGGTCCTTGCCCGGGGCCGCGCCCGGGTAGCCGAGCTCGGCACCCGTGGCCTCGGCGATGTGCACGCGTACGCGGCCTTCACGGTCCATCTGGGTGAGGTTCACGGTGAGCTCACGCTTGCCCTTGTGGAACGTGAGGTTCTGGTGGTAGTCCGCCGGCAGAACCTGGGGCGCCTTGGATTTGACCTCGCGCCACCCGCGCTCCGGCAGGTTGGAGCGGAAGAACTCCACATTGTTCACCAGACCGCCATAGTTGGTGTACATGGTGACCTTGCTCTTGTGGCCCGGGTCGCGGGCACCGAAGGCCAGCACTCCCTCGGCCCCCGGGTACACGGGGACGTCCGGGCTGGTGGCGTTGCTCCCGGTGGACGGGCGAAGGGGCTCCATGAGCAGCGACGGGTAGACCGCGGTGGTGTCTCCCTTGTGCTTGATGAGCACCTGCCGCAGGATGCCCTTGGCCGGGTCGTAGGCGGCCACGATGCCACCCGCGGGGGAGATGTCTTCGGTGACAAAGTACCCGGCGGCCTTCCATTGGGCGGCGTAGAAGCTGGCGACACGGAGGGTGTCGTCGCGCGTGTGGAAGTAGGACATCTTCATCCGGTTGGTACCCATTGTGAGCGCATCGCCCATGGGGTACTCCCTGGCGCCGGGATATTGCGGCATGACCGCCGGGAAGTGCCCGCGCATGCGGTTCACTTCCTTGCGGGCCCGGGCGCCCTTGTGCTTGCCCCCCGCCATCAGTCCCAGAAAGGCGATGCCGGCGGCGATGAAGACGACCACAGTGACTTTTGCGAGCTTCGTCATGGTGAGGCGTCCGGGTTGAAGGGTTTCAAGGTGTCTCCGGCGGCAACACGTAGTCGCCGAAGGGGTTATCCGAGCCCAGGGAGTCAAAGCACCCGAGCTTCTCCGCATCATGGCAGCCCATGAAGTTGTTCTTCCGGATCTTGAGCGACTTTTCGTACTCCGAGTCCTTTTTCATGGGGGAGGTGTCGTAGTCCTGAGGCCCGTCCTGGTGGTCCTCCTTCACCGTGATCTTGCCGCTGGCGGGATCCTGGTTCTTGTAGGCCTTGGACACCAGCGCCGTCTCGGTGGGGTCCATGGTGAGCGGCGGGTGGAAGGCAAACCCGGCCAGGAGCCCGGAGAGCAGCTGGATCACGATGTTGTAACCCTTCATGCCGTTGCGGATGGCGGGGGTCACGAAGGCCATGCGATCCACCTGTTTGAAGTACGCTTTGTCCTTGTGCTGGGTGCCTTCGATGTTATCGCCGTAGTTCAAGCGCCAGGAGTCGGCCACCACAGCCGCCGTCTCGGTGAACGTGCGCCTCGTGCCGAGGAAGTGTTTCGGCCCGAACCACGTCTGCATGAATTTTTTGTTGATGAGCAGATTGTCGTACCGCAATCGCACCGTGACATGCGGGTAGCCCTTGGTGTTGAATTTCCATTTACTGGGCGGGTTGAACCGGTTGTAGCCCGCGCCGAACCACTGGGTCTTCTCACCGTAATACCCGATCATCATGAGCACGAGCACCGGGTTTTGGATGTTCATCCCCTGGACAGACAGGGCATCGATGGCGTAGCCCGCGAAGCTGAAGATCTGATTCACCAGTGAGCCACCCGGAATTTTGGGCTCGATCTCGTCGTGCATGGAGACTACGGGCGGCAGCCAACCCACGGCGAAGGCCTTGGTCTGCATGCCCAGGGTTCCGCTCTTGAGGTTGGTGTATTTAATGAGCGCGTCGGCGCGGATGTCGGACTTGGCCGCGGAAAAACCATTGGTTTTGCCCGTGTCGTAGTCGTGCAGGGGGAAGGACGTGAATTCCCACGCGGCGAAGCGCCCCACCTCCTGGGCCTTTAGCTTCACCTGGATGATCTCGTAGAAGTACATCGCGAACAGCAGGCAGGTGACCATGACCGGCGCCACGATGGCGAACTCGGTCAGCGCCTGGGCCCGGCGGGAGCGGAAACGAAATCTGAGAGGCATAAATCGCATGTTCGCTCCTTTCCGCTAGTGCGTCATGACCGCGGTGACAGTTCGCAGGAATACGTCCGAGACGAAGTTACGGACCATGTTCACCACCGCCTTCATAACCGTGCTGTCGGAGCTGGTCTTGATCTTGGAGCCCAGGAAACGCTCCCACACGTTCATGAGCTTGGCGCCCACGGGCGCGAGCCGGGCGCGCCAGAAGGGGTTGAAAAAGTTGGGTGGCTCGTCCCACACGCCGGGCCGATGGTAGTACACCATGCCCCGGGAGATGGCGTTGAGCCCTTCCATCAGGAAGCTGTTACGCTTGCCACCAATGGTGGTATCCAACGAGACGGCCCCGTCGTACTTACCGCCGCCCACACCGGCGCCGTCCTTGTCTTTGCCGTCGTTGAACGAGCCCTGGTTGTTCCAGGTGAACTTGTAGTGCCAGGGACGCCCGCCCGACCCCGAGCCGGACTGGAAGGTCGAGTGGTGCTTGTTCAGGAAGATCCAGGTGGACGGCTGGTTGAAGTCCGCGTTGCGCTCGGAGCTGGGGCTGAACTTGAAGTACGGAGACAGACCCGCCCAGTCGTGCTCGTTTTTTCCGTCCTCTTTGAAGGTGTTCGAGATCGATCCCTTGGCGGGCGGAAGGATCAGCACCGACGAGAACCCGCCGGGGGCGCCACCACCGCTGCTGCTACCCTTGGTATCGTACATATAGTGCTTGCCGTCGTTCTTGTCCGTGATGATGCCGTCGCCGATCTTGGCGACGCCCTGGGGGAAGAGGAATACCCAGGCCACGGCCGCTGTGGCCACACCCACGCCGGATGACAGGTAGTCGTCGGAGGCCAGCGTGTCACCCAACAGGTAGTTGGACTTGCCCTCGTGCATCTCCTCGATACCGGGCTTGGGGTCGCCCTTTTCGATGATTTTGGTCTGACCGTGCTTGGCGCCGCCCACGTTGGACACCCCCCAGGTGGTGATGGTGAACCCGCCCATGGTGCGGTCGTAGATGTTCTTGTGTGAGCGGCTGGCGTTGGCGATCTCGGTCATGACGGATAGGGCGTTCTTAGCCTCGTCGTTTTTCTGCTCCGCGTAGGCGTTCAGGTCTTTGACGCCGAAGAGGACCGAGTCCATGACAAAGGGGTTCAGCCCCGCCCCCCGGTCGAAGGCCGACCGGAACTCCAGGGAGTTGAGCACCCCATTCAAGATGATGTTGTACACCTGATTCTTGGCCGTGTAGGACATCGTCTTGTCGTTGGCCAGCACGAAGTCCTGCATTCCCGTCACAAGATGGGTGTTGATCTGTAACGCGCGGATGAACTGCATCTGCCAGATGGACGCCTTGTTAAACGAGGCGAGGGCTTCGACGGCGGGCACCGCCCACGTGTGCAAAACCTTGTAGACCTCCTTCAAGACGCTGAAGATTCCTTTTGCAGCCTCAGCCGCCGCCTTGAAAAATGGCAAGACCAGACAATAGGGGATGTTGGCCGGGTACGGGAAATTACACCCCGTATCCAAGGCCATACTCAGATCCACCAGTAGATCCTTGACCGTCCCGAACATGCCCAGGCAGTACCCCGCGTAGCTGAGGTAGCTCTGGATGGACATGGCGGAGTTGTAGTGCACGACCTGCACGCGGTTGGTCAGGGCGATGAAGTTGAACGCGCGGGCCTCCATGGCCGCCAGGGAGTAGGCTGCTGCGTCGGCGCTGTTCTGCAGCTTGATCTTCTCGTGTACCGCCTGGCCCAGGTTCATGGTGGCGATGATGGCCAGCGCCATGATCAGCAGCCCCAGCGCGCCGAGGGGCAGGGCCTGACCGCGCTGCCTCCTGAGGCTGGGTCGGACGCCAACTCTATCTTGCATGGTGCTCATCGTCATTGCCTCAGCCCACTAGTTGTCCACCGCGGTGTTTGTCATGAGGCTCACGCGGTAGGGGTCCGATTGCATACGCATGGTGTACTGGGCCCGCAGGGGCACCAGGTAAACTGCGGGATCGCCCCCGGCGAGCTTGGACAGGATCCGGTCCAGGTTCGTGGAGCCTTGAAGCTCGGGTTTTTCACCGTGCTTGTTAAAAAGTGAGGAGTCGCCGGCGTTGGTGGTGGGGTTGTAGATCGCGCCATACAGCGTGATGGCTGCCCGGTGGGCGCGCCAGGCCGAATGGATGATCCAGTTGGCGAAGGGGATCTTCATCATGTACAGGTAGCGCACCTGGATGGTGAGCTGGGTCTTTTTCCGCCAGCTCGACCCCTCGCGAATGGAATCGAAGGGGATCTCGGTGTAGCGGTTGATGACGTCGAAGTCGCCCATTCTGGGGTTCAGGATCTCCACCTGCACCATGCGGACGTCCTTGCCCCCCAGCGCGTTCCGGATGGCGCTCTGCATGCCGGCGTCCGCCCAGTTGGCGGCCTGGGTGACGATGGTGTCCCGCATGCCCTCGGCGTTGCCTTGCAACCCCGCTGGCAATTGGGCGATCAGCTGATCTGTGCCCTGATTGACCAGGTCCACCGCCTCGGGCAGGCGGCGGTTGATCTGGTACATCAGCGCCCGCATGACGATGTTCTTGACCATCTTCTCGGGATCGGTGAGGTCGTCGATGAGCCGATCCGAGGTGGGCATGAGCGAGATGATGGCCGCGTTTTCCATGATCCATGGATCCGCGTTCCAGACGATGCCCGCCCGGGCGGCGTTGAAGGCGGCGTACTCGGTCATGATCCGCGCATGCTGCACCATGGTGAGCTGCAGCACCCCGAGGATCATGAAGGTCATCAGCGGGATGACAATGGCTGACTCGACCATCGCCTGGCCGCGTCGCGCCCGCCGTCGGACGCCCCCCAGGACCCGCCGTGCTCGTGCCGCTGCTCGCTGGATAAACGTCGCCATACCATAGACTTTATCCTGAAAACGTGGGTCCGCGGTATCGGTCAGGTGGCCGTAGCCGGGCGGGCAGGGGGGGCACAGTATAAATTAGTAATAAAAACGGGCAGATAGGGTAAACAACAGGTTGTCTACGTTGTAGTACTGGCGCGTGGAGGGGATGTCCGTGGCGCCAGTGATTTCCAGCCGCTCCTTGTGCTTCTCCACGTCGGTGGGTCGGGGGATAAACGCCCGGAATTCTGCGACAATAGCGATTCGGTCGTGCCAGAAGGTGACCTCCAGCCCCAGGCCGATCTGGAAATTAGCGCGGTCCACTTTGGAGACGGTGTCGATGCCCACGCCGCCCAGGATATATGGACCCAGCATGCGCCAGCGGTAGGGATAGATCACCGCAGCGACGCGCAGATTGGGGATGAAGTGCAGGGCCTCGATGCTCACGTCGCCGGCGTCGGGCGTGTGGGCGACGCGGGTGAAGTCGTATTCCAACATGACACCCGCGACGCCGCTGGCGCGGAAGTGCAAGCTCACGCCGGAAATGATCGGGCTCTTGGACGTGAGGGAGTTGGCGCCCACGTACAGGCCGGCACCAAAAGCAAAGCGCGAGCGTACGCCCATGGACACATAGCCCTGGATGGGCGCCTCCCGGGGGGCGTCTTTCACCGGCGTGGGCGTGGTCGCGCGGTGGGCCGGGGGGGGGGGCTCGGCGGGCCGGACCGGGTTGCTCTGGGGCGCGTGGGACTCGGGCGCGGCCTGCGCCGGCTGCGGCCAGAGCAGCGCTGTGACCAGCAGGAGACCGGCGATGGGGAAGCGGGGCCGCATGGGTGAAGTATGGCACATGCGTGGCTGTGACTCTATCAGTTCACGCGACCCTGCGCGAAGGCCTCGGCGGCGTGCAACACCGCGGCGCGGTCGATCCCGGTGTACGCGCCCCGCTCCTCCAGAAGCGCCAGCACGCCTTCGGTGGGCACGTTGCCCGGCGCCCCGGTGACGCAGCCCCCCGTGGCACCGAGGGACGCGTCGAAGCGCCGGATCCCGACGTCGTAGGCCACGCCCACCAGGGCGAGCCCGGCCTCGGGATCCTGGTGGTGGGGGTGGTAGCCGAGGCGGGCGACGTGCTCGCCGTCGAGGCGCTCGGTGAGGGCGGCCAGGGTGTCCTCTGTGCGCGACGGGCCGGCCACGCCTTGCAGGTCCGAGAGGGTCACGGTCTCGGCGCCGAGCTCGAAAAAGCGCATCACATGATCGTAAAGGGCATCGGGTGAGACCCGCAGGACCTTGTCGATGGGGCGCGGGCGATAGCCGAAGGCGGCCGACACATAGGCGATGAGCTCGGTGTCTGTGCGGCGCAGCTCCTTCACGAGAGCGGCGTACTCTCTGAAGGTCTCGGCGATGGCGCGGCCCAGGTTGGCGCGGTTGTGCTCTTCGACGGCCGAGAGAAACAGTCCGGCGCTGTGTGCCAGCCCGTCGCGGCCCAGGCCTACCCGCTGAAACGTTTCGAATCCTTGGCGGTTGGGCACCAGAGTGACCAGTCGCACGCCCGCGGGCCGCCCCACGCCCTCGGTGACCTCCCGGATGAGCGATTCGCTCATGGCCGGCGCCACCTCGGGAGAGACGCAGGAGACCAGCTCCAGCCGGCGAAATCCCGCCTCCGTCAGCGCCAGCGCGGTGCTCACGCGCAGGTCCACCCCGAACTTTTCGAGCTCCTCTTCGGAGACGGTCTGGCCGTGCTCCCGCAGGGTCACGTCCGCGACCTCCACGTCGGGCTCATGGGGCTCTCTGCGCACGGTTTGCAGATGGGGGTCGCTCATGGGAGCAGAGCCTACAATGGAACCGCCCCGGTGGACAGGGGCGGCAGAACTGCACCGGGCAACCCTCCGGGTGGGTCACGCGCCTAAGAGTCGTTTTTGCGGCGACCCGCGCAGGGAGCCGTTTCTCGAACCTCAGGAGCAAACGATGATCCGGTGGTGGGCGCCCGCGTGCGCGCTGTTTCTATTCGTGTGTCCCGCGCCCGCCCGGGCCCAGCTGGGTGGGCGCATGGGCGGCGGCGGCGGTGGTCTGGGCAAGGGCGGCGAGAGCAAGCCCGACAAGCCCAAAATCGCGGAGCAGGGCAAGGGCGAAAAAAAGCCCCCAAAAAAGTCACGCCACGACACCTGGGGCGTCAAGAAGCCCATGCAGTTATTCCAGCTCAGCGGCTACCTTCGGATGCGCTCGGACGTCTTCTACCGGTTGAACCTGGGGCTCTCGGACCAGAGCGGATCCCGGTCGCCCTTCCCGCGACCGCTGCAGGCTTTCGACATCGGCAGCGGCGGCCTCTGCGCGGGGGCGGATCGACCGAAATCCTGTCGCAAGGAGACCATCCTGTCGTCCAACATGCGCCTGCGCCTGGCTCCCACACTCAACGTGCACAGTCGGGTGCGCGTGCGCATGACCGTGGACATCTTCGACAACCTGGTGCTGGGATCCACCCCCGAGGGCTACAGCACCGCCAACAGCTCACGCCCGGTCAGCGTGCCGACGAACGTCATGTCCGAGACCCAGGCCGTCGTGCAGGCCGGCACGAATAGCTGGTACGACGCGGTGCTGGTCAAACACGTCTGGGGCGAGGTGGACCTGCCCTTTGGTCGGCTCAGCTTTGGCCGCATGCCCGTGCACTGGGGCCTGGGGCTGGTGGCCAACTCCGGCACCTGCGCGGGCGCCAAACGCTGGACAGTGCATCACAAGGGCGACCCTGACCGGTGCACTGACAGTGACACGGGAGACACCGCGGACCGGATCCTCTTTGCCACCCATGTGCCGGTGGTGAACCTATTGGTGGGCTTTGCCTGGGATTTCCACGCCAGCGGATTGACCACCCTGAACCTCAGCGGTGATCAGGTCGCCATCAACGCCGGCCAGGCCTACGACCTCACCCCGGCGGACGACCTGCAACAGTGGACGGTGTTTCTCGGCCGCATCGACACGCCCCAGAAAGTGCGCCAGCGTCTGGCCAACGGTGAGGTGGTGTTCAACTACGGCACGCGCTGGGTCTTCAAGCGCCAGCAGCTGGACACCGCCGCGAACGCCACCGACCTCACGGGGGACTTGAGCACCGTCGCGGGCAATCTCGTGATCCGCAAGGCCTTCGTCATGATGCCGGACCTGTGGCTGCGGCTGAACTGGAAGCAGCTCCAGCTCGAATTCGAAGGCGTATACAAATACGGTTGGATCCGCCACACCGACGATCTCGGCGGCCTGGCCGGCAACGTCGGCGACAAGGATCTCACCATCCAGCAGTTCGGCTGGGTGCTGCGCGGCTCCTATCGCTTCTTGAACAACAAGCTCCTGGTGGGCCTGGAGCTCGGCATGGCCTCAGGAGACGATCGCCTGGAGGGCGACGACGGCAACATCCACGCTTCCACCATCTCCAATTTCCCGGGCGACCGATCTAACAAAACCCATTCCCTGTTTCACTTCGACCCCAACTACCGCGTGGACCTCATCTTCTTTCGGGAGCTCATGGGCACCGTGCACAACGCCGGCTACGTCAAGCCCACCATCGCCTACCATATCCTGGACAACCTCACCGCCCGCCTGGATATGATCTACGCCTACGCGCTCAAGCCCGTGGCCACCCCGGGCAACAGCCCCCACTACGGCGTCGAGCTGGACGTGGACCTCGAGTACCGCCTGCCCGAACAGGGCTTCTTCGCGGGCATCGCCTACGGCGTTTTCTTCCCCCTCGAGGCCCTGAACCGCCCCACCGGCCTCTACGGCTCCGGCGCCGGTTTCCCCGCCAAAGCCACCAACGCCCACTCCGTCCAGCTCCGCGCCACGATCAAGTTCTGAAACCCACAGGCCCGCTTCTTTCAACCACGCGCATGACCGCTTGACGACTGCAGCACCGTCACCGATTCTTTGTTCAAGTACCGAAATTGACGACAATTCCGTTTGCGCAAAGATGGAGAGCGACCATGAAACGAGGCCTTTTGATTGTTGGTATTCTGACGTTGGTCGTGGCGCAGCCGGCAACGGGTGTTGCGAAAACAGCGCGCTGTAAGATCACGAACGGGGCCGTACCGTCAACAGATGTGTCGTTGGCCGTGAAGCATCCGCGAGGTTTTTCGCTGATGTCCAACCGTAAGCGGTGCATTCTTTACATGGGGAGTGGACTGAATCGCGCAGACGTCATGATCAATATCACCGCGGTACACGAGCGCGATGCGGGAGCGGAGCAGCTCCTCAACGCCAAACCCGATGGTGCGAAGAGGTGGTTCAAAAAGGTCACCGGGGCGCGCAACACCTCCGGCAATCGCAAAGGCACGCTGAAGGTCGAAGGCAGAAAGTGGCCTTACTACATTCTCAAGGGTCGAGTGTTCGGCCAACCCAACCGGACAGCAATCGTGTGTCGCGTGCAGAAGCAGAGACATAACGTGGTGATGATTCTGGTGGCGAAGGCCTCCCACGCCAAAAGCGCCGTGAGGCTCTTTCGATCTTTGGCGCCGACTCTAAAGGTGCGACTGCACTGAGCGGCCGATGCCGCGGGAGTTGTTGCGCGCCCTCCGGCGGAGCCAAAGGCCGGCGAGGAGGAGGAGCAGCGGGAGCGTTGGTTGGGGCAGGCCGCTCTTGGAGGACGAGCCGCAGCCGCAGCCGGTTTTTACGCCTCCGTCTACGATGCCCGCGTCGTTGCCGGGTTGGGTATCGGCGTCTGAGTCGGAGGACTGGGCGTCGGGGGCCGGGCCGGCGTCGCCGGGGACGGTGCCGTCGGTAACGCCGGCGTCCTGGTTGCAGCCTTCGTCGATGACGCTGTCACAGTTGTCGTCGATGCCGTTGCAGAGCTCGATGGCGCCAGGGTGCACGTTTTCGTCGTTGTCGTTGCAGTCGGTCCCCGCGGGGTGACCGTCGCCGTCGTTGTCCGTGAGCACGTCCAGGGTGGCCAGGCTGATGCCGGAGTTTGCGTTGTCTTTGTAAAACAGGAAAAACCTGCTGCCGATGGCCACCAGTCGCGGGCGGCGGCGTCCCTCTCCACCATCGGTGTTGTGCTGGGTGTCCGTGGGCGGGGACCAGGTGGCGCCCCCATCTGTGGAGTAGGACCAAAGCAGATCGCTGTCGCTGGCGGACTGGCTGCCGTCACTGCGCAGGGCCACCGCCACCACCGTGTTTCCGTCGTCGGATGCGGCCACGGCCGAGAGGCCCGATTCGAGGTGCCACACGCCCAGGCCGCTGAAGATCTGGTTGTCGCTGCCAAAGACGGTTGCTCCTGCCGAGGTGTGCTTGTTGTAGTAGACGGTCTGCTGCGCGCCGTAGCTGAAATGCACGGTGTCGGTGCCGTCCACGTAGAGGTCGGCGAATCCGGTGCGATAGGTGAGCGCGGTGTGGGTCTGCACGCTGGCGTTGAGCTCGGCGGCCAGGTTGGCCCCCGGGTTGCCGTGGAGGAAGTACGCGGCATTTCCGCCGCCGTCGGGTTTGCCCGACACCATGAACACGCGGCCCGGGATCCCCCGCAGGCGGCCATCGCAGTCGCCGCGCCAGATGCCGGCCACATCACCCAGCAGCGTGGCCGAGCCGCTGCCCGCCTGCCAGATGTGATGATCCCCCCACACGTTGGTGCCGGCCTCCGCCGAGCTCATGAACACCTGGCCGTTGCCACTCCATGCCACGCCCACCACGTAGTTGCGGTTGACCCGGGCGCCGAAAAGGTAGTCCTGATCCCAGGTGCCGCCGCTGGCCCGCCGTCGGTACCGGATGTCGTAGCCGCTGGCCATGTCGCCGGCGTGGCGGGTGACCAGGTGCACGGTGCCGTCGTCGCCCGCGGCGATGGCGGGGGGGAAGCAAAGGGAGCACTGCTGCTCGTCCCCCACGGCCTCGTCCACCAGCACATTCCCGTTCACGTCGAGCTGGTAGTACCGGGTCGACACCGCATGAAGGGTGTCGTTGGGCCCGCGCACCACATCGATCTGATCACCGGCGATCGTGGTGCCGTGAAACGTCCAGGTCTGCGCCCGCGCGGGAGCTGCCGCCCAGGAGGTCCCGAGCAACAAGATCAGGATCGTGATCGGGATCATGATCGGGATCGTGATCCGGAGGGGGTGTGCGCTGCGCATGGTCGGCTACTCCGGGCGGTCAGAGGCCGCCGAGGCAGGGGATGATTTTACCATAGATGCCGTAGTGCCCTTCCTCGTGCCAGCCGCCCCAGACCACGGCGTGTCCGGTGGGGTGGTGGGCGGTGGAGGCCCAGATGGAGTACGAGCTCGACGACTGATTGACGGCGGTGCTGATGCGCTCGGGTCCGAAGATGGTCGCGAAGATCTGGGTGCGAGCGGCCAGGAAGTGGGCCCCCACGTCGCCGAAGCCTTGGCCCCAGACCACGCCCACCGTGGAGGGAGAAAAGCTGATCGCGCCCAGGTCCGCGAACGACATGGGCGCCGGCACGCTGACCCGCTCCGAGACCGCGCCTCCGATGAGCTTGACGAGCTCGAGCTGCGGGTTGGCGGCGTCGGCGGTCAGCGCGGCGGCCACGATGATGTTGTACGAATAGGAGGAGGCTCCCAACAGGGCCTGGATCGGCGTCACGGTGAGCGGGTTCGGGACCGTGGTCTCGGCGTGTCGATCGAGGCTCACCTCCCAGAGCTGCTGCTCGTGAAGATACAGCAGCGAGAGCGACGGCCCCGCGGTGGTGAGCTGCGGGGAGCTGCCTTCGATGGCCTCGGAGGAGTACACCGCGCCGGGTTCATCCTGGCCCATTACGAAGACCCGCAGGCGGTTGTCGGTGAGGTCCCGGATGGCTGCCCCGGCGTAGGCTTCCACGGTGACGGGGCCGCCCCAGGCCGCCACGCAGTAGTCGCACAGCAGGCGCTCGTCGAGCAGCTCGAGGTCCCGGCCGGCGATGATCTCGTAGCGCTGGTACCAGACCTCGTTGTCCCCCTCGGCCAGCGCGACCACCTCGCCGGACCACTGGTCAAAGCGGGCGTGCACAGACTCGGCGTTCACGGCGATGTAGCCCAGCTGCGCCAGGGTGTCGCCGTGGAGCATGATCAGTCGGGCGCTCTGCGCACCCCAGCCCTGAGAGCTGCCCAGCACGTAGTGCCCGCCGTTGGTGCGGTCGAGGGAGTACACAAAGCTGGGCTCCCCCGGGTTGTGGATGGCCACCTGCCCTGGCGGGGGCCAACAGCCCACGGTGGCGTCCGGAGGCACGCCGCCGTCGGGGAGGGGCGGCCGCGCATCCGGCGTCGGGGCGTGCCCATCGTCACCCGGCATGCCGAGGGCCCGTCCCCCGCAACCCAGGAGGCACAGCACCACAATCGCGAACAGGCGCGGCAGCGCGAACAGGCGCGGCAGCGTGCGTGGGCCCGACAGCCGGATCCGCAGCCGCGCTAAGGGAGTGGAACGATTCATGTGGAGACCCCTCGGAACGGGCCTGGGCAGCGCCCGTAGGATCAGTATACCTGATGCAGTCGCGCCGGGTAATGGGCGGTGCGGGGCACTGCGGGGCGCTCCAGAGGGGACGGGTCAGTGCTGCGCGGGGAAGTGCGGGCCCACGGGGCCGAAGAGGCGTTGCAGGAACACCCGCGCGGAGTTGGCGGCGAAGGCGGGGGCCATCTTGAGCATGAGCTCGAGGTAGCTGCTTTCCGGGGGCTTGGCATCGTCCACCGGGATGAGCTCCAGGGCGCCGGATTTGCAGCCGATCACGCAGAGGCCGCAGCCCACGCAGCGCGCCTGGTTGAACAGGAGGCGCTCGCCCACGGGCCGCTTGCCCTTGGGGGGCAGGGAGGGGTCCGGGATGACGGTCCAGGCCCGGGTGGGGCAGACCTTCTCGCACTTTTTGCACAGGGTGCAGCGGTCGGGGACCTTGCGGGGCAAAAAGTGCGGCTTGGAGATGGCGCCGGGAGCGTTGTGCTCGCTCAAGGTCCGCAGGCCGTGGCAGCAGCAGCCGCAGCAGGAGCAGCTCACGTTGCCCTGCCGGGTGTGGAACTCGTTCATCATCCAGGTGATGGCGCCGTGTTCCTCGGCCTCGCGTTTGAGGGCCAGCACCTCGGCGCGGTCCACCCGCTTTGCCATGCCGCGGTCCGCCAGGTAGGTGGCCATGGGGCCGATGGACGTACAGTTGTTCAGCGGCTTGCCGCAGCCTTTGCCCACCAGGGCCATGGCCATGCGGCACTGACAGCTCGCCACGGCGAAGTCGTTGTAGGGCTCCAGGATCTCTTCGAGGTGGTCAGAGGGCCACGCGCGATAGAGGGACTTGGACGCCGCGGCCACCGGCAGGTAGCGCACCGGCGGTCGGGACTGGCGGATATAGTCGGCGATGTAGCCGCTTTCCCAGAGCTCCTCGAAGAGCTCGGCGAAGCGCCTGTGCCAGGCGTTGCGCGTGGACGGGTCGGTGGTGATGAGCACCATCTCCATGGTGCCCGGCACCACGGGCAGGATCGTGTAGCGTCGGGTTGCGCCCACCGAGGCGATGACCTGCTTGTGGTCGGCGAGGCGGTCGAGCACGGCCGCTACATCCTGTGGGCTGCGCCCTGACCGGCTCGCCACGGACGCGGCTGTGCGCGGCCACAGGGGGGGCAGGTGCTGGACCAGGTCGGCCTCGTCCTCGGTGAACATGTGCATCACCCAGGTGGCCAACCCATCGGTCAGCGGCGGGCCGAACAGCAGGGGCGACGCGTAGTGCTTGGTGATTCGATGATGCGCGCTCGTGAGGCGCGTGGCCGAGCCAAATCCCGTGAGGTCGGCCAGCAGATCGATATCCAGCGTGAGGGTGCGGGCCTTAGATGGGCTGGGCATGGCGCTCCTTTGACCCATCGACTATGGGGTCGAAGGGCCGCAAGCGTCAAGCTACCCCACCAGCGGTACGGTGAGGCCGCCGTCCATGAGGAAGAGCACTTTTGCGTCGATCCCTTTGGCGTCGAGGGCGGCGTCCAGGGCGGCTTGCAGGTTGTCAAAGGGGCGGATGAACATCTTGTCCAGGAGCGCGGGGTCGAGGCCGGTCACCGCCCAGGTCTGGGCCCACAGGCCGATCTCGGCCATCTTGGCGGCCTTGTGATAGCCCAGCACGTATTTGTGGTCGATTTTCTCGAGGGCGTCCGCCGGGGAGTCCGCGGAGCTGAGCAGGTTGGCGAAGGACTCCTCGCCGATGCCGTGGCGGCACTTGGCCACGAGGATCAGGATGCCGCCCTCGCGCAGGGCGAGCTTGCCGTTGTCGATGCCCTTTTGGGCCTGGTACAGGTCGATGTCCTGGGGGAATTTCACCACCGACACGACGATGTCCACCTTGGCGTCGATGGGGGCGGCGAAGACCTCGTTGGCCCGATCGACGGCCGCGGCAAAGGAGTCGTGGATGTGCCCCGCCGTGGCCGCATAGATACGGTGATCCTTGTCCAGGACCGTCATGATGGCGAAGACTTCCTTGTCCACGGTCCGCAGGGCGTCGATCATGTCCTCGTGCACGGGGTTGCCGTGCAAAGACAGGGCGCGGGCCTCGCGACTGAGCGCCAGCTTGTGGTTCATCTCGATGGTCTTGTACGACGCGATGCCTGGCAAAAAGGACTTCCGCCCGCCGGTGTAGCCCGCGAAATAGTGGGGCTCCACCGAGCCGATGATCATGATCTTGTGCGCGTCGACGCCGAGCTTGTTGACGTGCATCTCGGTGCCGTTGGAGGAGGTTCCCAGATAGACCATCTCGTCGGTGCGTGCGTCGTGGGCGTGAATGCGGTCTTTGAGGCGCGGGTAGTGGTCCCCGAAGATCTGGACGTACTCCTCCTCGGTGGGCGCCCGGTGCACGCCCGTGGCCACGATGAACCGGCAGTCTACACCCTCGAGCTCGTCGGCGATGACGTCGAGCACCTGGGGTGTGGGCGTGGGGCGGGTGGCGTCGTTGACGATGATGAGCACATCCCGGGCGTCCGCGAGGAAGGCGGCCAGGCCCGGCGCGTTGACGGGCGCCTCCACGGCGGCGCGCAGGGTCGCGGCTTCGTTGGCGATGTGCACGGTGTTGGGCTCGAGGAATCCCGCCACCCGCTCGTCCGGCAGCGCCCCTCGCAGCTCGCCGTCCTTTCCATAGGGCAGGATGATCTGCATGGTGTCTCGTCTCTGGGATGTCCGGTTACGGCCTGAGCGGCCCCAGCTCGTGCAGCTGCCCCATGAATTTGGCGATGGCCTGCTCCAGCTTTGCGGGGCTCCCCTTGGGGATCTCTACGTATTCGATCCGGCTGGGATCCAAGCCGATCTGGGCCAGGGTCTCCTGGAGTCCGCGCACGGTCTGTCGCGCCCTGACGTTGCCGTCGTGGTCGCATTCGCCGTCAGGGCAGCCGCTCACGAGCACCCCCCAGGCGTCATGCTCAAAGGCGTGCAAAAGCAGCTGGGGGGGCAGGCGGCCGGCGCACATGTTCACCAGGACTCTGTACTCTTCGGCGGCGGGCTCGGCGTAGCGGGAGTTCAGCAGGCCGGGGTAGCTCGACCAGTTGCAGCAGAACACAATGGCCCTGGGGTTGCCGTTGGCCGTCAGGTCGAGGTAGCGGTCTATCTCCCGGGCGAGCTCGGATTGGCTGACCCCGTGACTGGACGCGAGCTGCACCGTGAGCCGCGGACACACCTCAACGCACGCGCCACACCCGATGCACTTGACCTTGTCCACGATGACGCACTGCTCCGCATCCACGGTGCGCGCCTCGTGTTTGCACACCCGCACGCAACTCAGGCACTTGGCGCAGCCGGTATCTTCGTTGTAGGAGGTGATCCCATCCAGGTCCAAGCCGGCGTCTCGCAGGTCCTCCCGGACGTCATGGAGGATCTCGGTGAAGGGCACACCCGAGGAGCACACCGCATCGCAGCGCTTGCAGTCGAAGCACTCGAAGAGCCGCTTGGCTACGGACGGGCTGGGCTCCACCTGGCCGTTTAACAAGCCGAAGAGCAGCACCAGCTTGGCGCGCGGCGCGTCGGACTCCCAACCGGTGGATTTGTACAGGGGGCAGTGCTCGTAGCAGTAGCCGCAGCGGATACAGGCGTTGAGCTGATGTTCCCATTTTTTTAGTCGTACGAGCTCCATCACGCACTTACTCCGAGGACACATACCGGAGGTCCGTCGCGGTCACCCAGTCGTCCGGCGCGTCGAAGAGCTTGCCGGGGTTGAGGATGTTGTTGGGGTCGAAGGCGTGCTTCACGGCCCGCATGATCGCCAGGGAGTCGGCCTTCTCCTCCTTGAACGCGGAGGCCTTGGAGAGGCCGATGCCGTGCTCGGCGCTGGTGGTGCCGCCCACGGACCGGACGTACTCATAGATCTCGGTCACGGCGCGCCGGGCGCCGTCCCAGCTCTCGGCCCGGTTGGTGTCCATGAGGATCTTGGTGTGCATGCAGCCCGAGCCGCAGTGGCCGTAGGCGGTCATGACCACGCCGTTGCGCTCGGCGATCTCGTGGATCTTGCGGGCGGTCTCGGCCATCTTGGAGTAGGGCACCGCCATGTCGTCAGCCAAGGCGGTCGAAACCATGGAGTCGCTGTACTTGGACAGGGCCGGGAAGAGCGCCTTTCGGCCCATGAAGATCTTGGCGCGCTCGGCCGGGTCGTAGCTGAGCTGAGTGAGCTTGCCTTTGTGCTTTTCGCAGAGAGTGCGCGCGGCTTCGATCTCGTGGTCCACGGCCTCTTTTACCATGCCGTCAGCTTCGATGAGCAGAATCGCCTCCACGTCCGGAAGTCCCAGGTCCATGGCGGTGTTCACGGCCTTGATGGCCACGCTGTCGACGAGCTCCAGCATGGACAGGGCCACGCCTTTGCCCATGACCGCGGCGATGGCCTCACCGGCGTCGTCGAGGCTGTCGAAAAGCACCATGCCCATGGCGCGAAACTTGGGGATGCGCACGAAGCTCAGGGTGGCCTCCACCATGACCCCCAGCGTACCCTCGGAGCCCACGAAGAGCCGTTCGAGCTGGTAGCCCGAGGCCTCCACGCGGGTGCGGGCGCCCATGGTGATCAGCTCGCCGTTGGCCAGCACCGCCTTGATTCCCAGCACCGACTCGCGGGTGGCGCCGTATTTTACCGAACGCACGCCGCTGGCGTTGTTGGCGATTTCGCCACCGATGGTGGCAATGCGGCTGGACGCGGGCGTGGCCGGATAGAACACACCGTGGGGCTTGAGGGCTTTGTTGAGGTCGTCGTCGATGACCCCCGGCTCCACGCGGCAGTAGACGTCGGCCAGGTTGATCTCGAGGATGTGATTCATGCGCTTCATGTCCAGCACGATGCCGCCCCGGATGGGCACCACCTGGCCGCACATGCCCGAACCGGAGCCCCGCGGGATGACGGGGATGCGGTTTTTGTTGGCGTACCGCAGCAGCGCCTGGACGTCCTCGGTTTTGCCCGGGCGCACCACGGCGTCGGGCATTGCCCTGTGCACCGAGGAGTCTGAGCCGTAGACGTAGAGGTCCGCCGGATCGTGCTTGACGTGTTCCGGGCCGACGATGGCTTCGAGCTGCGCGATGTCCAGCGTGCTCATCTTACGCCTCCCCGACAGCGCGGTGACGGAATCCCACGAACAGGGACAGATGCGCTTCGGTGGACGATGAATTGTTCCAACATGTCGTTAATGCCTCGCAATTCATTAGTCGCAGTACCGCATGGGACATACCCTGTCAAGGCGTCCGAACCGACCGCCCCGAGAGCCGGCCTCGTCGGGTCGGTATCCAGTCCCATCCCGGGTGCAGATCGCCGCTGCCAGGCAGACCGGGAGGTTGCGTGAATAGACCGCCATTAAACGCACGAAACCAGAATATGATAAAGATAAAGGGATGTTGCAGGCTTGGCTGGCACTCGGGATCGCACCAATCCCCATGGCGCGTCAACGGTATGTTTTGATTTCTGACCAAAATAGGTTACAATGGACAAGATGCATATATGCTGGGCAGTTTTGTTCCTGTATGAGCTGTTTGTTTAATTGCTTCAGTGGCTATGTTCGATGTTTGTTATTTGGTCTCATGGTTTGTGTAGGTAGTGTGATTGTCAATGATACAAGGCAGATGTTCGATTCGAAGGTGGATTGGCGCCGTCTTCTTTCCGGGGGTTCTGGTGGTGGCGTTGAATGGCGTTTCCTGCTTGGACGGAGGACCGGGGAGTGTGCAGAGTCAAACCCGTACCGGCCCCCTGGGTCGCGGCTCCGGGCGGCTATCGGTGGCAAACTCGCCTGGTGATCCGACGCCCGCAGCGCCGAGGATGGGTGTGTCGCGCCGTGGCGGCGATTCCGGGAGCAACGCAGCCGGGGGGGACGTGGGCTGGTGTTTGCCGCGACGTCCCGATCGCAGCGGCGTGCGTTTCAGCTTCGCGGTCATTTCGGACACCCACAGCCACCTCGCCTGCCAGACGGGCCAGGGACCGCGTCTGCGGGACGCCGTCCGCGTCCTGAACGCCTACCGACCCGACTTTGTGCTGGGGCTCGGAGACCTCATCGCCGGGGGTGGGGACTGTGGACGGTGGTCCGGAACGAATAAGGCGCCCGCCCACGACCAACTTATCGAGTTGCGTCAGGTGCTGCTCGAGGAGCTTGAGGTGCCCTTTGTGCCGGTGGGTGGCAACCACGACCTCACACCAGAGGGCTCTACGGATCGCGCGGCGCCCACACGCGTGTGGAGCCGGTTCTGGCGCACCCATCGTCGCTATCTGCTGCCGGCCGTGCAACAAGCGGACGCCTCGGAGAGCTTCCGTTTCAAGTACAAGGGCGTGAGCTTCGCGCTCATCAGCTCCTATGGCACCGTGGGCCTCAAGGCCCGGGAGATGGGCTGGATCCGGAAGCACGTGCGGGCCGGCGACGTCGTCTTTCGCCACGTGAACCCCTTCGGTGTCTCTTGCGGCGTGGGCGGCGACTGCGGCTGCGGCGTGGGGCATCAGAAGCTTCGGCACCCCGAGCGGGTGGTCAAGCTCCTCAAGCAAAAGCGTGTCCGGGCCCTCTTTTCGGGGCACACTCACGCCTTTTACGACGGCGTCTGCAATGGGCTGCCCTTCGTGAATACGGGCTCTCTGGGCGACCGCGCCATGGAGTATGTCCGCGGGTGGAAGAAGTCGCCGTACCGCAAGAAGCAGGCTTTTGTGTGGGTGGATGTGCTGGTCTCGGGCAAGCTGCGGATCACCTTCC
>Ga0180009_10002867_pt1 | contig 20010 bp, 16 predicted proteins | sample OS_PC_MetaG_FD_123537 | JGI IMG/M metagenome (GOLD analysis project Ga0180009, IMG submission 123537) | Groundwater microbial communities from the Aspo Hard Rock Laboratory (HRL) deep subsurface site, Sweden - OS_PC_MetaG | ecosystem: Environmental > Aquatic > Deep subsurface > Groundwater...
ATCGATGATCGCGGTGACGCCGGTATTGGTCGAGCGCAGCATCATGCGTCCGGTTTCCAGCGCACGCATCTGCGACATTTGCGCATGCTGCCAGGGCGCGAACGAATCGCCGAACCAGGCCAGGTTGCTGACGTTGACCAGCACGCTCGCCTCCGGGAGCTGGCGGATGATTTCCTCGCCGAACGCATCCTCGTAGCAGATGTTGGCCGCCACCCGCTGGCCGCCGATCGCGAGCGGGCGCTGGTCGATCGCACCGCGCGCAAAATCCGACAGCGGAATGTGCAGCACCTCGATCACCCAGCCCCACACCGCTTTCAGCGGAATGTATTCGCCGAACGGCACCAGATGCACCTTGTGATAGCGCTGGCTCGGCGCGCTGCCGAAGCTGATCACGCTGTTGTAGTAGTCGCTGGAGGGCGAGCCGGTGGGCAGGCCGGCCAGCACGTCGCCGCCGTTATTGCGGCCGAGCGCGGCAAGGCCGTCGCGGTAGACCTCGGGCAGGTTGGATTCGAACAGCGGCAGCGCGGTTTCCGGCAGCACGATCAGCTGCGCGGGCGAGGCGGCGGCCATGCGCGCATAGCTTTCCAGCGTCGACAGCGTTTTCTCGGGCTGCCATTTCAGGTCCTGCGGAATGTTGCCCTGCAGCAGCGCGACCGTGGTCGGCGCACCGTCCGGCGTGGTCCAGTCGATGCCGCGCAGCGCCTGGCCGCCGACGCCGAGCGCCACGATGGCCGCTGCGGCCCACAGGCGTCGTGCCACCGCGCCGCGTGTCAGCACGATCCACGCAGCCAGTGCCGCGATCAGCGCCAGCAGGTAGGACACGCCATAGACCCCGACCAGCGGCGCATAGCCCGCCAGCGGGCTGGCCGGCACCTGCGAATAACCGGCCACCAGCCACGGAAAGCCGGTGAACAGCCAACCGCGCACCCATTCCGTCACGCCCCAAAGAAGCGGCATCAAGAGCAGCAGGCGCGGCGTCGGTGCCAGCGGCCAGCGTGCCTGTAGCGCGCCGACCAGGGCGGGGAAGAGCGCAAGGATGGCGCAGAACAGAAAAGTCGCCAGCGCTGCCAGCCAGGCCGCCATGCCGCCGTAGACCGACAGGCTGATGAAGATCCAGCTCACCCCCGCGATGAAGCAGCCCAGCCCCCACGCCATGCCGACGAGGAAGCCGGCGCGCATCGACGGGTTGCGCAGCAGCAGGCCAAACAGCACCCCCAGACTAAGCAGCGGCAGCGGCCAGACATTGAGCGGCGCGAAGCCGCCCACCGCGGCGACCCCGGCGAGCAAGCTGGCGACTATGACGAAGGGCGACACGCGCGGCATGGCCATGAGCCTCGCCGGGTAGGGCAGGACGCTCAATGCGGTGCTTCGAAGTCGATATGGCCGTCGATCACGGTGTAGCGCACCCGGCCCTGCATCGGATGGTTGAGGAAAGGCGTGTTGTCGCCCTGGCTTGCCAGCGTTTTCTGGGTGGCGACCCATTCGGCGGCCTCATCGAAAATGCAGAGGTCGGCGCAGCTGCCCACCTGCAGGTTGCCGCCCGGCACCCCGAGAATCTGCGCCGGCTTCCAGGTGATCAGGTCGATCGCCTGCAGCAGCGGCACGCCCATTTCGCGTGCCCACTTCAGCGTCAGCGGTAGCAGCAGTTCGACGCCGGAAGCACCCGGCGCAGATTCGCCGAACGGCACCTGCTTCTGGTCTTCGTCGACCGGGGTGTGGTCCGAGCACAGTGCGTCGATCGAACCGTCGCGCAGTGCCTCGCGGATGGCATCGCGGTCGCGCAGGCTCCTGAGTGGCGGCACCAGGTGCAGATGCGAATCGAAGGTGACGAGATCGTTTTCCGACAGGTGGACGTGGGTGCTGGCGACATCGCAGGTGATGGCAAGCCCTTGCGCCTTGGCCGCGCGCACCATCGCAATGCCCTCGCGCGTGGAGAGGCGCGCAATGTGCACGCGCGCCCCGGTCTGGCGTGCCAGTTGCAGGATCGTCGCCAGCGCCACCGTCTCGGCCAGCGACGGAATGCCGGGCAGGCCCAGCCGCGTGGCGACAGCGCCGTCGTGCGCAATGCCGCCGCGCGCCAGCGAGACATCCTGCGCCCGCAGCCACAGGCTGAAGTCGAAGGTGGCGGCGTATTCCATCGCGCGCAGCAGCACCTGGGTGTCGGTCATCGGCGCATCGGCCTGGGTGAAGGCGCGGCAGCCGGCCTCGGTCAGCTCGGCCATCTCGGTCAGCATCAGGCCGTCGAGTTTTTGCGTCATCGCGCCAATCGGGTAGACGCGCGGCCCCGGCAGATTGCGGGCGCGGAATTTCAGCATTTCCACCAGCCCCGGCTCATCCAGCGGCGGGTCGGTGTCGGGTGGACAGGCCAGTGAGGTGACGCCGCCGGCGGCGGCGGCGAGCATTTCCGATTCCAGCGTCGCGCGGTATTCAAACCCCGGCTCGCGCAGCCGCACCGACAGGTCCACCAGACCCGGGCAGACGACGAGGCCCGTCGCGTCGAGCGTGCGGTTGGCGTGAAAATCGGCCGGCGCGTGGCCGTTGCCGACGATCTTGCCGGCGGCAATAAAGATATCGGCGACCTCGTCGCGCGCGCTCATCGGGTCGACCACGCGCCCGTTCTTGATATGGATTTTCATGCGTTCCCCGTTCCCGCCAGCATGGCCATCACCGCCATCCGCACCGCGATGCCGTAGGTCACCTGCGGCAGGATCACCGACTGCGGGCCGTCGGCCACTTCGGAATCAATCTCCACCCCGCGGTTCATCGGACCCGGATGCATCACGATCGCATCCGGTCTGGCAAGCGCGAGCTTTTCCGGCGTCAGGCCGAAAAACTTGAAGTATTCCTGCGCGCTCGGCAGCAGCGCGCCCTTCATGCGCTCGTTCTGCAGGCGCAGCATGATGATCACGTCGCAGCCGGCAAGACCGGCTTCCATATTGTGGAACACCCTGACGCCCATCTGCTCGACCCCGGTGGGGAGCAAGGTCTTCGGCCCGATCACGCGCACCTCCGGCACCCCCAGTATGGTCAGCGCATGAATCTGCGAGCGCGCCACCCGCGAGTGCAGCACGTCGCCGACGATCGCTACGGTCAGGTTGTGAAATTCGCCCTTGAAGCGGCGGATGGTGAACATGTCCAGCAGGCCCTGCGTCGGATGCGCGTGACGGCCGTCGCCGGCGTTGATCACCGAGATGTGCGGCGCGACGTGGCGCGCGATGAAATCCGCCGCGCCTGACTGCGCGTGGCGCACGATGAACATGTCGGCGTGCATCGCGGCGAGGTTGTCGACAGTGTCGAGGATCGCTTCGCCCTTGGTCTGGCTGGAGGTGGCGATATTGAGGTTGACGACGTCGGCGGAGAGCCGCTTGGCTGCGATCTCGAACGTGGTGCGGGTGCGCGTCGACGGCTCGAAGAACAGGTTGAAAATCGATTTGCCGCGCAGCAGCGGGACCTTTTTCACTTCGCGTTCGCCGACGTCCATGAAGGATTCGGCGGTGTCGAGGATTTGCGTCAGGATCGCGCGCGGCAGGCCATCCAGGGTGAGCAGGTGGCGCAACCTGCCGTCTTCAGTGAGTTGTAGGTTCATGCGAGGGATAAGGTGAGGTGGCCGTCATCCAGCCGCGAAAGATTGATGTTTTGATGCGCCGGCACGTCGAGCGTGAGCCCGGTGAAGTCGGGGCGGATCGGCAGCTCGTGATTGCCGCGGTCGACCAGCACTGCCAGCCGGATCGAGGCCGGGCGGCCGTAGTCGAACAATTCGTTCATCGCCGCGCGCACCGTGCGCCCGCTGTGCAGCACGTCGTCGACCAGCACGATGTCGCGGCCTTCGAGGTCGAACGGCAGGTTGGACGGCTTCACCTGCGGGTGCAGGCCGATGCGCGAGAAATCGTCGCGGTAGAAGGAAATGTCGAGCATGCCGAGCGGCTGCTTGCAGCCGAGCAGCGCATGCAGGCGTTCGGCCACCCAGACGCCGCCGGTGTGGATGCCGACGATCACGGTCTCCGGCGTGAGGACCGGCGCGATGGCGCCGGCGAGTTGGGCGATCAGCGGGTCGACGTCAGGCAATGAGGCGGGCATCTAGAAATCCTTGCAGTATCAGTTGGGCGGCGACGGCATCGGCCAGTGCCTTGTTTTTCTTGCCGTGGATGCCGCGCTCGTGCAGTGCGGATTCGGCTGCGGTGCTGGTGTGACGTTCGTCCACCAGAAACACCGGCAGCTTGAAGTGCGATTCTAATTTGCGCGCGAAGTTTTTGGCCACCCGTGTCATTTCATGTTCGCTGCCGTCGGCATGGGTGGGCAGGCCCAGCACCAGCAGCACCGGCTGCCATTCGGCAATGAGTTTGGCGATGGCGTCGAGCCGCGCCTCGGTCGACGCGGCCGGGATGACGGTAAGCGGATGGGCGACGCCGATCGACAGTTCGCCCGAAGCCACGCCGGTGCGCTTGAGCCCCAGATCGAAGGCCAGCACCGTGCCGTGGGTGTCGACGAAGCTCAAGCGTGCCCGGCTTCGTCGGACAGGCTGGCGAAGTCGATGCCGAGCAGCTTCATCGCCGCCGGCAGGCGTTCTTCGGGCGCCAGGTCGAAAATCACCTGCGGGCTGGCCGCCACCGACAGCCAGGCGTTCTGCTTGATTTCTTCTTCCAGCTGGCCGGCCGCCCAGCCCGCGTAGCCCAGCGACACCATGAATTTCTCCGGTCCGGTGCCCTGGCTCACGGCCTCGAGGATGTCTTTCGAGGTGGTCAGGCTGACCGCGTCGTTCACGGTCAGCGTCGAGCTGAAGGTTTGCGGCGTATGCAGCACGAAACCACGCTCGGTCTGCACCGGCCCGCCGAAGTAGACGATCTTGTCGTGCAGGGGCTCCGGCAGCGAGAGACCGATCTGCTCGAACAGCGTCGACAGATCGAGGTCGATCGGCCGGTTGACCACCACGCCGAGCGCGCCCTGCTCGCTGTGGTCGCAGATATAGGTGAGCGTGCCGTTGAAATTCGGATCCACCATGCCGGGCATGGCGATCAGAAAATTGTGCGTGAGGTTGACGGTATCCATGATTGCCTTCCCATTGTAATCTGCCTCAAATCGAGCCAGAACCACTTTTTGTGTCACCCCCTGTTTGTTATATCGACCAGAATCGTCATGCCTGAATATGCCCGTGCCTTAGTCTGGTTTCGTCGCGACCTGCGCGATTTCGACCATGCGGCGCTCCACCACGCGCTGAAACAGGCTCGGCAGGTGGTGTGCGCCTTTATTTTCGACCGCGAAATTCTTGATCTGCTCCCCAAGCCGGCCGATCGCCGGGTCGAATTCATCCACGCCAGCGTCGCCGAACTGCAACAGGCGTTGGCGGCGAAGGGGGGCGGCCTGGTCGTGCGCCATGGCGTCGCGCGCGAGGAAATCGTGCGGCTGGCGGCCGAGTTCGGAGTCGATGCGCTGTTCTACAACCATGACGACGACCCCGCCGCGCGGGCACGCGATGCCGCCGTCGAGGTGGCGCTGGCGACCCACAAGGTGGCGGTCCACCATTACAAGGACACGGTGATTTTTGAGCGCGACGAGGTGCTGACCGGCGCCGGCACGCCGTTCAGCGTCTTCACGCCGTATAAAAACGCTTGGTTGAAGGCGCTGACGCCGTCCTGCCTGCGGGGCTGGCCGGTCGAGGATATCGGCCGGCTGGAGCCGCAATCGACGCAGCTTCCCAGCCTGGAGGACATGGGCTTTGCGCCGACCAACCTGCGTGCATTGAAGCTGCCCACCGGCATGATGGGCGGGGCGCAGCTGTTCGACGATTTTCTCGATCGCATCGACCATTATCAGGAGACCCGCGATTTCCCCGCCATCAAGGGCCCGTCTTATCTGTCGGTGCACCTGCGCTTCGGCACCGTGTCGATCCGCCAGCTGGCGGGCGCGGCCTGGCAGCACGGGGGGCGCGGCGCACAGACCTGGCTTTCCGAACTGATTTGGCGCGATTTCTACCATCAGGTCCTGTGGCATCGCCCCGAGGTCGCGCGCGGCCACAGCTTCAAGCCGCAATACGACGCCTTGCCCTGGCCCGACCCGCCGGACCATTTCGAGGCCTGGTGCGCGGCGCGCACCGGCTATCCGCTGGTCGACGCCGCGATGCGCCAGCTGAACCAGACCGGCTACATGCACAACCGCCTGCGCATGGTGGCCGCGTCGTTCCTGACCAAGGACCTGCTGGTCGACTGGCGACGCGGCGAGCGCTATTTCGCCGATACGCTGATCGATTTCGACCTGGCCGCCAACAGCGGCGGCTGGCAGTGGGCGGCCTCGGTCGGTTGTGACGCCCAGCCGTGGTTTCGCATCTTCAATCCGGTCACCCAGTCCGAGCGCTTCGATGCACAGGGTCGCTTCATCCGCCGCTATCTGCCGGAACTTGCCGGCGTGGCGGACCGCTACATCCATGCGCCGTGGACCATGCCCGCCGCCGAGCAGTCGCGCTGTGGCGTGGTGATCGGACGCGATTATCCGGCGCCTATTGTTGACCATGCGGTTCAGCGCGCGCAGGCGCTGGCGCTGTTCAGGTCGGCGGCCGGCACACCGGCGGACGCACCGCCAGACCGCTGAGATAGCAGTCGAGCAACGGTTCCGCACAGACGGCAAGGTCATAGCTGCCGGGGTTGAGGACCCATTCGTGCATCAGGCCCACCATATAGGCGTGCAGGCCTTGTGTGGCGAGAAAGGTGTCGGTGTGAGCCGGCAGCTGGCCGATGGCGACGGCCTGGTCGAACAGCGCCTGCACCCGCGACAGACACGCGGCGCGGTCGGCGTCGTTCTTGGCGACCACCGGCGCGAGCTCATCTGTGAACTCGCATTTGTGGAAGATCACATCGAACATCGCCTGGGTGTCGGCGCAGCCCGCCAGATGGGTAAGTGCCATCTGCGCCAGCTGGCGCACCGTGGCGAGCGGATCGGGTTGCGTGCTCTGGCTGGCCTCGGCGAGCAGCGCCTCCACCGGCAGGGTGCCGCGTTCGCACACCGCCGCGAACAACTGCGCCTTGTCCTTGAAATGCCAGTAGATCGCGCCGCGCGTCACCCCGGCGCGCGCAGCCACGTCCGCCAGCCGGGTATGGGCCACGCCGCGCTCGCGGAATACCTGCAAGGCGGCGACCAGCAGGGTTTCGCGGGTGGCGAGGGCGTCTTCACGGGTTTTCTTGACCATGCCCGGATTGTCCACAAAAAACCTGTGTGGATCAATTTACATTCATGCATGTATGCGATTAATATCGGCCGATTCCGTCCATCACCCGAGGCCGCGCCATGAATCGCCTAGCCACTTTGCTTGCCGTCAGTCTGGTCGCCTTGCTTGCCGCGTGTGGCAAGCCCGAGGGCGGTGCGCCCGCCGGCGCAGGCGCACCGCCGCCGGCCGCGGTCACGGTCGAGGTGGCGACGCCGGCAAGCGTGCCGATCAGCTTCGAATATGTCGGTCGGCTCGAAGCCTCGCGCGAAGTCGAAATCCGCCCGCGCGTGTCGGCCCTGATCGAGCGTCGGCATTTCGAGGAAGGGGCGCCGATCAAGGCCGGTGCGCTGCTCTATACGCTGGACGGCGCCAGCCTCGACGCCCAGGTGCGCGCCGCCCAGGCCGAAGTGGTCAATCGCCGGGCGCTGTTGAAGGAGGCGCAGGTCGAGCACGGGCGCAATCAGACGCTGGCGGCGCAGGGTTTCGTCAGCCGGCGCGCGCTCGACGCCACCGAAGCGGCGCAGGACGTGATGAAGGCCGAAGTGTCGGCGGCCGAGGCGCGGCTGGCCGACGCCCGCATCAGCCGCGGCTACGCGACCATCCGCGCGCCGATTTCCGGCGTGATGGGACGCGCGCTGCAGGTGGAAGGCGCGCTGGCCAGCCCGGGCGGTCCGGCGCTGGCGACGCTCGCGCAAATCACCCCCATTTACGCGCGTTTTTCGATCGGTGAAGACGCGCGCCTGGCGCTGGAAAAACAGATCAGTGCCGGCGAGCTGCAAACCGGTCAGCAGAAAATCGGCCTGGTGCTGGCCGACGGCACCCGGCTCGATACCACCGGCACGCTCAATTTCAGCGACTACAAGGCCAATCCCGAAACCGGCGCGTTCGATCTGCGCGCCGAGTTCGCCAACGCCGACGGTCGGCTCAAGCCTGGCCAGTTCGTCCGCGTCATCGTCGAAGGCGGCACGCTGCCCGACGCCATTGCGGTGCCGCAGGTCGCGGTGCAGGACGGTCCCACCGGCAAGTTCGTCTACGTGGCGACGCCGGGCGAAAACGGCATGACCGTGGCGCTGCCCCGTCCGGTCGTCGTCGGGGCCTGGGTCGGCGCCGGCGACGCGGGCAAGGACGCCAAGGGCCGCTGGGTGATCGAAAGCGGGCTTGCGGCCGGCGACCGTGTGATCGTCGACGGCATGGCGCGGATTTTCTTCCCTGGCATGCCGGTCGCTGCAAGCGAGGCGGGGCAAGCGGCCACGCCGCCGGCCGCCGCTGCACCCACCGCAGCCAAGCCATAAGGGGTCGCCATGTTCTCGCGCTTCTTCATCGACCGGCCGATCTTTTCCACCGTACTTTCCATCCTCGTCGTGCTGGCGGGCCTGTTGTCGATGCGCGCGCTGCCGATCGCGCAATATCCGGAGATCGCACCGCCGGTCGTCACCGTGCGCGCGATCTATCCGGGCGCATCGGCCGGCGTACTCGAGCAGACCGTGGCCGCGCCGCTGGAAAACGCGATCAATGGCATCGAGGACATGATGTACATGTCGTCGACGTCGGCGTCGAACGGCGTGCTGGAAATCCAGGTCACGTTCGAGATCGGCTCGGACGTCGACAAGGCCGCGCTCAACGTCAACAACAGGGTGAAGCAGGCCGAGGCGCGCCTGCCGGAAGAGGTGCGGCGGCAGGGCGTGAACGTGGAAAAAGGTTCGTCGGCATTTCTGCAGGTGCTCGCCTTCCTTTCGCCGGACGGGCGCTATGATGACCTCTACACCAGCAACTACGTCACGCTCAACGTGCTGGATCGCCTGAAGCGGATTCCCGGCACGACCAATGTGCAGATCTTCGGCGCCAAGGACTATGCGATGCGGATCTGGCTCAAGCCCGACCGCATGGCGCAGCTGGGGGTGACGGTGAAGGACATCTCCGGCGCCATCAACGAGCAGAACGCGCAGTTCGCGCCCGGCAAGATCGGCCAGCCGCCGGTCGATACAGGCCAGTCGCTGGTGTATTCGCTGACCGCCCAGGGCCGGCTGGCCGACCCCGCCGAATTCGAGAACATTGTGGTGCGGGCCAACAGCGACGGCTCGCTGCTGCGGCTGAAGGACCTTGCGCGGGTCGAGCTGGGTTCCAAGGATTACGATTTCAACGGGCTCTACAACGGCAAGCCGGCCACCCTGGTCGGCATTTTCCTGCAGCCGGGCGCGAACGCGCTCGACGTTGGCGACGAGGTCAAGCGCACCGTCGATGAACTGAAAAAATCCTTCCCTGAAGGTCTCGACTATGCGGTGCCCTACGACACCACGCGTTTCGTCGAAGTGTCGATTCGTGAAGTCGTCAAGACGCTCGGCGAAGCGATCCTGCTGGTGGTGCTGGTGGTGTTCGTCTTCCTGCAAAACTGGCGCGCGACCATCATCCCGATCCTGGCGGTGCCGGTGTCCCTGCTCGGCACCTTCGTCGGTCTGCTGCTGCTCGGTTATTCGATCAACACGCTGACGCTGTTCGGCATGGTGCTCTCCATCGGCATCGTCGTCGACGACGCGATCGTCGTGCTGGAAAACATCGAACGCATCATCCACGAAGAAAAGAAATCCCCGCGCGAAGCGGCGCTGCTGGCGATGCGCGAAGTCACCGGGCCGGTCATCGCCATCGTGCTGGTGCTGTGCGCGGTGTTCATCCCGATCGCCTTCCTCGGCGGGCTCACCGGCGAGCTGTACCGCCAGTTCGCCGTCACCATTTCCATCGCCGTCGTCATTTCCGGCATTGTCGCGCTGACGCTCACCCCGGCCCTGTGTGTGGCGCTGCTGAAGGGCGAGAAGCCGCATGAGCCGGGACGCTTTTTCCGCGCCTTCAACCGTGGCTTCGCCGGCATGACGCGTCACTACCAGGGCGGCGTCAAGTTCCTGATGCGGCGCTCGCTGCTGGCGCTGGTGATCTATGGCGTGATGATCGGCGCCGCGTTCACGCTGTGGAAAGCCACCCCCGGCAGCCTGGTGCCCGACGAGGATCAGGGCTACTACATCAGTGCGGCCTATCTGCCCGACGGGGCGACGCTCGAACGGACCACCGCGGTGGTGAAGCAGATCGACGAGATCGCGCGGCGCGACCCAGCGGTCGAACACGTCGTCGCGTTCGCCGGACTGGACTTTCTCGGCGGCGGTTTCCGCAACAGTGCGGCGACCATTTTCGTCGCCGCGCGCCACTGGGACGAGCGCGACAAAACCATCAACGACATGGTCGGCGAGATCATGGGCGCGACCGGCCACATCAAGGAAGCGCTGGTGCTGGCGTTCGCGCCGCCGCCGATCTTCGGGCTGGGCAATGCCGGCGGCTTCGAGTTCTATATCCAGAACCGCGGCGACGCCGGTCCGGCCAAGCTCGCCGAGGTGTCCGACACGTTTCTCGCCGCCGCGCGGGCGGACCCGCGGCTGGCCCAGGTGCTGACGCTGTGGCGGCCGCATGTGCCGCAGCTCTACGTCGACGTCGACCGCGAAAAAGCCAAGACGCTGGGGGTGCGGATCGACGACGTGTTTAATACGCTGTCGGCCACACTCGGCAGTTTTTACGTCAACGACTTCAACAAGTACGGCCGCACCTGGCAGGTGCTGATGTCGGCCGAACCGGGCGCACGCAGTTCTCCGCAGGACGTGTCTGCGCTCCATGTGCCGAATGCCGCGGGCGGCATGGTGCCGATGTCGGCGCTGGCGCGCGTCAACTTTTCGTCCGGTCCGGAAACGCTCGACCGCTACAACAACTATCAGGCGGTCAAGATCATGGGAAGCGCGGTGCCGGGGATCAGTTCCGGGCAGGCACTCGCCATCGTCGACGAGATCGCGAAGAAAACCCTGCCGCCGGGTTTCTCCTACGAATGGACCAGCGCGTCGTTCCAGGAAAAACGCTCGTCCGGGACCTCGGGCCTCGCGCTCGGGCTCGCCGTGGTGATGGTGTTCCTGATCCTCGCCGCGCAGTACGAAAAATGGTCGCTGCCGTTCGCCGTGCTGATGGCACTGCCTTTCGGCACCTTCGGCGCACTCGCCGCGGTGTGGTTGCGCGGACAGACCAACGACGTGTATTTCCAGATCGGCCTGGTCACGCTGCTAGGGCTGGCGGCGAAAAACGCGATCCTGATCGTCGAGTTCGCCGTGTTGAAAAAGGCCGAGGGCTTTTCCACCGTCGCGGCGGCGCTGGAGGCGGCACGCCTGCGCTTCCGCCCGATCCTGATGACCTCACTGGCCTTCATCCTCGGGGTCGTGCCGCTGGCCATTTCCAGCGGCGCCGGCGCCGGCGCCCGCCATGCGGTCGGCACCGGCGTCGTCGGCGGCATGCTCGCCGCCACCTTTCTCGCCGTGTTCTTCATCCCGCTGTTTTTTCACTGGGTGAGCGACCGGCGGCTGAAGGTCGACCCGGCCGAACTGGACGCGCATCCGCATGTGGCGCGCGGCGCCAACGTGCATATCCCGTCGCATCATCCGTCGGCGTCCGACTCCCAGCCCTGAATCGCGGCTTTGCGGACGGACCCCCAGCGATAGCCGCCGCACGTTCCGGATTCCCGGATCACGCGATGGCACGGGATCAGAAAGGCCAGCGGATTGGCGGCGACGGCGTTGCCCACCGCGCGCGCCGCGCGAGGCTGCCCGATACCCTCGGCCAGCGTGCGATAGGTTGCCAGCCCGCCCGGCGGAATCGCCAGCAGCGCACGCCATACGCGAAACTGGAAATTGCTGCCCTTGAGCCACAGCGCGAGCGGTGCGGCCGGGCGCGTCGCGCCGAAAATCGTTGCGATCAGCGGCGCCGTGGCGGCCTCGTCAACCTGCAGTGCCGCGTGCGGCCAGTCGGCGCGCAGCAGGGACGCGGCGTCGTCACCCGCAGCCAGAAAATGCAACGTGCAGATCCCGCGCGGACTGACGGCGATCAGCGCCCCGCCGAACGGCGTCGGATGCACGCCATAGCGCAGCGTCAGTCCGCGCCCGCCCGATTTCGCCTCGCCCGGCGATACCGCGTCGAGCGTCACGAACAGATCGTGCAGTCGTCCAGGCCCCGACAGCCCCAGGTCCAGACTCAGGTCCAGCACATCGCGGGTCGCCGCGAGGCGGGCGCGTGCATCCTCCAGCGTCAGGCTTTGCAGAAACCGTTTCGGACTGATGCCCGCCCAGCGCGTGAACAGCCGCTGCAGATGCGGCTCGCTCAGAGCCAGATGGCGTGCCACGGCGGCGAGATCGGGCTGGGCGCGGCGATGCGCATGCAGATACGCAATCGCCTCGGCGATGCGGGCGTAATCGCGGCTGGATTCGGCAAACAGGGTGCTCATGGGGTGACTCTACCGCGCAGGCCGTGCGGTAACCACCCGATTCTTGCCGTCGCAATGCTGCGTCATCGGCACGTGGATCGTGGCGCCGGTCGTGGCACGCCACCTGGCGGATCGGGCGCTTAAAGCTGGCGGCTTGGGTGCCGTAATGGTCTGGTAGGGGTGTGCGGCGGGTTGGCCCGCTCAGCGCCTACGATTGACCCGAGCCCGGCCAGCCTGAATACTAATGACAAGAGTGTGGTTAATATGCTCGTACCCGCCCCCTGCCTAGACATGATTTGATGCACCTGCCTGCTCCCACCACCCACCGACTCGCCGGCCTGCTGCTGCTGGCCGCAAGCATTCCGTTATTGCTGTGGCAAAGCGCGCCGGGCAACCAGTGGGCGATCTCGTCGCCGACCTTCCTGGCGGCGCACTCGCTGATGGAAATCTTTGCCATCATCGTCGCCGCGCTGGTGTTCTTCACCGGCTATGGCGCGCAGGAGGCGCGGCGTTCGGTCCGTTCGATGGCGCTCGGCTGCGCGTTCATGGCGGTGGCCTTGTTCGACACCCTGCATTTCCTGTCCTACCTCGGCATGCCGGACCTGATCAGCGCCAATTCGCCGCACAAGTCCATCCTGTTCTGGCTGTGCGCGCGCTACGCCGCCGGCCTCGGCCTGCTCGCCTATGTGCTGCTGCCGGAAACGCCCGCCACGCGCTTTCCGGCCAGTCGTTATGGCTGGGTCGTGGTACTCGTCGCGGCGGTGGCGTTTGCCTGGGCGCTGCTGCTGTCGCCGGACAGCGTGCCGGCGATGTACGTGAGCGGCCAGGGCCTGACGCCGCTCAAGGTCGCGCTCGAATGGGGGGTGTTCAGTCTCTATCTGGCGATTGCGGTCCTGCTGTACCTGCGCCGCATGCGGATCACCCATTGCGACACCGAAAGCCTGATGCTGGCGCTGCTGCTGATGGCGGCGGGTGAACTGTTCTTCATCGTCTATGTGGAAGTGAGCAGCGCGGCCAACCTGCTGGGCCATGTCTACAAGGTGTTTGCCTACTATTACCTTTACCGTGCCATCTATACCGAGGCGGTGAGCCGCCCGTTCCGCCAGATGCGGCACATGCTTACCCACGACGATCTGACCGGGCTGCCCAACCGCACGGCGTTCAGCGAACGGCTCAACCAGGCAGTCGAGCACACCTGGCCGGACACGCCCTGTGCCATTCTGCTATTGGATCTGGACTATTTCCAGAACGTCAACGATACGCTCGGCCACGAGCTGGGCGATCTGCTGCTGGTGGCGGCCGCCGGCCGCATCCGCGAGAGCCTGCCGCGCGCAGCCTACATGGCCCGCTTCAGCGGCGACGAGTTCGTGATCCTGCTGGAACGCGCCGGCATCGAGCAGGCCCGCGAGGTCGGCGAAAACGTGCTGCGGGCCATGACCCGTGAATTCGACGTCGGCAACGACCGGGTGGAAATCAGCGCCAGTATCGGTATCGTCAGCCATGCCGGCGACAGCGAGACGCCGAGCGCCCTGATGCGTTATGCCGACCTTGCGCTGCATCGCGCCAAGGCCGCCGGGCGCAACTGCGTCCAGGCGTTCAGCCGCGACCTGGCGGAAGCGATCGAACGCCGCGTGCTGCTGGAGGCGCGCTTGAAACATGCGCTGTCGCGCGGCGAGCTGGCGCTGCATTACCAGCCCAAGCTGGAAATCCAGAGCGGCCGGCTGACCGGCTGGGAAGCGCTGCTGCGCTGGCAATCGCCGGAGCTCGGCACGGTCAGCCCGACGGAATTCATCCCGATCGCCGAACAGAGCGGCCTGATCCTGCCGATCGGCAACTGGGTGCTGAACGAGGCCTGCCGCCAGCTACGCGCCTGGCAGGCGATGGGGCTGGCACCCGGCAGCATGGCGGTCAACCTGTCGACCCGGCAGTTCCGGCAGACCAATCTCGACGAGGAAGTGAGCGCGGCGCTGCAAGACGCCGGCCTCGCCCCCGGCGAACTGGAACTCGAACTGACCGAATCGGCGATCATGGACAATCTGGCGTCTGCCGCCGATGTGCTGGCCGGGTTGGAACGGCTGGGCATCCGCATCGCGGTGGACGATTTCGGCACCGGCTATTCCTCGCTGAGCTACCTGAAGACCTTCCCCATCCACTGCCTGAAGATCGACCGTTCCTTCATCAACGACATTCCGGGCGACGACGACGACGCCGCGATCGTGCGCACCATCATCGCGCTGGCCCGCAACCTCGGCCTGACCGTGGTCGCGGAAGGCGTCGAGACCGAGGCGCAGCTGGCCTATCTGCGCGCCAACCAGTGCGACCAGGCGCAGGGCTACCTGTTCAGCCGCCCGTTGCCGCCGGACGACTGCGTGCGCCTGTTGCGGGAAGGCATGGGGCGGGCGGCGGCGTAGCGTCCGCACGGGCGGGTGCGCTACAGTAAGGCTGCGGCATCGTCGCCGCAGCCCTGCAAGGAGATTCAATGGCGGCATGGCTGATTCCCGCGGTCAAGGCAATCCTGCCCTTCGTCAGTCCGATCGTATCGGCGGCACTCCCGGTGTTCACCACGCGCAAGCCCGACGCGCCGGTGCAGGACCCGGGCGGCGTGCTGCAGCAGCAGATTACCGAGTTGCAGCAGGCAGCGTCGCAGAATGCGCAGCACGTCAAGGAGCTGGCCGAGCAGCTGCAGAAAACCGTGACGGCACTCGAGACGGCCGCGAACCTGGCGGAAGCGCGTGTCCGGCGCATGATGGTGCTCGCCGGCGCAGCGTGTGCGTTTTCGCTGCTGGCACTGGGGGTGGCGTTGTTCGTGCTGTTTCTGCGTTAGCGCAGGGGGTGGACATGAAAAAAGCCGGGCAGTGCCCGGCTTTTTTTTACCGCGTCGAAACCGGCTTACGCCGCTTTTTCGTGGTGGTAGCTGGTCACGGTGTCGACCTCGGTCTTCGAGCCAAGGATCACCGGCACGCGCTGGTGCAGGCCTTCCGGCTTGAGGTCGAGGATGCGCGAGTAACCGGTGGTGGCGGCGCCGCCGGCCTGCTCGACGATGAAAGCCATCGGGTTGGCTTCGTACAACAGGCGCAGCTTGCCGGCCTTGGCCGGGTCCTTGGTGTCCTTGGGGTACATGAAGATGCCGCCGCGGGTCAGGATGCGATGCACTTCGGCGACCATCGAGGCGACCCAGCGCATGTTGAAGTCCTTGCCGCGCGGACCGGTCTTGCCGGCCAGACATTCGTCGACGTAGCGCTGCACCGGCTTTTCCCAGAAACGCATGTTCGACGCGTTGATCGCGAACTCTTTCGTTTCGGTGGGAATCTTCATGTTGGGGTGGGTCAGCACGAATTCGCCGACGTCGCGGTCGAGCGTGAAGCCATTGGTGCCGTGGCCAAAGGTCAGCACCAGCATGGTCGACGAACCGTAGATCGCGTAGCCGGCACACACCTGCTGGGTGCCGGGCTGCAGGAAATCGTCGGTCTTGGCGGCGCGGCCGGCGACCGGCGCTTTCAGGATCGAGAAGATGGTGCCAACCGAAATGTTGACGTCGACGTTGGACGATCCGTCGAGCGGATCGAACACCAGCAGATACTTGCCGAGCGGATACTGGCTCGGGATCGGATAGAGCTCGTCCATTTCCTCGGAAGCCATCCCGGCCAGGTGGCCGCCCCACTCGTTGGCGCCGATCATGATGTCGTTGGTGATGACGTCGAGCTTCTTCTGCGTTTCGCCCTGCACGTTTTCAGAGTCCAGCGAACCCATTACGCCCAGCAGCGCGCCCTTGTTGACGACGTTGGAAATCGCCTTGCAGGCAATGACGACGTCGTTCAGGAGCGAGGTGAAATCGCCGGTCGCGCCGGCGGTGCGACGCTGTTCTTCAATGATGAACTGGGTAAGGGTGGTGCCGGTGTGCATGATCAGACTCCGAAATGTATAAGCAAATCAGAATATTATACACCAGCAATGCCGGCGTCCCGTTAGTCCGTGCCCACCAGCTGGTCGGAGCGGGTGAAGGTCCAGGTCCGCGTTATAGACAAAATGTCGGCCTTTTTGCGCATGTCCTCGGGGAAGGGTGCGTAGGGCGCGGCAAGTTCGACGATCTTGATCGCCGCGGCATCGAGGATTTTCGACCCCGAGGTGCGGTCGATCTCGACTTTTTCGATGCGGCCATTGGCAAAGATCGATACGGTGAGCTTCAGGCTGCCGTAGATGCCCTGGCGGCGCGCGGCCTCGGGGTAGTTGACGTTGCCGACGCGTTCGACCTTGGTGACCCAATCCTCGACGTAGCGTGCAAACGCATATTCGCGGACGTTGGCGCCGACGAAGGCGCGCTTGGGACGCTGCTGGTATTCGTCCCACTGCTGCGAGATGCGCGCCTGCAGCTGCGCCATTTCGCGCGCCTGCTGGTTGAGCTGGACTACATCGGGCGCGGGCCGGGTCGGCGCGGGGGGCGCGGCCTCGACCTGGGCCGGCACCGTCGCATCGGGCTGTAGCTGGCTCAGCAGCATGCGGGCCTGTTTCTCCAGCTCGGCCACGCGTTCCTGCATCGCGGCTTCCTCGCTGCCGACTTCGGTGCGGGGGCTGGCCGGCAGCGGGCTCTTCAGCCGCCGTTCCTCGTCGGTGTTGCCGCCGCCGGCCAGGTTCACCTGCGCCAGCGCATCGGGATTGAGCGGCGCCTCGGTCGTGCGGGCGTTGACCAGCACCACCTCCATCGGCAGGTTGAGATCCTCGAACAGGCGCGGATTGATCTGCGCGAACTGGGTCGACAGCAGCATGCCGTGCACCGCGGCGGACGCCAGCAGCGCAAGCGCCATGCGCGTGCCCTGCTTGGACGGTTCGGCGAGGAGGGCGGCGGTGGAAGGGTCGGTGACCATGCGTGAAAACCTGAAGGATCAGCCGGATTCTACGGAACGATCGGGGCGCTGTCAGGCGGCGGCGTCACGGTTTCCAGGTACTCGGCGTGAAACTGGATGTCGAGCAGGTCGATGCTGGAAATTGCCAGCCGCACTTTCGCGCCGGGTGCCACGCCCATTACCGACGGCGCGCGCGTCACCAGGGGCAGGGTGTCGAAGCGTACCAGGTCTTCGCGGATCACGTTGGCGGTCACCTCGGTGATGTTTTCCTGGATCAGCCAGCGCAGCATCCAGTAGCGTTCCAGCCGGCGCTGGAATTCGTTGTAGGCGTCGTAGGCCAGTTCGAAGTCGCGCACCACCGAAAACAGCGCTTCGCTACGCGGCGGATACACCGGCTCGCTGCCCTGCACCAGGCTGATCAGCTGGCGCTGGTTGACCAGGTCGACATAGCGCCGCAGCGGCGACGACGACCACGCGTACTGGTCGACGCCGAGGCCGACGTGCGGATCGGGCGCGGTGGTCATGCGCGTCTTGCCGTTGGCCTGCGCGCGGTAGATGCCCGGCACCTTTTTCTCTGCCAGCCAGCCGCCCCAGTGCGCGTTGGCGAAGATCATCAGCTCCGACACCACCTTGTCGATCGGGCTGCCGCGCTTGCGCGGCACGATGCTGATGCGGTCATTATCGAGCTTGAAGTTGTAGTCGACGCGGTCGACCGTGTCGGCCTTGCCGCGGCCGGCTTCCAGCACCGCGGCGAAGTCGCGCAGCCATTCCAGTTCGCGGCGGTAGGGGTAGTCCGGAAAGTCGGGATTGCGCAGCGTGTCGTCGTTGAACAGCACTTCCAGCGTCTCGTGGCGCAGGTTGTCGGCGATGTGCACCATTTCCAGTTTGGATTCGGTGCCGAGCACGCGCAGGTCGGACGCGACGTCGACATACAGCGACAGCGCCGGGCAGTCGTGGGTTTCGCCCAGGGTGTAATGGTGGATCAGCGCGTCCGGCAGCATGGTGATCTTGTCGCCGGGGTAGTACACGGTGGAAAGCCGCTCGCGCGCGATCTTGTCGAGTTCGGAACCCGGCGTGACGCCGAGTGCGGGCGCCGCGATGTGGATGCCGACGCGGACGCTGCCGTCGTCGCGCCATTCGACCGACAGCGCATCGTCGATCTCGGTGGTTGCCTCGTCGTCCATCGAGAACGCGCGCACAGCGCTTTTCGGCAATTCGGGCGGGTCGGCCGGCTCGCTCACCGGCCCAAAGCCGGTGCCGCGCGGAAAATATTCCAGCAGGAAAGTCGCCAGATGGAAGTCGAGCGTCGACGGGATCGCGCCGCAGCGTTCGATCAGTCGTAATTGCGACATGCCGGTGGCCGCCGCCGCGTCCTCCAGCGCCTTGTATTCCAGCGTGTTCTTGTCCGGTGCGATGAGGATGCGCGGGATCAGCGAAGCGTATTCCTCGGGCAGCCGGAACGCCGCCAATTCGCCCGCCAGCCGTGCCTGGCGCTCCGCCAGCAGGCGCTTTTTCTCCAGCCCGGCCTTGGCCGCCGCCAGCGTGTCGGCCGGCGCGGGGCGATAGCGGCCTTTGCCCTTTTTATGGAAGTAGATCGGCGAGCCATGCAGCTTCAGCAGCAGCGCCACCGATTCCGCCGGGCGCGGCGCATGGCCGTAGTACTCCTGCGCCAGCTGCTCGAAGCCGAATTCGTCGCTGCCCGCCGCTTCCCACAGGAAGTCGGCGTCGAGCTCCGCCGTCAGCGTTTCGGCCTCGTTCATCACCTCGGTCGGCGCGGGCGTGGCAAAGCGCAGCAGGACGTTGGCCGTCTTGATTTTGCTGCGCTTGCCCGAGGCAGCCTCCACCTGTGCGGTGGCATCGGTCTCGGACAGGATGGAACCGGCCTTGAAATGGCCGTCCTCTTCAAATATCAAATGCATCAAAAATCCAGAATGGTTGGGTAGTGGCGCTCGAACCCGGCAAAGCCGTGGTCGCCGCCGTCTTCGATGATCTGCGTGGCCCCGGCGTAATAGGCCACCGCATCGCGGTAATCCAGCACCTCGTCGCCGGTCTGCGCCAGCAAAAGATAGCGGCCGGGCAGGGTGATGGCGTCGACATCCAGTGCAGCAAGCTCGTCCAGGTGTTTCTGTGTGAGCACCCACTTCTCACCGGTGTGCCAGTTGGTCTGCGGGCCGAGTGCGCTGTGGAGAAGCCGGTGGGCATGCACCGCCGGGTTCACCAGCACCGCCTTGCAACCATGCTGCTCCGCCAGATACGTCGCATAGAAGCCGCCCAGCGAGCTACCGATCAGAGTGACCGCTTCGGGGTGACGGCGTTCCAGTTCGGTTTCAATCTGGGCGATGGCTTCGCGCGGGCTGTTGGGGAGCGCCGGGCAGAAGTAGTCCTGCTGGCGGCCGAGTTTGGCCATGTGCTCGCCGAGTTGGCGGGCCTTGCCGGACGCGGGGGAGGAGTTGAAGCCGTGGAGATAGACAATCATCCGGGGATTTTACCGGGGCGGGGGGGATTCCTGAAATCAGGTGAGAGCTGTCATTGCGAGCGCGCGAAGCAATCCAGTTTTTGGTTAGCGCGAAGCACGACAGAGTAGTTGGTGCCTTTGCAGGGCTGCTGACTGCTGGCCGGGGGTAGCCCGGCGGCTAGTCACTTTCTTTTGTCTCGCCAAAAGAAAGTAACCAAAGAAAAGGCGACCCCGCTCATCC
>Ga0180009_10002868_pt1 | contig 20009 bp, 24 predicted proteins | sample OS_PC_MetaG_FD_123537 | JGI IMG/M metagenome (GOLD analysis project Ga0180009, IMG submission 123537) | Groundwater microbial communities from the Aspo Hard Rock Laboratory (HRL) deep subsurface site, Sweden - OS_PC_MetaG | ecosystem: Environmental > Aquatic > Deep subsurface > Groundwater...
GGTGCCGCCTCCAGATTGTATAGGTTGCCAGTTTCTCTCTGAAATTCTCTTATGAGGTCTCTCATGAAAATCAGAGTTTCAATTGCAAATGATTTTCCTTCCTGCGTTGCAATACTCTTTCCCAAGAAATTCAGGCATGCCTCGTTCATTCCGCAGAGACCAATCGTAGAGAAGTGGTTTCTGAAAGTTCCCAGGTAAGACTTCGTGTAGGGCATTAAGCCGTTCTGCAGGTTCTTCTCTATGACCTTCCTTTTTATCTCAAGAGAATCCTCTGCCAGAATCATGTAGCGCTGTAATCTTTCGAAGAACTCTTCTTTCGTTTTGGATTCATAGCCGAGCCTGTTCATGTTGATGGTTACCACGCCTATGCTGCCCGTGCTGTCTCCTGCTGCAAAAACGTGACCTGGTCTCCTTACGAGCTCGTTCAGATTTAAGTTTAACCTGCAGCACATCGCCCTGATGCTCTTCGGGTCTAACTCTCTTCCTATGTAGTTCTGGAAGTAGGGCGTGCCGTAATTTGCGGTAACTTCGAAAAGCAGGTTTGCATTTTCGCTGTCCCAGTCGAAATCCTTGGTCAGATTGTAAGTGGGTATCGGAAAGGTAAATATCCTGCCATTTGCATCGCCGTCTCTCATAATTTCCAGGAATGCCTTGTTTATCATGTCCATCTCAGCCTGGCAGTCGCCGTAAGTAAAATTTTGCTCCACACCACCTACGATTGCTCTCTCGTTCTTCATGTCCTCGGGCACTGTCCAGTCGAAAGTTAAATTTGTGAAGGGCATCTGGCAACCCCACCTCGAAGGAATGTTCAGGGAAAATACTAAGCGCTGCAAGTTCTGCTTCACCTGCCTGTAAGTTAGACTGTCAGCTTTTATAAAAGGCGCAAGCAGGGTATCTACTGAAGAGAAAGCCTGCGCACCTGCAAACTCCATTTGCAAGCAGCCCATGTAGTTCACCATCTGCGAGATTACAACGTCTAAATGCTTCGCAGGCTTTGTATCCACTTTATTCGGAACGTTTCCGAAGCCTCTAACAAGCAGATTTTTCAGAGACCAGCCTGCGCAGTAGCCCACGACGCCGTGTCCCAAATCGTGTATATGTATGTATCCTTTTTTGTGAGCCTCTGCGATAGCGGGCGTGTAAATCTCGTTCAGCACATAATTTGCAATGACTTTTCCAGAGACGTGCAGCATCAATCCTGAGAAGGAGTAATCCTCGTTGCTGTTTTCTCTGACTCTCCAGTCAGTCTGGTTCAAGTACTCGCTCATTGTATTTTGAACATCAACGAAAGTGGATTTTATTTCTCTGATTTTCTTGCGCTGGTGTCTGTAAAGGATGTAAGCTTTTGCGGTTTCAGCCAAATCGTTCTTTATTAGAACTCTTTCAACGACATCCTGAACTTCCTCAACAGCTGGAATGCTCTTGCTGTCAAACTGGTACTCCAGTACAGCTACAACCTTGCCAGACAATTCTTTTGCGAGCTTGCTGAGCGAAACCTCCTTTGAGTAGGGCACGCCAGTTAAGGTAGCCTGCGATTTCTGGTGCTCCACATCCTGCGTTGCAAGCAATGCCTTGTATATCGCATTCGTAATTTTCTTCTGGTCGAACTCAACTATCCTGCCGTCTCTTTTTCGAATCTTGGAAAGCGTGCTCGAGCGCATCTCGATTTCTTCTGCCATTTTGACCCTCCTATTTCCAAATTTTTTGGAAGAGTTCCTCTTTTGATTTCCAAACAAATTTGGAATAATTAGTTAATTTGATAATATCTTCTTACATATATAAAGTTTTCTAAAAGATTTTATTAACCAATATACCGAAAAATATATAAGATACTAAACCAAATTTTTAACCATAGAAAAACGATACCTTTGCAGCAGTTAGAACTCTGAATGTAGAAGATTTTGCAAGGCACTCGCTTCGAAGAAGCGAAAGCATGAGAGTCGCTCATGCCATTCCGTTAGGAAGATGGCGCATATGCCCGCTTTCTAACGAAATCTTGCTGACGCAAGGGTCAAGACACGACGTCTTCTCACGTAGAAGATTTTGCTTCGCAAAATCTTCAGACGTGGAAAAAAGGAGTGGATTGAAATGGATGAGATAGACAAAAAAATTCTGGAAGTGCTCCAAAAAAATTCCAGGACGCCGTATAAAGAAATATCCAGATATGCAAGAATAAGCGATGTAGCAGTGCACAAAAGAATCAGGAAACTTGCAGATAAAGTTATCAGGGCATTCACGATTACCATGAACCAAAAGGAGTATGGAAAAGAAACCACGGCGATAGTTGCAATAACCTGCGAAGTAGGCAGGGCAGCTGAAATCGCAGGGCAGCTGAGCAAAATAGAAGATGTAACCGAAGTCTATACTACTATTGGAGATTATGATGTAGTAGCCAAGATTCGAACCAAGGACATGGCAAGCCTGAAAGAGATTGTGGAGAAAAACATGACCAGAATTAAGGGAATCAACGAAATCAGAACGAGTATAGTTTTTGGCTGCACGAAGGAAAACGTTAATTTTGTGATATGAAAATGCAGACCTACAATTTATCTGCAAACAAGTAATAAGTAGTCGTTGAAGGAGAGGACTTATTTTCCATGCGAATAAGTATAGTGACATTTACCTTTCCGGCTTCTCGTGAGTAGTACCGCACGTGCTGGAACCAGCCGCCCTCCCCTTCCACCGAAATTTCTTCACCGTAAACTTCGAGCTCATTCTCCAGTATCCCAAAAGTATAATTTTTTTCTTGATTTGCTTGATTAATGACCTTGAACTGAATCACAGTGTAATTTCCAAGCTCAACTATATTTTGCTCCTGGTCCATTACCGGCATCTCCGAGGAAGAGGCAAACTGAGAAATTGATAAAATTATATAAAAGAAAAGAATCCCAGCTGCTATGTACAGCGAAATTAAAATCTTATTTGTATCTTTCACCGATATCGACCTTTTTGCCTCGCAGCGAAATAAACTAGTCCAGCAAATAGGAGAGAGATGCTCGACCCAGAGGAGAATTCTGGCACGACACATCTTTTAATTCTTAGCACAGCCTTCTTTGTCTCGCTTGTCTGTGGCGTGCCGTTAATCTCGCCATACGCATAGCCCGAAGCCTCAAATTTCCCTCTACCTTTATCGCCGTAGTACCATACCTGGTAAGTCCAGCTGTAATTCCCTGTTCCCTTGGCGCTGATATCTATTGGCGGCGTTGGATTCGGACCACTTATCAGGACGTACCCTACCTCCGGGTCGGCACTCAGAGTTATTCTGGGGAAAACGTTTGTTGCAGAGTAATCTTTATTTTTGTTTTTTATTTCCATTTCCAGCGTTACATTATCATAACAGTCAATATCATGAGGGGGCTCGAATTTCAGTTTGACCTTCAGGTCTGACGAAGCATTATCTGCAAAAGCTGGAGGCACATTAAAGCTGAGCAGAAGAGCTATTGTTATGAGATACAATTTTTGCAATGTTATCCTCCTATTATGAGCACTATTTGCGTAAATATCATTGCTATAAAAATTATGAATAATACTGCAGAGAGTCTGTTAAACCTCGACCTCAGCCTTCCGAGCATGTTCATAGTTTTGGTAAAAGGCTCGGTAAGCTCCACCTGGATTAATATCATAATAAGGATTACCGAGAATATAACCCCTACATTAAAAGCCTGGTTTAAGCCGAAGGAATCTTGATAGTAGGGCATTGAGGTTAGGGACATGCCCATAGACGTGGAAAAAGTTGCAAAGGATACAAAGGAACACCAGACCTGGGGCGGATAGGCAGGTATAGAGAGCGATTGCTCATAGACCTCGTTCTGCGTGCTTACCGTAACCACGAAGTTAACTCTCTCCCCAAGCTTCAATGGATTTTTATACACATAGCGATACTCCCTAGATGAAAGCGGACGCACAGTCGTACTCCCTTCTAATACTCGCTTGCCGTTGGCATAAAACTCGTAGTTGTAGTCCTTTTCGAAGAGGTGATAATTCGTTAAAGAGAAGGATAAAGTTACCGGCATGCCCTCCTTAGGCACGTGTGGAAAGATGTTCAGCACAACAGGACTGGATAGAGAGTGCAGACTGAGGGAAAATAGAGCAAGTATTAAAATGACCGGCAAAGCAATTGCTATTTTTGCTAGGTTTTTATCTGGTCTTGACATTCTACTCGTTCACAAAATACGCCTAACATGTCTTCAAAATATGGTCTACAAATTCACACAAAACTTAGACAACTTTGCTTTTTTCTAGCTCTAACAAATGTCTGCTATTTACTTGACCACATAGTAATAAGTCATTAGCGTAAACTGGGCGCAAACTTGTACTCCATTTCAATTTCTCTCGCTATCTCCTTCCAGCTGAGTTTTCTTGCAGTTTCATATGCTTTTTTTCCAATTTCTGAGCAAAGTTCTTCACTTTGCAGGAGCAGAAGTATTTTTTCTGCGAGCTCCTTTTCATTCGCAGGTTCAATCAGCATTCCGTTATCTGAGCTGATTATCTCTCCCATACCCCCATTTTTTGTTGCAATTACAGGTTTTCCGCACGCCATAGCTTCAAGCATGAAAAGGCTGGCTGACTCTATTATACTTGGGATAACTGCTAAATCTGCAAGTGATAGGTAAGAGGGAATTTCGCTGTGCTTTACAAAACCCAGAAATCTTACATACTCGGCTATTCCCAAGCTACTTACAAGAGACTCAAGTTTCGGTTTTTCTGGTCCATCGCCAGCGAGGTATAGCATGCATTTTCTTTTCTTGAGAACTAGATGCAAGGCTCTTATAAGGTACTCAACTCCGTTCTTTTTAACAAGTCTTCTTGCTGTGAATATTACTGGAACAGGGTTTACAGCTCTAGCCCTCGGAAGAAATAATTCCAAGTCGACTCCGTTGTAAATGACTTTTACTTTATCCTTTGGAGCACCCCATTTTAGCACTTGCTCCGCAAAATAGCTGCATGTGTGAATTTGCAGGTGCGACAAACTCGCAAGCAAAGGCGCTAGAAATCTTTCCGCAGATCTAAAAAGACCTGCTTTGAGCGGATTCTCTAAAATATTCCAGATCGGGTAATACGAGCCGTGTATCGTGTTTACTGCTGCTGCGCCGTTTCTTTTGGCTAGGTAATTCGCTATCAAGCCAGAGGTGTAGATGTGCCCGTGATAAACGTCGTAGTCCAGTTTGCAGGGCAGATTTTTCAAAGCCAGCGGAAAAGCAGCCTGTCTCAGCAGTCTTAGGTTCGTTGGGCTCCATGTAGCCCGCATTATACCTGCAAAGTCTGTTGGAATTATTTTCACCCCATCGATGTAGTATTCCTTTTCTTTCCCATTTTTTCCAGCTCCAGTTAGCACCGCTACTTCATGCTTCTTAGCAAGCTGCCTACAGAGCTCCAAAATAGCAACTTCGATGCCACCAAAAATATTCTCCTTGCTGAGAGGACCCAGCTCATAAATGTGCAGTATCTTCATTCCCATTCCTCTGCCACCTCTGCAAACGTTCTAAATTTAGTGCCATAAGTTTCCAGCACCTGCTCAAAAATTTTATTTTTGAACAATGTTGCATGTGGATGCAGGTAGAAGGTGAGCAGGTTTCCATCGTTCAGCTTTTTCCTGAATAGGTCTATAAATTGTACATCCTCAAAATCCAGCGTTACAGGCACTTGTAGAGTGCTCAGTTCTCTTCCGCTGACTACTGGATAAAAAGGTTTTTCGAATACAAAGTCACCGCACAGGGAATCACTTGAATATTTGAATTTAAAGCCCTCGATAGCAAGCAGGAAGTTGGCAGTTGCTTTGAATGCAGGAGAGGCAAAGGAAGTAGGCTTTGATTTAAAAGCTTCTCTGAAAAGCTTGCGGCCAGTCTCTATTTTTTTCCTTATTTCACTCTGGCTTGAGTTATTCAGATTGTTTGCCCATTCATGGTGCTCGTAGCCATGCAAACCTAACTCATGTTCATCCTCTAGTATCCTCTTTAGGTTCGGGTGATTCTGAAGTTGTGCAGGATGCACGACGCTTAGAAGCAAATTTTTTAATCCATAGCGCTTCAGAGGCATTTTTTTGATGAGCTCTCTCGGCTTGCTTATATATTTTACTATATTCATGCCCGCTCTGTCATAACCGGCGGCAGCAAAAAACGTTGCCTTCACTTCATATTTTTTTAGAAGCTCCAGAAGCGCAGGCAGAGCTTCTGCATCCCTTACAGTGTCTATATCTACTCTAAGACCTACTATTTTCATAATAAGTAAGGCAAAACAGCGACGAGCATAACGTTGTTCACCCCATGCAGGAATATCGGCGCAGTCAAACTGTTCGTTCTGTTGTAAACGTAGCCGAGCAGGTATCCTGCCCAAAAAGTAAATAGGAGCTCTGGCAGGGAGCGCCAGGTTAGGTGCATTATTCCGAAGAGGTAGGAAGCGCTTAACAGTCCAGGCAACTTTCCAAAAATCCTCTGCAAATCTGTTTGTATTATACCTCTGAAGAGCAGCTCTTCCGCAAGACCCACGAAGAGTATCATGTAAACACAATCTCTGAGCAAGTAGTGAATCTGAAATACTGGAAAAGCTGGCTCTGGTAGCAGAACAAGGTATTCCGCAACCCCTGTGGGTATTCCTATCATAGAACCGATAACAGCCAATTTAAACCAATTTTTAGTTTTCAGACCTACGCCCTCCAAACTTATCCCCTTTTCATACATATGAAGGAAGCACAGCCCTAGGATTATCGAGTATACCGCAGGCAGTACATACTCCTGCTTTATGAAGAACCATGGCAGGGAGGAGGTAAACAGCACATATAGAGGTATTAAAGCCAGAGACTCGGCAGCCCTCATTACATCTGTTTCAAATCTCGGCATTGAAACAACGACATATATGAAAATCGTTAGGAAAAGTGCTAAAATTATTCCATACGCTACGTCAGTGTACGTGAATATGTACTCCAGAAGCGTAATTGCCAGGAATATTGAGAGAAGGAATAAGACGGAAAGTCTCGGTCGGAGCATGCATGCAGATTGTTTTTATTAGCTTAAATAAGTTTATATTGCAAGCACCAAAGTATAAACAAGGGATAATGTGCGCTTGAAAATTAGACTCATGGTGTATTTTCTGATATTCTCTATAGTACCTCTTACTGTCGTAAGTTTTATGGCATATGAGAGCGGCAGGAAAGCTATCGAAGTTCAGTCCTTTAATTATTTGACTACTGCAACTGCTCTGAAAGAGGAGGAAATTGAAGCGTGGATTGCCAAGAAGGAAAAAGAAATTGTGCTTCTTGCGAGGTCTCCTGCTGTTCAGAAAAATTCGCTCCGATTGGCAACGCACATTAAGACTGACCCAGTTTATACAAGAGCTTATGAGGACATGCTTTATGAGTTTAAAACACTTAAGGAAGAGGATTCTGATTTTCTTGAAATTTCCTTTTTGAGTGTCAAAGGCGTGGTGCAAGTTTCAACAAGTAAAGAAGAAGGCAGGTACGAATCATTTGAAAAGAGAGGAGTATATACGTCTCCGCTTGAGGGATCGGTGATGATTACAACTGCGCTGGTTAAAACCGAGGAAGACAGGGTACTCGGCACAATAGCTGGGAAAGTGAGCCTGGAGCGATTAAACGCAATAGTCAAAGAGAAAACTTTTTCGGGAAGGACTGGAGAAATCTATCTTGTGGATAGCAATCGCTCCTTCCTTTCAGAGCAGCCATTTAAAAAAGAAGTGCATACGAGGGGAGTTGACAAATGCCTGAGGTATAGCTCAGGGGTAGGATTTTATGAGAACTATAGAGGCATTCCAGTTATCGGTTCTTATAGATGGATGGAAAGCAGGCAGCTGTGTATACTGGCTGAAATAGAGCAGGCAGAAGCATTCGCCCCAGTTGATGCCTTGCGGAGGGCTATTATAATAGTGGGAGGCGGCATAACACTAATAGTTTTGTCAGCTGCAGTGTCACTAAGTTACACAGTAACTACTCCAATACGGCAGCTGGTTAGGGGGGCGGAGGAGATAGGCAAGGGAAATTTAAGTCACAGAATAGATTTAAAGACAGGGGATGAGGTTGAGTGGCTTGCCTCGGCGTTCAATGCTATGGTGAGCAACCTGCAGGATGTTCAGAGAAGGCTAATCAGGTCAGAAAAACTTGCTTCACTAGGGGCGATGGCAACTGGCATTGCCCACGAAATAAACAATCCTCTGGCGAACATATCTCTGAATGCGCAGAGGCTTCTTAGAGAAGCGAAAGAAGGCGACAGGTATGCAGAGAGATTGAAGATAATCCAAGAGAATGTAGATACAGCCGCAAGGATTGTTAAGGACTTGCTGGACTTCTCAAGAGAATCCGAGCTCAGGCGTGCTCCGGTAGATATAAATTCTTTAATTACAAGGGTTTTGGATGATTTGAAGCACAAATTCGTTGGGATAGAGGTAGTCAAGAATTTTGGGGATTTGCCCGAGATACTTGCTGACGGTACCCAACTGCGGCAGGTATTCATTAATATCATAGACAATGCTTGTCAAGCAATGCCAGATGGAGGCAGGCTGATTATTGCAACGCGGGTTGTTGGCAATACAATTGAAATAAGGTTCACAGATACCGGTGTTGGAATTCCAAAGGAGAACCTCGGTAAAATTTTCGATCCTTTCTTCACAACCAGAGAGGTAGGAAAGGGAATCGGATTAGGCTTATCTATAAGTTACGGAATAATTCAGAAACACAAGGGCAAAATAGAAGTTGAGAGCGAGGTTGGAGCTGGAAGTACTTTTACTATTAAACTGCCGGTGGTTAAAAAATGATTCCGAAGGAATCACTTTCTAGGTCGAGAACGACCGAAAGAGCGAATGAAATGAGCGATTGATGGCGTGTTCGAAATGAACCGAAAAATCTTGGTTGTGGAAGACGAGAAACAAATAAGGATAGATCTGTCTGAGATGCTGATGGAAGCGGGGTACGACGTTTCCCACGTTGGCTCTGGAATGGAAGCCTTAGAGAAAATAAAGAAGGAAGATTACGACGTTGTGTTGGCAGACATCAAGATGCCCGGAATGAGCGGCATGGAGTTGCTGCTCGAAATCAAGAGGCTCAAGCCGCAGATAAGAGTTATAATGATAACAGCTTTCGCCTCTACTAAAAGCGCCGTAGAGGCGATGAAGAAGGGCGCAAGCGACTACATCTCCAAGCCTTTCAGGATAGACGAGGTGGAGGCTGCTGTAAAGCGAGCGTTTGAGGAAGCGACATAGAAGACCACGAGAAGCTGAGCCTTCACCTGCGCAAGTTAAAATCCAGTAGAATAGTGGAACAGGACAGCGAGGAGAGGTATTAGTTCTGTGGACGTTTGGGGACAGGTGAAAAAGTTGAGAAAAAAAATTGCAATTTTAATTCTTTTCTTTATATTCAATGAACTTGCTGTAGCTCAGGTGCTTCCAGGTAACTATGAAATGCCAACAGCGGCTGTCTTTATAGCTCCTCTTCCACCGACCTTCGTGGGAGGAGTGTACCTCCTAACACCCCAGCTTATGAAAAAAGTTATTGAGGATAAATTCCTGAAGTCAAAGCCATTCTTTAGTGGACCCGTATCGTTCGCTCCAACGCTTGTTACAGTCGGACAATATCCTGTCCCAACTTTCCCGCTGGTAAGGGGTCTTCTATCAGAGCCAGTTATACCGGTGGGCGAACCAGCAAGAGTCATTCGTGGTGTTCCTGTTGTTACTCCCACAACTTTCGAAGAAATGTACGACTTTTCCATTACAAAAGTCTTGGAGAGCTATATATTTCCAGCCACAGTTATAGTTGTAAGTACTGAACCCCCAGTAGACGGCATAGCAGCGGCTGCATATGCAAAGTATATGCATGCACCAATACTGCTGACGGAGGCAGAGAAATTGCCGGAGTTGACTTTAAATGCCCTGAAAAAACTGAAACCAAACAAGATAATAATAATCGGTGGTCCTATGGCGGTTTCTACAAAGGTTGAAAATCAGCTTAAAGAAATAGCTTATGTGGAGAGAATTTGGGGTGAGACGAGATACGAGACAGCTGTAAAGCTGGCTGAGAAAATTGAAAACCCGGAGGTAATCGTAATAACTGACGGTACTGCTCCAAACACAGACGCTTTGACCATTTCATTAGAATATAATGCGCCGGTTGTATATACGAGAGGTCATGAGATACCTAGGGTAACGTGGGCATACCTGCTAAAACATAAAACCAGAGCAAAACCATATTACGGGGCTGTGAGCTGGATTGTTGTTGGTTTAGAGAAGGGGACGTTCACGGAGATAAAGGCGCTGTACTCTCTTCCAGAAGTTCTCACCAAGCATAGATTAGCCGTGGAATTATATAAGATAGGTTTGAAGCTGTTTACATTCTCAGAAGAAGGATAATAAATGAATAAAAAAAAGTTAATAGGTTTAATATTGTTTGCATCACTTTCCATTACACCAGTAGCTTATACAGAAGAGCAGGTAATGATTTGGAGTTATTCTACTGCTTCTGGAGTCTGGACGGTCGGCATGTCGTCAGATGGTAAATACATAGTGGCAGGCAGCTATGATAACCACATCTACTTTTTCGACTCAACAGGAAAGCTGCTGTGGAAGTACGCAACTGGCGACACTGTCTGGACAGTAGCTATCTCCTCAGATGGTAAATACACAGCAGCAGGCTCAAAAGACCGCAACATCTACTTTTTCGACTCAACAGGAAAGCTGCTGTGGAAGTACGCAACTGGCGACACTGTCTGGACAGTAGCTATCTCCTCAGATGGTAAATACACAGCAGCAGGCAGCTACGATAACAACGTGTATTTATTCGATTCAACCGGCAAATTGTTATGGAAGTACAAGACAGACGACGTTGTGCTAAGTACTTCCATCTCCTCAGATGGTAAATACACAGCAGCAGGCAGCTACGATAACCACATTTATCTCTTCGACTCAGACGGCGTTTTGCACTGGAAGTATAAAGTCTTTGACGTTGGACTCAGCACCTCAATCTCTTCGGACGGTAAATACATAGCGGCAGGCAGCTATGATAGCCACATCTACTTTTTCGACTCAACGGGAAAGCTGCTGTGGAAGTACAAGGCTAGCGATGAAATATGGGACGTTGCACTGTCCTCTGGCGGAGAATACGTGGTTGCAGGTTCGAGGGATAACAACGTCTACTTCCTAAATTACTCCGGTAATTTATCTGGGAAATATAGGACTGCTTACTATGTATCTTCGGTTGCGACATCTATTGACGGAAACTATACTGTAGCTGGTTCTTATGACAACAACATTTATTTCTTCAAAAGAATACAGCCGGCAGATGACGTATCCAAATTACCAAGATTGAGCGTATCGAAATTTATCGTAAATTCAGTTATAGCCGAGGGCGAAAGCACTACAGTTGAGATAGCTATACAAAATCTTGGAGAGGGCAGGGCGAGTAACGTACGCTTCAGAGACTCGATTCCCGGCGGCTTAGAGCTGATAGAGGGAAAACTGGCGTGGGGTGGGGGACTCAAGCCAGGAGAATCTATAGTAATTTCATACAAAGTTAGGGCCAAAAATTTATATAAGCCAGAGAGCGCAACCTATCAGCTTCCGAGATTAGATGTGATATACGAAGACTTGCGCGGAGCGATTTACCACGTAGAGAGCATCGCCCCCTCGCTTATAGTTACTCCAGAGACAGCGAAAGTTAAGTCCGCTCCTACCGAAGTACGTTGGGAGGAGAGAATACTGCGTAAGTTCCACACTAGCTATGTTATTGTTTTTATGTTCATAGCATTGATTCTGAGAATGATATATGTTAGCAGAGTCTACAGAGAAAAAAAGATAAGGGCACTAAGACAAATAAAGCATGGAGTAATGCTGGCGGAAGGGAGAATTGAATGAAGACTATAGCGGTTATTTCAGGAAAAGGCGGCGTAGGGAAAACAACTGCTGCTGCAAATATAGGTACTGCCTTGGCTTCTGAGTTTAAAAAGAGAGTAGTTCTTATAGACGGCAGCACTATTACTTCGGATTTAGGACTGCATTTTGGAATTTATTCTCCCTCCGTTTCTCTTGAGGATGTATTGAAAAAAAAAGTTCCAATTTTGGAGGCAGTGCAGGCGCATGTAAGCGGCGTTAAACTGCTGCTAGCTCCTCTCGCACTAAGTAAAGCATATCTAGATTTAGAGGAGTTAAAGGAGTTCTTGAATGAGTTAGAGAGTTATGAATTAATTTTGATAGATTCCTGCTCCGGCTTGGGGAATGAAATCATTCCGATACTGGAACTTTGTGATGAGGTTTTAGTTGTGACGAATCCAGAACTTCCGGCAATTACAGATGCCCTCAAGGCGATAGAGGTGGCAAAAAGAAATAAGGTACTTGTTGGAGGAGTCGTGCTGAATAGAGTTAAGAACGAGAGATACGAGCTCTCAGTTTCCGAGATTGAACCTTTTCTCAATGCAAGGGTCATTGCGGTAGTGCCAGAAGATGCCGGGGTCAGAGAGGGTATAGCTTCAGGAAATCCGGTAGTGCTGAACAGCCCTAATTCTCCTGCTGCAATAGAATTCAAAAAACTTGCTGCTCACTTAGTTGGAGAAGAATACATTGTTGGATTTTTTACTAGGCTGATGAACTTATTTAGATTCAGGAGAAAACCTGTGCCAAAGGCGGCTGTGGAAAAACCGGTAAAAGAGGCAGCTGTTAAAGTGGAAGAAACGCTAAAGAAAGTTGAAAAAGTGGAGGAAATAAAGCTACAGCCTGCAGTTGGGGGTGAGATGCACAGCTTGATAGAAAAGAAAAAGATGAAACTATGATTGAAATTCTTAAGGTATTTTTGACTTTCCCGATACTGGCATACGCCTCGTTTTTGGACTGGAAGCACAGGCAGATAAATGACAAGTCCTGGCTTTTGTTGGTGGCTCTGGGTATTTTATTCCTTCTTTATAGTTTTGAGATAAAAAATTTTTTGATTTCAGTAGTAGCAACTGCGATTTTTAGTTTGGCGCTATACTATCTGGGGCTCATTGGCGGTGGAGACGCAAAGATTCTCGTGGGAATTGGAGCTCTATTTCCAGTTTATCCGAGTGCAATTACCTTATTTCCAATCTTTGCAATCAGCGTTTTTGCGAACGCAGTACTTTTATCTGCCCTGCTGCCAATATTTTTTTTCACTCGCAATCTCAAACATCTGAAAGAAATAAGGTCAGTGAGAGATTTTTTTGTCTTGTTCCTCGGATATAAGAAAGATGCCTCTCAAATCAAAAGCTATGAGGCGGTTGTCGACAGCATATTTCTCAACGTGAGCAAGGTGCAGCTCGGTAAAAAAAATGTCAGGGGTGAAGTCTGGGTTACTCCTGCGCTGCCCTTTCTTATCCCAATAACCATCGGATTTCTAATCGCTGCATTCTTTGGAGACCTGGCCAGTTTTATAATTATGGAGCTGATAAAATGAGGGCAGAGGCGATGCGCATTAGCGTCTCAGCGTACTTTAATTCCAAGAGACCTTAAGATGTTGAAAAAATCAGGGAAGGAAATTTCCACGCACTCTGCATTTTCAATGCTCGTTTCTCCCTCCGCAGCCAGACCTGCGACAGCGAGAGCCATTGCCATTCTGTGGTCAGCCCTCCCCAGCTTATCAACGCTGTTTACTCTAGCACCAGTTAACCTGCCTGTACCGTAAATAGCGAGTCCGTCTTTTTTCTCTTCCATATCCACGCCAAACTTGCTTAATTCGCTGCTGCATGCTGCGATTCTGTCGCTCTCTTTAAACCTTGCATGCTCTACATTCTTTATTACAGTTTTTCCTCTTGCCTTGCATGCGAGTGCAGCAACCGTTGGCAATAAATCAGGGGCATCGCCTAGGTTCGCTCTTATCCCTTGGAGCTTCGCTCCCTTTACAGTAACCTCTCTATCTCTTACAGTCACTTCAGCCCCCATCTTTTTTAGAATATCTAAGAGCTTTCTATCACCTTGCTTGGTTTCCTTGAAAAGATTTTTTACAGTAATTTCAGAGTGCGTCATCGCTGCAAGCGCCAGAAAATATGACGCAGAGGAATAATCTCCCTCGATTTCATATTCTCTAGCTATGTATTTTTGTCTAGCTTTTATGAAGAATTCCCTGTAGTTTTTGTTCTCTACTTTCACTCCGAACTTCTCCATTATATCCAACGTTAAATCAATATATGGCTTCGATTTCATTGGAGTTGTTACAGTTATCCTGACATCGTCCTTAACGCAGGGAGAGAGTATCAGGAGCGATGAAATGAACTGGGAGCTTATGTCGCCCCGAATTTTTACCTTGCCCCCCTTCAAATTTCCTCCCTTCATTACTATAGGGAGCGTACCGTTTCCCTTGGTAGAGTATACCTCAACACCAAGCTGCTTCAGGGCATCGAGCAGCGGCTGCATTGGGCGGCGCTGTATCGAAGCATCTCCAGTAAGAGTAACTTCTCCGTCCAAAGCAGCAATGCCCGAAATCAGCCTTATCGTGGTGCCAGAATTTTCGCAGTCTATTACCCTTTTTGGCGTTTGTAGCTTCTCTCCAGAGCCGTGAATTGTTACTTTGTCGTTTTCCTCTATCCTAACTCCAAAAGCTCCGCATGCCTTCAAAGTTGAGAGAGTATCCTGCGCTCTTAAGTAATTTTTAATCACAGAGCACCCTTCGGCAAGTGAGGCGATAATGAAGGCTCGATGGGTATAGCTCTTGGAAGGGGGGGCAATTACATTGCCCCTAATTCCTTCAACTTTTTCAACTCTTACTTCCATTTCAATCCGCCTCAATCCACTCGTCGAAATTTCACTTCACTTTCGTCAGAAAGATGGCGTGTATGCCGTCTTCCTTGCGGAATGTTCATTTCTCCTCGTGTCTTGACCCAATAGCGAAGCTAGTGCGTTTGTCTTTCGCTCTTGCTATCGCAAGGGTATTGTTCGCTTCCAAGGGCTTTGCCCTTGGAGAACCCACAGAGCTCGAGAGCTTCGCTCTCGAATCGCTCACAACCTTTTCCGCCAGCGCTTTTTTCAAAAGGGCTGATTTATATACCATGGCATGCTATATATTGGCTTAGATATAAATGTTATCGAATCTTGAAGACGAAATTGAGCTGATACAGAGGCACGTTAAGATTTTGAAGCTCGTTACTAAGAACGAGCCCATAGGCATTATCAGACTCTCGAAGCTCGGCAAGCTTCCCCCGCACAAAGTTCGCTATTCTCTGAGGGTTCTTGAGCACAATGGAATAATAAAACCCTCTCCGAGAGGCGCAGTTTCTACAAATAAGGCTAAAAAATTTCTGGAAGTATTACCTTCGAAACTGGAACCTTTGGCAGATAGACTGCACGAAGTCATTTCGCTACTTTAATTTATAAGATTTTTTATCCACAGAGGCGTTTTCCATCACTTTTTTCGAAACGTAAACAGGCGCTTCGCATCTAATCGCAAGCGCTATGCTGTCGCTCGGTCTGGCATCGAATTCGTATTCGTCTCCGTTTTTCTTAACAATTATTCTCGCAAAAAATATTCCGTCGTTGAGGTCGTCTATTACAACTTTTTCTATTTTTGACTTCAGCTCTTCAAGAATAGTTATAAGCAGGTCGTGCGTTAGGGGGCGAGGATACGAAAGTTTCTCCAGTGCAGTTTGTATGGAGAAAGCTTCAGCTGCGCCGATGTAAATCGGCAGTATTCTCTTCTCATCGCTCTCCAAAAATACTATAGGCGTTACTCCTTCTGGAGCATTAGCCATGAATATTCCGCTGATTTTGACTTTTTGAAACTTCGAATCATCCATAGCACAAACATTTTTAACGGGATTAGTATAAATAGTTTGAGGACATGGCGACGATAGCTGAGAAAATTCTGGCAGCGAAGTCTGGAATGAAAAAAGTCGAGTCAGGCGAAATCGTAGAGGCAGAGATAGACTATGTCATGGTTAACGATGTCACAGGTCTACCTGCCTTCGAGGTTTTTGAGAAATTCGATGCGCAGCCGATTAGAGAAAAAGCAGTGCTCATACCGGACCACTACGTTCCGAACAAGGACATAGCAAGCGCAGAGCAGGCGAAGGCGATGCGGGAGTTTGCAAAAAAATATAACCTGCAAAATTATTTTGAAGTGGGCAGGACAGGAGTCTGCCACCAGCACATGATTGAGCAGGGGTTTGTTGCTCCTGGTAGGCTTATAATAGGCGCAGACTCGCACACCTGCTCCTATGGTGCTTTGGGTGCTTTTTCGACGGGTGTCGGCTCTACAGAAGCTGCATCTGCAATGGCTCTGGGCAAGCTCTGGTTCAAGGTACCCGAGACGCAAAAATTTGTCGTGAATGGAAAGCTTGGCAAGTACGTTATGGGGAAAGATATTATCCTGCACATAATAGGCAGCATAGGTGTGGACGGAGCTCTATATAAGGCGATGGAGTTTTACGGCAGTGCTATTAAGGTCTTGCCTTTGTCTGATAGAATTTCGATAGCAAATATGGCAGTTGAGGCAGGTGCAAAGGCAGGCATAATACCCCCTGACGAAAAAGTCTTCGATTATTTGAAGGGAAGAGTGAGAGGGAGATACAGGCCGGTATATGCAGACAAAAAAACAGAGTATGCAGAGACTTTTACCTACAAGGCAGGGGAAATCCCCTGCACAGTTGCAAAGCCTTTCCTGCCCAGCAACATTGCGCCAGCAAGAGAGCTGGGCAACGTTGTAATAGACCAGGCTTATCTCGGCTCCTGCACAAATGGAAGAATTGAAGACCTGCGGGTAGCCGCTAAAATACTGAAGGGCAGAAAAGTTCACAGAAACGTAAGAATGATTGTAGTTCCTGCAAGCAAGGAAATCTTCGAGCAGGCAATGAAAGAAGGTCTGATAAAAATATTTATGGACGCAAATGCGTACGTGAGCGGGCCGACATGCGGCGCCTGCTTGGGCGGCTACATGGGCGTTCTCGCAAGCGGAGAGCGCTGCATCTCCTCGACGAATCGAAACTTCATCGGCAGAATGGGGCACAAGGACAGCGAGGTTTACCTTGCGAATCCTGCTGTTGTGGCTGCGAGTGCGGCAACTGGAAGGATAACTGACCCGAACGAGTTGAAAAAATGAAAAAGCTCAAAGGCAAAGTCTGGCGCTTCGGAGACAACATAGATACAGACCAGATTATTCCGGCAGAGTATCTCGTTACTGGCGATTCGGAGGAATTAGCGAAGCACACTTTCGAGAGGGTCAGACCCGAGTTTGCCAAAAAAGTGCAAAAGGGCGACATAATCGTTGCGGGTAAAAACTTCGGCTGCGGCTCAAGCAGGGAGCATGCTACGAGGGCATTGATTGGCAGCGGGGTAGCCTGCGTCGTTGCAGCCTCTTTTGCAAGGATATTCTTCAGAAATTCGATAAACATTGGTCTCCCTCTAATTGAATGCAGGGTTGAGGCAGAAGATGGCGACGAAATAGAGATAGATTTTGATAGGGGAAGCATTAAAAATTTGACCAGCGGAGAGAATTACTCCTTCAAACCACTGCCGAGATTTCTGTCAAATTTGCTTGAATCCGGGGGGCTGGTGGAATACACCAAGCGTAAGCTTGTCACCTGTGTTTAATCACGACGCCTTTCTTCGTTCCGACGTGCACTTCTGAAGCCATGTCAGGAAAGATGCCGTTCTCTATTACCCCGGCGATTGCATTAATTTCTTCCTCCAGCTTTTTTGGATTCCTTATTTCGCCGAAGTCAACGTCCAGAATGAAATTTCCATTGTCAGTTATCACAGGTCCTGCCTTATTCTCTGCTTTTCGCAGATTTGAAGTGCCTTTCAATTTTTTAAGTTCCTTCTCAACAACTTTCCAGGCAAACGGGAGCACCTCAACCGGCACTGGCATGCTCAGCTTCTTTTTAATCTTGCTCTCGTCCATGATTACAATGAATCTCTTGGCATGCTTTGCGATTATTTTTTCCCTCGTTTGAGCAGCACCTCTGCCCTTGATTAGATTCAAATTTTCATCCATCTCATCTGCACCGTCGATGGCGATATCAATGCTTTGGTGCTCTTCCAGAGAAGTCAGGGGAATGCCCCTTTCAATAGCCAAAAATTGCGTATCGAAAGAAGATGGAATGCATAAAATCTCCAGCTCGTCCTCGTATATCCTCTTCGCAATTTCTTTGAGCGCATATCGCATCGTAGTGCCGGTTCCCAAGCCTACGATTTGCCTGTCCTTTACGAGCTTTACCGCTGAGGCTGCTGCAATTTCTTTAACGTCCATGTATGAAGTTCTTCCAAAGTGCATAAAAAACTTTTCATAGCATTTTGTCGAGTTTCGCCGCAAGGAGATTGAGAAGCGACACTTTTCTTCCAAAAATCGTAGGATTTAGATTGCCCCTCAGGTCTTCGAGCAAATCCACAATAACTCCGCCTGCGCCAATTTCTGCCAGATAGTGAGCATCGCTACCAGCGGTTCTTCCCAAGTTATTTTCAATAGCAAAACTGAGCGCTTTTTCATTGAACACCTGCAGCCTGCAGCGGGAGTTGAAGACCTCTATGCAGTCTATGTGCTTTGCTATTTCTTTTGTCGGAGCCAGCCTGTAGATTCTAAATATATCATAGGGATGAGGTATGCAGGTTACGCCGCCCTGAGATTTTATCTCATCGATTACCTCTTTCAAAATTCTGCTTTTTATTTCTTCTTCGAGGAAATATCCTATTACCTCGCCTCTATCAGTCCTGATTTCAGCGCCAACTATAACCTCGATACCTTCAGCGATTTTTTTGGTCTCAATTCCCCCTTTAATTGTGTCGTGGTCTGTAACAGCTATGCCGTCGAGTTTTTGGAGTCTGGCAGCTTTTAGAATATCCTTGAGTTCCAGACTGCAGTCTTTCGAATATTTTGTATGCACGTGCAGGTCGAGCTTCATGCCTATTCCTCGCTTAGTATTCTGTTTGTCGCGGCTTCAGATTTAATATCTCAATGAATCTCTTTGGCGTAACGTACTCTTCGAAGGCATTAAAATCTTCGTCGAATGCTATAAGATACTTTATGCCCAGGTGCCTCGCAGAGGCTATTTGCGGCAAGTCCTTTTGTTTTATCTTCCCTTTTAACTCTTGCATCTCTTTTTGGATTTCGTCTTCGAACAACAGCTCGCAAGTTTCAATCAAATAGTTTCTGAATTTGGATGCCGCGTCTTTGCCGTAGAACTTCTTGAAATAACTTGTCACCTCTTTATAAACCCTCTCCGATATTACGGCTTCAAGGGCACAAATGTTTAATAAATCAATCACTTTCTTAGAATTAGACTCAGGAAATTCGAAGGCATAAATGAAAACGCTTGAGTCCAAGCAAACCTTAAGCCTCATTCTCTATCGTCTCAAAGTCTTTCTTTAGCTGCGTGGGCGAAACTCTTCTCCTCGGCATGCTCTCTATTTCCTTCCACAAAGTCTTTCTCTTGAACATCCCTAAGTCTATCGCATACTTTATTAGAGCAGACCTTATCGCTTCGGACTTGCTGGAAAACAGTCCGCTTTTGACCATCTCATTCAGTAGCTTCTCTTCCAAGCCCTTAAACTTCAGCGTTAGTGCTGTCATGTTTCACCACTTTATAGTAAAGTTACAGTTAACGTATATAAATTTGAAATCAGCCGCTAATCCCACAAAGACAGATTGAGGAGTTAAAGATTAGAAGAAAGTTTTACTGATAAATTTGTTCTTCTTTCTTCCTGATAATCTTAACAGCGATTTTCTTATCTTGTGTTACATCAAAATCTATTTTATCTCCAACTTGAATTCTGAGATTCAATTTCTTCTCAACTTTTTCTAAGAAATTTTTTGGTAGAGTTACCTGATAATTCTTTCTTACTTTAGCTCTTTGCATTATCAAACCCAGTTTTCACAAAAGCGGGGTTGTCGAATAAATCGAATAAAAAATAAATTTTGTAGCTAACTCGCTCTTCCTTCCTCACAATCTCAACCAAGGCTATGGCTCTCGCATAGGCTCTAATGTTATGTGCTAGAGCCATGAGCATAATGCTTATCCTGCGAGTATGCTCTAACCTGCACCTTGTAGCATTGCCGTAGCGAGTTGCAAGACCGCCAAAGA
>Ga0180009_10002869_pt1 | contig 20005 bp, 14 predicted proteins | sample OS_PC_MetaG_FD_123537 | JGI IMG/M metagenome (GOLD analysis project Ga0180009, IMG submission 123537) | Groundwater microbial communities from the Aspo Hard Rock Laboratory (HRL) deep subsurface site, Sweden - OS_PC_MetaG | ecosystem: Environmental > Aquatic > Deep subsurface > Groundwater...
AGCCCTCCTTTCGGTTTGGTAAGTATATTACCTCACCTACAGGATGGGTATCAAGGGGTACTTGTCTGGGGCGTGATTTTCATCCTCCTTTGTGCCGGTTTACCGGCATGAAAGTTTCATTTTTATTGTCATTGCGAGCCTCGCTTTTGGCAGGCGCGGCAATCTCAACCTTTATTATTATAGGTTGGGCGGCGGCCAGTGTCAATTGTGCGGTGCAATTGCCCGGCATTTGACAAGAAAAAAGAGTAGGGGGTATAATATTTGTTTGCAAAATGGAAAGACCTATAGGAAGACCTGTTCTTTGACAATTTGATCTGTAGCCAAGTAAGATAAGGGTGTTTGGTGGATGCCTTGGCGAAAGCCAGCGATGAAGGACGTGGCTAACTGCGATAAGCCCCGGGGAGTCGTTAACAGACTTTGATCCGGGGATTTCCGAATGGGGCAACCCCTGAAGGTAAACCCTTCAGATTCCTGTCTGAATACATAGGGCAGGAAGGCGAACCAGGAGAATTGAACCATCTCAGTATCCTGAGGAAGAGAAAACGAAGTGATTCCCCCAGTAGCGGCGAGCGAACAGGGATGAGCCTAAACCTAACAGGCGTAATAGTCTGGACGACGTTGTTTGTTAGGGGTTGTGGGAGGAAGTTGGGTCGGGGTCCAGCCCGGCCGCCGAGTTACAAACCGAAAGTTTAGCCAAACAGACTGGAAAGTCTGACCAGAGAAGGTAATAGTCCTGTAGGCGAAAAACTGACGGCTCGGTGAACTTTTTTCCCGAGTAACGCGGAACCCGGGAAGGTCCGCGTGAATCCAGCCCGACCATGGGCAAAGGCTAAATATGTGCTTTCGACCGATAGTGAACTAGTACCGCGAGGGAAAGGCGAAAAGAACCCCGGAAGGGGAGTGAAATAGAACCTGAAACCAAACACTTACAACCAGCGGGAGGGCTATGTCCCAAAGTCGCAAGATTGCGGGAAACGCCTCACCGCGTGCCTATTGAAGAATGAGCTGACGAGTTACGATGCGCAGCAAGGTTAAGCCGTTTTAAGCGGCGGAGCCGCAGCGAAAGCGAGTCCTAATCGGGCGTCCAGTTGCGTAGCGTAGACCCGAAGCCGGGTGATCTACCCTTGGTCAGGATGAAGTCCTGGTAATACGGGATGGAGGTCCGAACCGGTGTTGGTTGAAAACAACTCGGATGAACTGAGGGTTGGAGTGAAAGGCTAATCAAACCCGGCGATAGCTGGTTCTCCCCGAAATAGCTTTAGGGCTAGCCTTCCGGAATTAGAGAACGGGGGTAGAGCTACTGGATGGATGCGGAAGGGCACCACCCTTCCTATTCCAACCAAACTCCGAATACCGTTTTTCTGTACCGGGGGAGTCAGACAGCGGGGGCTAAGCTTCGTTGTCGAAAGGGAAACAGCCCAGACCGCCGACTAAGGTCCCAAAATACAGGCTAAGTGGTAAAGGAAGTGTGTTCACCCAGACAGCCAGGAGGTTGGCTTAGAAGCAGCCATCCTTTAAAGAAAGCGTAATAGCTCACTGGCCGAATACCCGCAAGGGTGTGAATGCGCGCCTAAAATTCAACGGGGCTCAAGCCTGTTACCGAAGTCGCGGAATATTGTGTCTTTAAGAGCAACATTGGTAGGGGAGCATTCCCTATGCCTGCGAAGCCTGACCGTGAGGACAGGTGGAGGTATGGGAAGCGAGTATGTCAGCATAAGTAGCGAAAATCCCGATGGAAACTCGGGACGCCGAAAGTCTAAGGTTTCCTGGGGAAGGTCAATCCGCCCAGGGTTAGGCGGTGGCTAAGTCGAGGCCGAAAGGCGTAGATGATGCACAGCCGGTTAATATTCCGGCCCTGCCGTAACGGCGTTATCAGCGATGAGGGGAAGCAGTAAGATAGACCATCCGCTTATTGTATTGCGGTCTAAGCCGGCTGGGAGTGGTTCTCCGTAAAACCGGAGGACTGTCCCGCAAGGGACAACTCTCGACGGCGAATGGTGCCCAAGTCCACGGATGCGGGACACTGGTCGAGTCAAACTGCCAAGAAAAGCCTCTAAGCGAGTCGTTGTGGCAACCGTACCGCAAACCGACACAGGTAGACTGGCAGAACATGCTAAGGCGCTCGGGATAATTCTCGTTAAGGAACTCGGCAAAATTGCCCCGTAACTTCGGAAGAAGGGGTGCCTGAGTAGTTTTTAGTGTAAACTGGAGACGAAAAGGCCGCAGTGAAATGGCTCCTGCGACTGTTTAATAAAAACACAGGTCCCTGCTAAGTCGCAAGACGATGTATAGGGACTGACACCTGCCCGGTGCCGGAAGGTTAACGTGAGGGGTTAGGCGCAAGCCGAAGCTCTGATCTGAAGCCCCGGTAAACGGCGGCCGTAACTATAACGGTCCTAAGGTTAATCATTGAGGAATAAGTTAGCCTTAGTAAAATCTAGCTATATGCTGGAAAGTCTGGTGTATCTCACAGTACTTTAATGTAGTGCGACCCTTTCAGGGTCGCCAGCGAGGCTGAAAGCCTCGCACTACGAAAATAGAGTGAAAATCTGATGAGTGCAGACAATCAGCAGGAAAGGCTCAACTATGCTGTGTCATTCTGACCCTTGAGTGAAACGAAGGGGAAGAATCTCGTTTTTGGTTGGGCATCCTCAGAGACTATACGCTAGATGTCCCAAGTGGGATAAAGATATAGTCCGTACCTCCTGGCGACAGGAGGAGGTTGACAGAAATGATCAACCCGCCACAAAAGATCGTGGTCTTTTAAGTAACAGACTAGAGCGAAATTCCTTGTCGGGTGAGTTCCGACCTGCACGAATGGTGTAACGACAGGAGCGCTGTCTCAACGAGAAACCCGGTGAATTTGTGATAACCGTGAAGACGCGGTTTACCCGCAACAAGACGAAAAGACCCCGGAACCTTAACTATAACTTGTCATTGGGTTTTAAAATAATATGTGTAGGATAGGTGGGAGGCTTTGAAGTTCCGGCGCTAGCCGGGATGGAGCCAACGGTGAAATACCACCCTTATTCTTTTGAAATTCTAACCTCTTCCTGTGAATCCAGGAAAGGGACAGTGGCAGGCGGGTAGTTTGACTGGGGCGGTTGCCTCAATTTAGTGGGGCGCCCTGATGGCAACATCAGGGGTAAATCTGGCTGTATGCTGGGAAGTCCGGTGTATCTTGCAGTACTTTAATGTAGGGGCTCGATTCATCGAGCCCGCGGGCGCCATAAATGGCGCCCCTACAAAAGAGTGAAAATCTGACGAGTGCGGACAATCAGCAGGGAAGTTCTTGTTTTTTGGGACCCCTCAACGACTATACGCCAGGCGGCCTTTAAAAAAGGTCGATGATATAGTCTGAACTCTGCCGCGAGACAGAGTCCGTATTATGCGGACGCTCGGTCTTAACGGAGAAAGGGATGTATTCCAGAGAGATTGAAACCTATAAGAAATCGCTCAAGCTAACCAGAAATCAACGCGAAGTTTTGGTTGGTATGCTTCTGGGCGACGCCCACTTAGAAACCCAGGATAAGGGTAAAACTTACCGGTTGAAGGTGGAACATAAAGCGGCACACCGTTTTTATGTAGAACACCTCTACCGCATATTTCAAAAGTGGGTACGCACACCGCCGAAAACAAGACTACACGCTGCGACTAACGGCACATTGTGTGAAATGATAGGTTTTCAAACTTACAGTCACGGCGCTTTACGCTTCTACGGCCATCAGTTTTACCAGGATGGCAGGAAGTGTGTGCCGGAATCCATCAAACGATGGCTTACACCGAAGTCACTAACTTACTGGTTTATGGATGACGGCAGTCTCAAATGGCGCCATTCCCGCGCGGTAATACTTAATACTCAATGCTACCAGCGGGAAGAAGTAGAAAGACTGTCACGATTATTACAAGAGAAGTTCGGCCTTGACGCAAAACCCAGGAAACAAAGAGAAGGTTACCAGATTTGCGTATTGGGTCATTCTCTAACAGAATTCGTGAAACTGATCGGTCCCAATCTCCTTTTGGAAATGAGTTATAAAATTCCCCTGACCGGGCGAACATTATTGCCTAAAGAGTAACGGAGGCGCCCAAAAGTCACTTCAGGCCGGTTGGCAATCGGCTGTTGAGTGTAAAGGCATAAGGTGGCTTGACTGCGAGAGAGACATCTCGAGCAGAGGCGAAAGCCGGGCTTAGTGATCCGGTGGTTCTGTATGGAAGGGCCATCGCTCATCGAATAAAAGGTACTCTGGGGATAACAGGCTTATCACGTCCAAGAGTTCATATCGACGACGTGGTTTGGCACCTCAAAAAAGTGGGGTGAAATGGCAGAAATGTCATTGCAAGCATCGGCTTATAACGGTGAAGCCCTAACGGCTGCAAAGTGCAGGTCCGAGGGTAATACCGTGGGAAGTCTGACGGAAATGCAACGTTCCATCATTATTGGTAGTTTACTCGGAGATGGAGCGATGCGGTGCAAAGTCAACTATGTTACCGCTGTTTCAATATAAATTTCCGTCTTGACCCCGTAACGACTGATTCCGAAAGGATGAGATAGCAATTTCCTGAAGAAAAAATTTATGGTTGCTATCACACGCCGACCCTTCGGTGAAATACGAGATTCACCAAGGTGGAGATATAGTCTACGCCATCGGAAACGATGGACAAACGTGCGATGTCGGCTCACCGCATCCTGGGGCTGAAGCAGGTCCCAAGGGTTGGTCTGTTCGCCCATTAAAGCGGTACGTGAGCTGGGTTTAGAACGTCGCAAGACAGTAAGTGACCTTGCTGTCTTTAAATTTGGCTGTATGCTGGAAACTCTGGTGAATCACCGGCTACTTGACAAGATGAATTAATAGAGATAACATATCTCTATGGCGAGTGAAAATGCCAGGTGTGCAGACAATCAGCAGGCAAGCAGCGGAATAATCTCGGACGAATACCTCACGGGCTTTACGGAAGGTGAAGGATGTTTTTACGTTGGATTTAGTAAACGTAATGATTTGCCGTTAGGCTGGCAGGTCATTACCGAGTTTCACCTAAGTCAAAATCCTGGTGGAAAAAATATTCTGGAAGCTTTTCAGAAAAGGTTGGGATGTGGTTATCTGAAATTAAACCATCCGAAAAGCGAAAAGGATAAAACATGGGTTTTGATAATAAAAGATCGAAAAGATCTTCAGGAGAAACTAATACCGTTCTTCAAAAAACATTCTTTATATTCCCAGAAAGCCGAAGAATATTTGGTGTTTAAGCAAGTGCTTGACACCATTAAACTGAAAGAGCATTTAAATCTTAACGGATTTAAAAAAATCGTAGATTTAGTCTTTCAGTTACCAAGAAACACAAAAAAGAGGTATTCAAAAGAGAACATTCTGTCTGCAGCCTCAGAGACTATACGCCAAAGATCCGAAAGGATTAAGATATAGTCCGAACTTACGGGCGACCGTAAGAGTCTTACTGAAAGGTAAGACCGCCCTCTGTGCAAAAAATGGGGGTTAGTAGTTCCGAGAGGAATGAAAGTAACAGAATTGTCGGTCTCTATCTGTTGCGGGCGTTGGAGATTTGAAGGGGAGCTGTCCCTAGTACGAGAGGACCGGGATGGACGAACCGCTGGTGTTCCAGTTGTTCCGACAGGAGCAATCGCTGGGTAGCTATGTTCGGACCGGATAAGCGCTGAAAGCATCTAAGTGCGAAGCCGACCCCAAGATTAGATCTCCCTCTCTCAGTCGTAAGATTGAAGGACTAAAGGCCTCAAGAAGATTACTTGGAGATAGGCCGGAGGTGTAAGTTCCGCAAGGAATTGAGCCAACCGGTACTAATAGGCCGTGCGGCTTGGCTACGGATCAAATTGCTAAATGTGACGGGTTTAAAAAAGCCCCGGCCATTTTTTAATGGTCAGGGGCTTTTTTATTGGACGCTTGTAATAACGTTATTCGTAGTCGCCCGGCTTGCCGGGTTCTGTTAAATGTAGGGGCGGGGTTACATCCCCCCTGACAAGGGGGGCGAGGGGGGGTTACATCCCCGCCCCTACTTACATTAACCGCGCCGAGCAAGCTCGGCAACTACAGTAACTCTGCGCTTTATTTTGTGTTTGGTCTTCAATTTTTCCAGCCGCGCAAACTTCTTGGTGGTTCCCCGTTTCTCTTCCTGTTTCTTCTCTCCCCGATTCAAGAATTTACCGGAAAATCTGGCCGCGTTTGGCTGGAGAAGCATTCGCTGGAGCGTCTTTTCCTTCCCTTTGGCCGAATAGACTTCTGCACCGGTCAGGGGGTCTATTCCGGTCCAATACATACAGCCGGAAAGTGTCATGGGCAGAGGCGTGAAATCCTGCACCTGTTCCAGGAAGTGGCCGAAACCCCGGACGTATTCCCGTAAAGTTCGCATGTGTTCTACCTGGCAACCGGGATGGCTGGACATAAAATAAGGCACCAGGTAGAGTTCTTTCCCGGCCTGCCGGGCTGACTTCTTAAAACTATCCCGGAAAATTTGGAACGTTTCGTTGTCCGGTTTGTGCATCTTTTCCAGTACCGGCCGGCTGATATGTTCCGGAGCAACCTTCAGGTGTCCGCTGACGTGGTGCCGGCATAATTCCGGAAGGTATTCTTGACATGGGTCGGACAGCACCAGGTCGTGTCGGATGCCGGTGCTTACGAAAACGTGTTTTACGGCCCGCACTTTCAGTCCGGAAGCGAGCGCTTCCAGGTGTTTCCCGCCGTCAAATTTAAAGAAAGAGCAGATTTTCGGATAAAGGCAACTGTTGCGGTTACAGGCTCCGGAAAAGCGCCGGCACGATGCGCCGTACATATTTGCCGTCGGTCCGCCGACATCGCTGATGGTGCCGCGAAAATTGTCCATTTTGGAGATTCTTTTCATCTCTTCCAGGATGGAGTCCAATGACCGGCTCTGAACAATCCTGCCCTGATGGCTGGCCAGGGTGCAGAAGGCGCACCCGCCGCCGCAGCCCCGATGGCTGGTGATTGAAGTTTCAACGGAAGCAAGCGCCGGCACACCGGACATCCGCTTATAGGCCGGGTGGCTTGCCCGTGTAAAAGGCAGGCTGTAGATGCGGTCAAGTTCAGCGGTTGTAAGCGGTAAAGCCGGCGGCATCTGGACGAGGAACCGTTTGGCGGAAGGTTGGACGATTGGCCGGCTGGAGCGAAAGTCCTGGTTTAAGTACCAGAGTCCGAATGACTCTGCAAATACCTTTTTATCCGCGATCGTCTCTTCTTCGGAAGGGAGCATCAGGTGTCCTTCCGGCAGGTCGGAGAGGCTTGAGGTTATCCAAACGGTACCGGCCAGGTTGCGGATTGCCGCGGCCGGTTCACCGGCCGAAAGGCGCCGGGCAATCTCAAGGACTGTTTGTTCGGCCATTCCGTAGGCAATCCAATCCGCCCGGGTATCCAGAAGGATTGACCGCCGCACCTGGTCTGACCAGTAATCATAATGTGCCAGCCGTCGTAGAGATGCCTCAATTCCGCCCAGCAAAACAGGAATGCCGGGGAACGCCTCCCGGACGCGGTTGGCGTAGACGATGGTGGCGCGGTTGGGCCGTAAATCAATTGCGCCGCCGGGCGAGTAAGCGTCAACTTTTCGTCTGTTTCCGCTGGCCGTGTAGTGGGCCATCATGGAATCCAGACATCCGGCGGTAATTCCGACAAAAAGGCGCGGGCGGCCGAAAGCGAGGAACGGCTCTTTGGAATGCCAGTCCGGCTGGGCCAGGATGGCCACCCGGTAACCGGCGGCTTCCAGCACCCGGCCGATTAAGGCGGCGCCAAAGGCCGGATGGTCCACGTAAGCATCTCCGGACACAAGCAAAACATCAATCGCGTCCCAGTTTCGTTCCCGGACCTCTTCCGGCGTGGCAGGCAGAAATTTATCCATTGTCTAAGATAATCTATCCCGGTAGTCTTGATACCCGAAAGTTCGCACAACCCGGACCTTGCGGGTCTTCGGCCGGCAGCAGGCGATGGATGGCAACCGGACTCCGTTAAAGGTATTGTTCTTGACCATGGTGTAGTGCGCCATGTCCCGGAAAATCAGTTTTGCGCCGACTTTTAACGGCTTACGGAAGGAGTAGTCGCCGATTACGTCGCCGGCCAGACAGGTCAGCCCGGCCAGCCGGTAGGCGTGCGGATATTCTCCGGGCTTTCCTGCGTTCACAATCTCTGGCCGGTAAGGCATTTCCAGGACATCCGGCATGTGGGCGACCGCCGAGGTATCCAGTATTGCGATCTCCATTTCGTTGCGCACGATATCCATAACCTGCGCCACCAGGACCCCGGTATTCAGGGCAATCGCCTCGCCCGGCTCCAGGTAAACTTCGCATCCGTAACGTTTCCGGAACGATTTCACCAGCCGGCCGAGTTTGGCAACGTCGTAATCCGGCCGGGTGATATGGTGCCCGCCCCCGAAGTTCACCCACTCCATCCCCTTTAGATATTTCCCGAATTTATCTTCCATTGCCGCAAGCGTCCGCTCCAAGGCGTCGGCATTCAATTCGCAGAGGGTGTGAAAGTGTAATCCAGATATTCCGTCAAGTTCTTCCGGTTGAAACTCTTTTGCGGTGACCCCTAAACGCGAATACCGGCCGCAGGGGTCGTAGAGCGGGACCTTAACTTCAGAATGCTGGGGATTAACCCGGATGCCGCAATTTACCTTCTTGCCGTATCTTTTAACCAACGGCTTAAACTTCCGCCATTGAGAAAAAGAGTTAAAGGTTACATAATTGCAATAGGACAACAGTTCCTTAAATTCACCTTCCTGGTAAGCCGGGCCGCAGAGGTGTACCTCCCGGCCGAATTCCTCAAAACCCAGCCGCGCCTCATCCAGGGAACTAACTGCGGTTCCGGCCAAATACTTCCGGATGAGCGGAAAGGTGTGCCAGCACGCAAAGCCCTTGAGCGCCAGGATTATTTTAGCGCCGCTCTTATCCTGTACGGATTTGAGGACCTTAAGATTCTTTTCCAGCAGTCCTTCGTCCACGACATAACACGGCGTGGGGATGTTTTTTAAGGGAATGCGCATGTTTTTGTAGGGGTCGGATTTATCCGACCCGCGGGCTCGATGAATCGAGCCCCTACGTTATTTCTTTAATAGTCCACGGCAAACCGTGAATGTTTAATTTTTCCATGAACGGGTCCGGGTCCATCTCCTCCACGTTAAAGACACCTTTTCCCTGCCAGGCGCCGGTCAGCATCAGCATCGCTCCAATCATCGCCGGCACGCCGGTGGTGTAAGAGATGGCCTGCGCTTTTACCTCCCGGTAGCATTCGGCGTGATCGCAGACGTTATAAATATAAACCTTCTTTTTCTTTCCGTCTTTTACGCCTTCAATCAGGCATCCGATGTTTGTCTTGCCCTTGTAATTTTTGCCCAGGGACGAGGGCTCCGGCAAAACCGCTTTCAAGAATTTCAGCGGCACAATCTGGTGGCCTTCAAATTCCACCGGGTCAATGCGGGTCATACCCACGTTCTGGAGGACCCGCAGGTGGGCCAGATACTGCTCGCCAAATGTCATCCAGAACCGTATTCGTTTTAACCCTTCAATGTTATTGACCAGCGATTCCAGTTCCTCGTGGTACATCAGGTACATCTCCCGGGCGCCGATTTCCGGAAAGTCAAAACTCTTGTGGACTGAGAGCGGGTCAGTTTCCACCCACTTCCCGTCCTCCCAGTACTTTCCCCGCTGGGTAATCTCCCGGATGTTGATTTCCGGGTTGAAGTTAGTGGCAAACGGATGGCCGTGTTCTCCGGCGTTGCAATCCATAATATCCACATACTCAATGGTGTCAAAATAATGCTTCTGGGCATAAGCGCAGAAAATATTGGTTACGCCCGGGTCAAAACCGCAACCAAGGAGCGCCATCACGCCCTTTTTTTGAAATCTTTCTTGATATTCCCACTGCCACTTGTAGCAAAATTTCGCTTCGTCCGGCGGCTCATAATTGGCGGTGTCCAGGTAGTTAACGCCGGTTTCCAGGCACGCATCCATAATGGATAAGTCCTGGTAAGGCAGAGCCACGTTGATAACCAGGTCCGGTTTAAACTCATTAATGAGGGCAACGACCTCCTCACTTTTATCCGCGTCAACCTGCCTACACTGAAGTTTCGGCAGGTAAACCTGGGCGGTCTGGATGGGCCTGCCTACGCCAAGGCTACGGCAGGCAAGCCTGCCAACCTCTTGCTTAATCTTCTCGCACTTGGCCAGAGTCCGGCTCGCCAGAAGAATTTTCGAAAAGACCTCCGACACCTGACTGCACTTATGGGTTACAACTCCGCCGACTCCGCCGGCTCCGATAATTAACACTCTTCCCATTGGTTATCTCCATCTGATTGTATACCTAAAATGTAGGGGGGGTTACATCCCCCCTGACAAGGGGGGGGCGAGGGGGGGGGTACATCCCCGCCCCTACAGCGGGCGCGATGAATCGCGCCCCTACTATTTTACCTTTTTTCCTCCCCACACTTCAACCGTTATTAAACCCCTCACCTTCATCCTCTCCCCTGAGGGGAGAGGTATAGTGAGGGGGGTAGTGTTATTGCGAGACGGGTGCCCTTTCCAAAGCTCTGGAAAGGGGCGTCGTTTGCGACGTGCCTGCACACCGAAGTGCCGTGTTTCGGCACGCAGGCGTGGCAATCTCATCCGATAAGTTGTATAATATCTTTTACGCACATGGGAAAATTATTTTTAATTGACGGAAACGCGGTCGCCTATCGCGCTTTCTTTGCCATCAAGAGCCTTGCTACTTCCTACGGTCAGCCCACCAACGCGGTCCTCGGTTTCCTCAATATCCTGAACCGGATTATCCGGGAAACCGCGCCGGATTACCTCGCCTGCGCCTTTGATTCCCCCGGCGAAACCTTCCGGCACCGGGCTTTCGCCGAATACAAAGTCAACCGACCCGGAATGCCGGAAGAACTGGCAAGCCAGCTTTCACTAATCAAAGAAGTGATTTCCGCCCACCAAATTCCCATCCTGGAGCAGCCGGGTCTGGAAGCAGACGACATCCTGAAGGACCTGGCCGTAATGGGCTCCGAAAAAGGCCTTGAGGTCTATATCGTTACCGCAGACAAGGATTTGCTCCAACTGGTCTCCGAGCGGATTAAGGTCTTTCACCCCCAGACCTACGAAATTATGGACCGGGAGAAGGTGCAGGAGAAGTTCGGCCTGCCGCCGGAAAAGATTCCGGACCTGATGGCGCTTACCGGGGACAGCATAGATAATATCCCCGGCGTCAAGGGCATCGGCGAGAAGACCGCCATCCCGCTGATTCAGCAGTTTGGTTCCATTGAGAATCTTTACCAGCGTCTGGAAGAAGTATTCAGCGAGGTGGTCCGCCAGAAGTTGGTTGAGGGTAAAGAATCGGCTTTTTTAAGCAAACGGCTCGCTACCCTCCTTCCCCTAATTACCTTGGGCGACCCTGAAAGGGTCGCACTACGAATTTATCCTCTCCCCACCGGGGAGAGGCAAGGTGAGGGGGAATTAAATTTTGACTCCTTTCGCCTCCAGGACCCGGACAAACCGAAACTGGCCGAAATATACCGCCGCCTTGAGTTCCGCAAATTACTAAAAGGAGTGGACGCGGAACCGGCCACCGATTTTCTTTTACTCCTCCCCTCCTCTCCCCCACGGGGAGAGGATAAAGGTGAGGGGGAAGTTGTTGACTTCAGCGCTCTTCTCCAAAATCCGGAACCATATCTCTCGTCTTTAACTTCCCCGGACGTTCTCAAGGCCGGCGCCAACCTTAAAGATAAGCTCCACCAACTTTCCTCTCCCCGTGGGGGAGAGGATGAAGGTGAGGGGGTAAATGTATCCCCGCCCTTCTTTGATTTCAACATCGCGGCTGCCCTCTGCGAAAAACAAGCCCCATCCGCCGAACCGGAAGCAACCCTCCATTTCTACCAAAACGAACTTGAAACTCAGAACCTGACCAAATTATTTGAAGAAGTAGAAATGCCGCTTCTGCCGGTTCTGGCAAAGATGGAGGAGGCCGGCGTTTACCTGGATATTCCCTACCTGCAGGATTTGGGCCAACACTTTGATGAAGTCCTCAAAAACCTTGAATCCGAAATTTTTCACCTGTCCGGTCAGCCCTTCAACCTTAACTCTCCGGCGCAACTTTCCATCATCCTTTTTGAAAACCTGAAACTGCCGGTGGTCAAGAAGACCAAGACCGGTTTCTCCACCGATAGTTCCGTCCTGGACACCCTAATGCCTCTGCACCCGGTAATCCCGCTGATTCTCAACTACCGCCAGATTGCCAAACTTAATTCCACCTACGTCCGGGCCCTGCCGGAACTGGTCAGCCCAGAAGACAACCGTCTCCATACCACCTTCAATCCTGTCGGTGCGGCAACCGGCCGGCTTTCCAGCGAAAAACCAAACCTGCAAAACATCCCCCTGGCCACCCCGGAAGGCGGCTCCATCCGCCGCGCCTTCTGCCGGCAGAACCCGGGCGATATCCTCTGCTCTTTTGATTATTCCCAGATAGAACTGCGCATCCTGGCGCATCTTTCCGGGGATAATCTTTTGGTTAACGCTTTCCAGGAGGACCGGGATATCCATACCGAAACCGCCCGCATCCTCTTCAATTCTTCCTCCCCCGAACAGCGGCGCATCGCCAAGACCGTCAACTTCGGCATCATTTACGGAATGAGCGCCTTTGGTCTCGCAAAAGAATTGCGCATCTCCCCGGAAGAAGCGCAGAACTTTATTACCGCCTATTTTGAAAAGTACGCCGGGGTCAAGGATTTTATTGACCGGACCATTGAATCCGCCCGGGAAAAGGGCTGCGTCGCCACCCTCCTGGGCCGCCGCCGCTCCATACCGGGTATGAACAGCCGGCGCGCCAACGAACGGCTCCTGGCCGAGCGGCTGGCCGTGAATACGCCCATTCAGGGCAGCGCTGCGGATATTATCAAGATTGCCATGGTAAAGATAGACCGGGACTTGACAAGCCAAAAATTAAGAGGTAGAATGATATTACAGATACACGATGAACTGCTCTTTGAAATCCCGGAAACAGAGAAGGAAGTCTGGATACCTCTGGTTAAGGATGCGATGGAAAAGGCGCTGCCCCTTTCCGTCCCCGTGAAGGTATCGGTGAAATCTGGCCGGAACTGGCAGGATATGGAAGGGTGTAACGTAGGGGCTTGATTTATCAAGCCCGCGGGTTGAGAACTACACTCGTCCCTGCCATACGTTGAAGAATAGAAGCGGGTCAACCACTGGCAGGGTTGAATGAATCCGACCCCTACATTGTCCTTGGTGAAGGTTGCACTTGACAAGATTTAAAATATCAGGTAAAATGGTTTTGTTATTCCATAAAAATGAAAATGAAAGGGGGTGAAACAACTAAATGAAGAACAGAAAAGGTTTTACCTTGATCGAGCTCCTGGTTGTTATTGCCATTATCGCCATTTTAGCGGCGATGTTACTCCCGGCATTAGCCAGAGCGAGAGAACAGGCAAGACGGGCAAACTGCATCAACAACTTGAAACAGTTGGGCTTGGCGATGCATATGTATGCGCAGGACTACGCCGAGCTCTTCCCGGATGCTAATTCAACAGCAGTGGCTGACATCGAAATGATGGCGCCCACGTACGCGTCTGCCGCGAAGATGTTTGTCTGTCCCAGCAGCACTGACGTTGCAACCACGGGTACGCTGAGCGCAACGACGAAGGGTATCCTGACCATAGCCAACATCTCCTACGCGTATGCGGCGGACTGTGACGAACAGACCCAGTCGGATACCTGCATAATGGTTGACCAGGCAGGAGGAACAGTAGCTACTAAGAATACTGTTTGGGCAATGGGTCTGACGACAGCCCCGGTAAACCACCAAACAGATGGAATCAACGCGTTGTTTATTGACAGCCACGTGGAATGGGTGCCGCTCGGCAGGATTTCCGAACGCATCCCGAACAGGGCCTATGCCGTACCAAGCGTGGGTCGGCTCAGGAACCCGGGCCAAACGTAGTAGGCAGCGGCTGACTTGACGCGCAACTAAGGTAAGGATTTATGAAGAAAGGCGGGCCCTTTCTACGGAAAGGTTGCCCGCCTTTCTTTTTTCCTTGTCATCATATTGCAATTTATTAACAAATATGTTATAATTTTACCATGAAATTTGAAGAGTTTCTTAAGCGGGTGCGGGGCTTGCCGGTTATAGAAACCGAAATTCTGTTTGCCGGTATCAACAACCCCGCTTCAATTAAAGTCCAATTGAGTCGTTGGTGTAAAAACGGCAAGTTAATTAAACTTAAGAATAATATTTATCTGCTGTCCGAAAATTTCCGCAAAGTGGATATCTACGAGCCGCATATCGCCGCGGTGCTTAAAAAACCCTCTTATATCAGTCTTGAGAAAGCATTTGAATATCACGGCCTTATTCCGGAAGCGGTTCCGGTCTATACCTGCGTTACCACCAAACGGCCGGGAGAAATCATTACTCCTGTCGGCCGCTTTAACTACCGCCATATCAAAACCGGTCTTTTCTGGGGGTATGATTCGATTGCCGTAAATAAACAGACGGCATTTATTGCCGGACCCGAAAAAGCGCTGCTTGACTTCTTTTATCTGAACGGCCTACAAATCACCGGCGATTACCTTGATGAAATGCGCCTGCAAAATTTCCATAAAATCGGTCTGGGTAAACTCATTGAATTTGCGCAGAAATTTGAAAACTCCGGCGTCCTGAAAGCGGCCCGGTTAATCAAGCAATACGTTACTGAGCATAAAAAAGAGGAAAAGCGTTTATGAAAGATTATCTTTTAGAGCTGGTATCTCAAAAAGAAGGCTACAACGCTAAATTAAATATGATGCGGGAGTATTTGCAGGCATATATTTTAAAGATAATGCATCAGGAAGGTGTATTCCGCAAAACGGCGTTTTTAGGCGGCACGGCGCTTAGATTCCTGCACGGGCTGCCGCGATTTTCTGAGGACCTGGATTTTTCGACAACGGGAAAAGAGCCGGTTCCCTTTGAAAAACTGATTAAAAAAATTCTTTCCGAACTGACGGCGGCCGGATACGATGTTTCGGCGGTCTACAACAAAGATAAAACCGTAAATTCAACTTTTATCAAATTTTCCGGCCTGATGTTTGAAGCGGGGATTTCACCTTTACGAAACCAGAAGTTTTCCATTAAGGTTGAAATTGATACCAATCCTCCACAAGGCGCTGTTTTTGAAACGCAGATTGTAAATAAATATTTTCCCATCTCTTTTCTATCTTATAACCTCAACTCGCTCTTTGCCGGTAAAATCCATGCTTTACTGAGCAGAAAATATGTCAAGGGCAGGGATTATTTTGACCTCGGCTGGTATCTATCAAAATGGAAAGGGGTGGAACCGAACTTCAAACTGCTGACCAACGCCCTTCAACAAACGAAATGGAAACACGAGTTTCCCGACAAAAATAACTGGCGGGAATTTCTTTACGCGGTCGTTGAAAGAGCGGACTGGAGAAAACTCAAGCAGGATGTGGAACAATTCCTGGAAGACCCTTCGGACCTGAATATCTTCACCAAAGAGAACGTGCTGGAACTGTTGAAGTAACTGTCATTGCGAGTCCGCTCGGTAGGACAGGCGTCCGCCTTCGCTAAATTTATCCGCCGTAGCTTTAGCGCAGGCGGAGCTTCGGCGGACAAGTCCCGCCTGTCTGTAGCCGAAGCGCGGCAATCCCGTTTTATCTTGACCTCCCGCCCTCAAACTATGTATAATAACCTTTGTCGTGCTTACGATATACGATACCCGTGATATGGAAAATACCGGCGCCGTAAAACCCAGGATTTTCATCAGGCCTTCCCGCGGCTGGGTTGCCATTGACTTCAAGGAACTCTGGCGGTACCGGGAACTTCTGCTGGCCCTGACCGTCCGGGATATCAAGATTCGCTACAAACAAACCTTCTTCGGTGTCACCTGGGCAATATTCAAGCCGTTTGTCACGATGGTTGTTTTTTCCCTTTTTTTCGGTAAGATGATGAAGGTGGAGACCGCCGGCGTCCCCTATCCCATCTTTTCCTACTCCGGACTGCTTCTCTGGCAATACTTCAGCCAGGCGATAGAAAACGCCGGGAACTCTCTCAATACCAGCGAGAACCTCATCAAGAAGATTTATTTCCCCCGGCTTATCATCCCGATGAGTTCCACCTTTGCCGGACTCCTGGACTACGCCATCGCCGGCCTGGTCCTTCTGGGAATGATGGTCTATTACCGCTATCCGGTGACCGCCAACCTGCTTCTGTTGCCGCTGTCGCTCCTGTTAACCTGGCTGCTGGCGATCGGCGTCGGGCTCTGGTTTTCGGCTTTAAACGTTGAGTATAAGGACATCCGTCACGCCCTGCCCTTCTTTATCCAGATTGGGCTCTTTATCTCGCCGGTTATCTACCCCGGCAGCCTTCTGGGCAAATACCAGTGGGTTGGCGCCATCAACCCGATGACCGGATTGATTGAAGCCCACCGGGCCGCATTTCTGGGAGGCGCCGGAGCCAACCCCAGCGCCCTCCTGTTCAGTTTCGCCATCACCATCCTGTTCCTTTTTTCCGGGCTCTACTATTTCCGGCGGATGGAAAGAACCTTCGCCGACATTCTGTAGTCATTTTTGCCCAAAATATTATAAAGGTAATGCATTATTATTTGCGTCGTTATTGCACATAATGATATAATATTTGCAATACTATGGACAAAAACCACTTAAAAAATATAATCACGGACCAAAGAGAGTCGTTGGAAGAACAATTCCGGAGCGAGAAGATTGTTCTGCGAGAGGGCTTGACCCGATGCAAACAGTATTTGAACGCCCCCAATATTCTCTTGATAAGCGGGATGAGGCGGGCTGGAAAATCATTCTTCTCGCATCTGCTGGTCGGCGACCATAAATATGCTTTTATCAATTTTGACGACGAGCGTCTTGTCGGGCTCGAAACAAAGGACCTGAATGGAATCCTTGAATCCTTTTACGAACTTTATGACGGATTTGAGTTCATCCTTCTGGATGAGGTTCAAAATGTCAAAGGATGGGAATTATTTGTTAACCGGCTGAGGAATAAATACAAGATAATAATCACCGGGTCTAATGCCAATTTGCTGAGTACAGAACTGGCGTCACACTTAACTGGCCGGTTTGTCTCCTTTAACGTTTTTCCGTTGAGCTTCAAAGAGTTTTTGCGGTTCAACTCCTTTGACCTGAACGAAAACTCAATATATTCCACCAAAACAAGGGCCCAACTGGCCGTTCTGTTTTCAAAATACCTGACGGAAGGCGGGATTTTTGATTATTACAAGTTCGGCAAGGAATTTACCAGGAATCTTTTCAGTTCGATTATCACCAAGGACATAGTCATCAGGTATCGGGTAAAATACGCTAACGCCCTGGAAGAACTGGCTCTGTTGCTGGTCAACTACTTTACCTCCAAAATATCTTTACGTAATTTAACCAAACACTTAAACATCAAAAGTTCCCATACCATCAAAGAATACCTCAATTATCTGGAAAACTCCTTCCTGGTTTTTTCCATAAACAAATTTTCATACAAAATTAAGGAACAGGCATCCACCTTTAAAAAGATTTACGTCTCCGACAATGGAATCGTTAATTCCCTGATATTTGATTTTTCCGAAAACAGAGGAAAGTTGCTTGAAAATCTGGTAGCCATTGAACTTAAGAGAAGAAGCGTTCTGGAAGATTTTGAGATTTTCTATTGGGACAATCAAAGCGCGGAATGTGATTTTATCATAAAAAAGGGCCGAAAAATAGTTTCCGCCCTTCAAGTATCTTACGAAATTAACGTCCAAAATAGAAAACGGGAAATATCCGGCTTGCTCCGCACGCTGAAGGAATTCAACCTGAAGGATGGTACAATCATTACCGAGTCGTCCGAAGAAGAGATAAGCGAAAACGGATTCAAAATAAAAGTGATTCCGGCCTGGAAATGGCTGTTAATGCCTGCGCCATTCTAAGTTTTCTTGTAGGGGTCGGATTTATCCGATCCGTGTAGTATTTCGTAGTAAATGTAGCGCGTCCCCTTCCGGATTTCACCGTAATGATTAAAAAAGGTCATTGCGGCGATCCCTTGACAAAATTAATTCGATGTTTTAAAATGTTACTCAAAAGTAATACATTGGAGGTGGGAATAATGATTTTTGCAAACATGAGGCAATTAAAGTTAGAAACCGGAAAGATTTTAGAACTCAGCCGGAAAAATGGGCCGGTAATGGTAACCAGGCGTGGCCAGCCGGTGGCAATTATCCGGGGCATTAAAAAGGGGAACCAGGCCTTATTTACCTATCGAGAAATTTTGGACAACATACGCCAGGCAGCCGAAAAATCCGGTTACGGTCCGAAAGACGTGGACCGCCTTGTTGCCGAAGTAAGAAAGAATACCTGATGGCGAACCCCAAGTATCGCGTTGTCCTGGATACCAACGTCATAATTTCCGGCCTCTGGAGCGGTCCACCGCGCAAAATTATTGACAACTGGCAGGAGGGGAATATCCAGGTACTTGTCAGCCAGGAAATCCTGACTGAATATCTTGAAGTGCTGGAACGCTTTAATCTTCCACCCGAAACCCAAGAAGATTTTTTACTGCTCTTTATTGAATCCGCCAAGACCGTTTTCGTAAAGCCGCCGCATACCGCGCTCGTAATCAAAGAAGACCCGGCGGATAATAAATTCTTATCTTGTGCCTGGGAAGGGAAAGCCGACTATATCGTAAGCGGCGACCGCCATCTGTTACAACTTTCTCACTACAAAATGATTTCCATCATCACACCCCGAGAATTCGTTTTAATAGCGTATCAGCAAAAAAGTAGGTGCATGTAAATCGCTACCTGACGTTCAGACGGCTAAAAGTATAGTATAGTTACGTGAAAGAACGACCTTTCTGGGTCGCCGTTCCCCCTAATGCCTCACGTAAGAATCTATACGAAGGATAGATTCCGCTGCCTCACTTAAATTATACACGAAGTCCTCCTGTTTCTGCACTCCATTCTGTTCTCTCCGCAGTCTCTTTTTCCCTACCGATATGTCAATTAATCTATTCTGTAGTTTTTCCATCTCCCGCTTCAGTTGAGCCGGATTAATCTGGTTGTAGAGCCGGGTTAAGGTCTCTTTTGTTCTCTCCGGTATTTCGGGTATTTCCAGTACGCGTCGGTAGGGCGTTCTGGGGGCGTCGTATGTCTTTTTGACCTTCGTGCCCACCCGTTCTTTCTTAATCAGTTTTCTTAACGGCTGGAAATAGTTAGTATAGAAGGAAAGAAACCGGTAGAGCCGGTTGAGTATTTCCTGTTCTTCTTCGGTGTCATACCGGCGATAACCAACCATCTTCCGGACCACCGAATAATTCTTCTGCTCCACGTAACAGTTATCGTTCTTGCGGTAGGAACGGCTTCTGGTGAAGGTGATACTCTCGGCCAGACAGTATTCGTGGAGGGGATGGTTGATAAATTCACCGCCATTGTCAGAGTCTATGCCCAGGATGGGGAAAGGAAACCGGCTTCGGTGATTTTTTAAGCCCTCAAAGACCCAGATTCTGGCTTTATTCTTAACCGCTTCCGTCTCGGTCCAGCCGGTGAAGATATCGGTGGCCGTTAATGTCTGGATGTAGAAGCCATCTATATACCCGCCGTCGTGTCCAACCAGGTCCACTTCAATAAAACCGGGCTTATTTTCATCCCATTCGGAGAAGGTCCTGATTTTTATCTGGCTCTTTAAGAGCATCCCGGGTTTCGTGGTGGACTTTCCCCTGACCTGCCACTTCTCTCTTTCGCCTTTTAAGAGCCGGTCAATGGTGGCCGCACTCATCTCAAGGATTTTTTTTCGGATGGCAGGGTCTATGATGATCTCCCGGAATTTCTCTAAGACCGGCACTATCTCCTTCAGGAAAGGCTTCAACCTCTGTTCGTAGTCAAGTAAAAGTGTACCACCCCGCTAACTCAAAAGTGTACCACCCCCCTGTAAGGTTATTGAATGAGTGGCCCGCCATAAATTCCTTCTTTTTGTGCACAGTCTTCG
>Ga0180009_10002870_pt1 | contig 20003 bp, 14 predicted proteins | sample OS_PC_MetaG_FD_123537 | JGI IMG/M metagenome (GOLD analysis project Ga0180009, IMG submission 123537) | Groundwater microbial communities from the Aspo Hard Rock Laboratory (HRL) deep subsurface site, Sweden - OS_PC_MetaG | ecosystem: Environmental > Aquatic > Deep subsurface > Groundwater...
GTGGAATCCATAAACATCCAGTATCCAGAAACCAGTATCAAGGATCAGCCAATGACAGCAAGGTTTTTCGTCGAGACAACATCGATTTAGTGTTACATCTAATGCAACTATAGAGTTAACTCAGTTGGGGTATTGCAGATCATAAAAAAGGGGATTAATAAACCATGGGCAATGAATATAAAAAGATCTTTGACCAGAAAAGACAGTGGACCGAGAAGCTTCTGAACAAGAGGCATGTTGAACCGCATCATACCGATTGGGGTGATCCAATAGATGTTCTGTACTCACCCGATGACCTCAGCGATGAGGATTATCTGTCGGATTTGGGTTTCCCTGGTGAATATCCGTTTGTTAGGGGTATTCATCCCAACATGTATCTGGGTCGAACCTGGACCATGCGGCAATATTCGGGATTCGGCACCCCGGAGGAGACTAATAAAAGGTACAGATATTTACTGGAACAGGGTCAGACTGGTCTCTCCGTGGCCTTTGATCTTCCCACACAGATCGGGTATGACTCAGATGACCCCATGAGCGAAGGGGAGGTGGGCAAGGTAGGGGTACCGGTTGATTCCCTACAGGACATGGAGATCATCTTCAAGGATCTGCCTCTTCATGAACTCTCCACCTCCATGACCATTAATGCCCCGGCCGCTATTCTTTTGGCCATGTATATTGCTATAGCCGAAAAACAGGGCATTCCTTCTGAAAAGCTCCGGGGTACTATACAGAACGATATTCTGAAGGAATACACTGTGAGGGGTACTTATATCTTTCCCCCCAAGCCCTCTATCCGACTGATTACGGATATCTTTGCTTTTTGCAGACAGCATGTGCCCCTCTGGAATACCATCAACGTGGCAGGTTACCATATGCGGGAGGCAGGCTGCTCAGCCGTGCAGGAGATTGCCTTCAGTTTTTCCAATGCCATTGCCTACATTGAGGCAGGTCTTAAGGCCGGTATGGACATTGACGGCTTTGCTCCCAGGATAAGCTGGATCTTTAATACCCACAACAAGATTTTCGAAGAGGTGGCCAAGTATCGTGCTGCCAGAAAGGTCTGGGCTGATATCCTGCGTTATCGGTTCAAGGCGAAAGATCCCCGCTCCTGGATGCTCCGATTTCATACCCAGACGTCAGGGGTTAGCCTCACGGCCCAGCAACCGGAGAATAATATGGTCCGGGTGGCTTATCAGGCCCTTGCGGCCGTGCTGGGGGGGGCACAATCCCTTGCGGTATGTTCATATGATGAAGCCTTGGCCCTTCCCACCGAGAAATCGGTTCGGTTGAGTCTCAGAACGCAGCAGATCCTTGCACATGAGGCAGGCGTCATAGAAACAGTGGACCCATTGGGTGGCTCTTATTATGTTGAATCTCTGACAAAAAAGATGATTAAGGAGATCAATGACCTGATTGCCAAGATAGATGATATGGGTGGAGCCGTAGCAGCCATAGAGAAGGGATTTATCCAGAGAGAGATCGAGAGCAGGGCTTATGCCATACAAAAGGATATTGAGGAGAGAAAGAGGGTGGTTGTGGGGGTCAATGAGTACAAGGTGGAAGAGGATCTGGATATCTCTATCTTTAAACCTGACCCGAAGTACGCCCGTAGCCAGAAAGAGAAACTTGAGGCGTTGAAGCAAAGCAGAGATCAGGGGAAAGTTCAATCATCTTTAGATGCCGTGCGTAAGGCGGCCGAGGGTGAAGATAACCTGATGCCTCACTTTATTGAAGCGGCAAAGGCCTATGCCACCTTGGGAGAGATCTGCGGGGTTCTGAGGGAGGTATGTGGAGAATACCGGCAGGTTTCAACCGTGGGATAGGTATAAAACCGCAACACTGAAAGATCAGGTATAGTTTTAACTCATTTGAAAACACAAAAGAGCAAAAGGAGGAGGTTGTATGGATAAGGTAGGGATTGGTTTATTTGGCAGCTATATACCCGTTTCCCGACTGGATCGCGGGGTCGTTGCAGAGATATGGGGCAGGGCCTCCATTGGCGGGGAAAGAAGCGTTGCCAACAATGACGAAGACTGCATTACCATGGCCGTTGAGTCATCTGGGAATTGTCTAAAGGGGCAGGGAAGAGAAGCGATTGAGGGGCTATTTTTCGCCACCACCAGTGCTCCTTACAAAGAGAAGATGAACTCGGCATTAATCGCCACGGCAATAGATCTGAAACGTGAGATAACCACAGCCGATTTTGCCCATTCCCTCAGGGCTGCCACAGGGGCACTCAAAACAGCCTTTGATTCGGTGAAAAGCGGTTCCATGAGAAACGTCATTGTGGCAGCGGCCGATTGTCGCATCGGTTATCCAAGGTCGGACCAGGAACAGGCCTTCGGCGATGGTGCAGCCGCCATATTGGTCAGTCAAGAGAATGTTTTGGCAACCTTTGAGGGCAGTTATTCCATCTGCAATGAGATGATGGATGTCTGGAGGAACCCTGAAGATACCTTTGTCAGGACCTGGGAACCGCGATTCATACTGGGTGAGGGGTACGCCAACCATATGAGGGAGGTGGTTACAGGGATCTTAAAGAGACACAGCCTTGAACCTAAAGATATAGCCAAGGTCATCTTGCCTGCCCCGGACTTACGATCCCACAGGAGCTTGGTACAGCAACTGGGATTCGACCTGAAGACACAGGCACAGGATCCGCTACTCGCCAATGTTGGACACTGTGGTACGGCCCATCCCCTGTTGATGCTGGTGGGTGCCCTTGAGGAATCAAGTCCAGGTGATACGCTATTGCTGGCGTCCTATGCAGATGGGGCCGACGCCATGATATTCAAGGTGACCGAAGAGATTAAAAAGGAGAGAAACCAGCGTAAGCTAAAGGATTATCTCGATGAGAAGATGATGCTCTCTTCCTATGCGCGATTCCTGAGCTACAAAGGTCTTGTTGAAACCGTTCCGGGTGAACCTTTTCGTCTTTTTCCATCGGCCACGGTTAGCTGGAGGGACCAAAACAGCATACTCAGGTGTCACGGTAGTCAATGTAAGCAGTGCGGTACCCTCACCTATCCCATACAGCGTATCTGTTATAGCTGTAATTCAAAGGACAATTTTGAGGAGGTCTCAATCTCCGACATGGAAGGGGAGGTCTTCACCTTTACCCTGGATAATCTTGCCGGGAGAAGCGATGATCCGGTTGTGGTTCAAACCGTAGCTGAGATGGGTAAAGAAAAGGTGCGGTTTTACGGCATGATGACGGATTGTGATCCGTCTCAGGTGAAGGTGGGTACGCCGGTTGGTCTCACCTTTAGGAGGATCTATGATGGTGCCGGCATGCATAACTATTTTTGGAAATGTAGACCAGTGAAAAAAGGGGGGAATGAATAATGGGCAGGATAAAAGATGAAGTAGCCATTATCGGAATGGGGTGTACCAAGTTCGGTGAGCGTTGGGATGCAGGGACAGAGGACCTGGCCATAGAAGCGGCCTATGAGGCCTTTGAGGATGCTGGTGTTGTCAAGGAAGATATTGAGGCGTGTTATTTCTCGACGGTTATGGCTTCAACAATAGGGGTTTCAGGAGCAATAGCAGCAGACTCTCTTAAACTTGGGAATATCCCGGTCATTCGTAATGAGAACTGGTGCGCATCAGGTCACATAGCCTTGCTTGAGGCCTGCATTGCCGTTGCCAGCGGGGCCTATGACATGGTCATGGCCTTGGGGGTGGAGAAACTCAAAGATACAGGATATCCGGGGTTGGGGACCGGTCGAGGGATGCATCCGGTCTATGAGGCCAGGAGGACATCTCCGGGATCTTTTGGCCTGATCGCTCAGCGTTATTTTCAAACCTACGGCCTTAGTGTGGAGGAGGGCAGAGAGACCCTGGCCAAGATAGAGGTGAAGAACCATGACAATGGGAGTCTCTGTCCCAAGGCCCATTTTCACAATAAGATTACGGTGGAACAGGTGCTTAATGCACCAATTATTGCCTTTCCCTTAGGTCTTTTTGATTGCTGCGGTAATAGTGATGGGGCGGCCTGTGCCATCATCACTTCGGCGGAGAGGGCCAAGGATTTTCGCAAAGACCCCATCTACCTGAAGGGATTTGGCATTGCCACAGATCCCATGTTACCCCATTTCAGACCCAACTTTAGCTGGGCCAGCTTTGACTCGCTGGTCACATCTTCCCAAAAGGCCTATAAGATGGCAGGGATCAAAAATCCCCGTGAGGAGCTTGACTTGGCCGAGGTCCATGACTGCTTCTCCATTACCGAGCTCCTGATCTATGAAGATTTCGGATTCAGTCCCAGGGGAAAGGCAAAAGAGGATGTAGATTCGGGTTTCTTCACCCGGGAAGGGGGATTGCCCGTGAATATAGATGGCGGGCTTAAATGTTTCGGACATCCCATTGGGGCAAGTGGGCTGCGTATGACATACGAGGTCTATAAACAGTTGCAGGGTAAGGCGGAACTTCCCGAAAGACAACTCAAGAACCCAAGGCTCGGTCTTGCCCATACTTTCGGAGGTCCACCCCAACTCAGTGCCGTGGCCATTTTTGGTAATGAAAAAGGGTAGGGCAAAGGGATAGAGAAGCTACTGGGGGTGGTCACTTGATTGTTAAATAAGTCCCAGCTCAAGTCGGGCTGTGGTGAGGGCATTGATGTCAGTGGTTCCAGCCCCAATCTCCAGCAGTTTGGCCCGCATCCCTTTCTCCTCCGTGCCCCCCAAGAGATTCTCCACCGGTACCTTCACATCATCCATAAATACCTGACCTGTCGGCGAATCCTTCATGCCCATCTTTTCAAATGGCTTGCTGGTGGAGAGCCCTTCCATCTCGCGTTCAACGATAAAGGCGTGCACCGGCCGTTCAGCAGGGGACTGGCCACGGTCCACTTTGGCATATACGACAAAGGTGTCGGCATAGGGTGCGTTGGTAATAAAGGTCTTGCTGCCGTTGAGCAGATAGAAGTCACCCTTGGGCCGCGCCGTGGTCTTCATGGAACCGAAAGCATCGGAGCCGGCATCCGGTTCGGTCAGGGCCCAGGCCCCAATCTTTTCCATGGTCATAACCGGAATGGCGTACTTCCTGATCTGTTCCGGGGTCCCTTTATTAAGGATGGCCTGACCGAAAAGACCAACGCTCGCTCCCCAGGCCATGACAAAACCCGGGCTTACTCTGGAAAGCTCTTTGATGAGTATGGAGATGTTGAGGGGGTCTCGTGCACCCGTGGCTTCGGTTTTATCCGATTCATCTTCCTTACTCTCACCCCTTTTTGCCTTTTCCATCTTTTCGACCCGCCTGAGTAAGGAATTACGTACCTGATCTTCCCCACCCATCAACTGTTTCATCATTTTCCGCATCAAGTCGTATGGCAGTTCCTCACCGCTTTCCAGTTTCTCCACCTTAGGTAAGATCTCTTTTTCGGCAAACTGACGGAACATCTGTTCCACCAGGCGATGTTCTTCCTGAAGTTCGAACATGATTACTCCTCCTTTTTATATCATCTCTATGTGTTTAATTAATCTTGTTAAACCACAAACCCTGCTGGTGCGAGCCTAATAGGCTCTGCCGGTTAGTCGATCATAAGAAACAGTAAATACGAAATCCGAATATCGAATCCCGAAACAAATCCGAAATACGAATGTTCAAAAATTTCAAAAATTAAAAAACGTAAGGGCCAAACGTAAAGGACTTCCTACATAAAGAAACAACGTTTTGGTCATTGAGATTTTGGTCATTAGATATTGTTTCGAATTTCGTGCTTTGATATTCGAATTTCAAACTCAATAAAGGGAACCATTTATTGGCCCCTCTTAGGGGTCCTCCTGAAGCCACCCACTATGCGTGTGGAGCGTCACTGTCTGGATCTTTCCCACCCGGCCTTTAGAATGGGTTCTTAGAGTCTTAATTGTCATTTCTTTGCATTTTATGCAAAAACCAATGCATCCCGATGCAATCGGGACTAAAATCTCAAAGACCAAGCACCAAGTTACAAATAAATTTCAATTTACAATATTCAATGACCAAAACAGGATTTGACTTCGAATTTAGATCATTTTGATTTTTCAAGAATTGATGAAAAAATCTTTTTTATTTCATTTGCCTCTTGGATCAAACTTTTGGCTTCATCAGCATTCTCTAAATTATTTGTCTCATGAATTAATCTGATCCAATAACCGCTTTCTTTTGCTTCCTTGCGACTTATTTTGATTCTTAGCAAAAAGTCTTTTTTACTCAGTGATTCGTTAGCTTCTCTATAATTTGCACCTACTGAACCGGAGGCTTTTATCAATTGCTTGCCATCTTCGATATTCGCAATTGTTTTTGGCAATGTTTTAACGAAAAGTCGAACAGCTTTAGCGAATTGAAATGTTCTTTCTTCAAGATCATATTCGCGTTTGGGATTTTGAATTTCTGGCATTGTGATTTGCCTGCCCCGTTAAATAAATCGTAGATTTAATGCAAAGCATTATTTAACGGGGTAAAGTATTTGATATTTATGATTTGGAATTTCCGGTTTATCCGGGTTAGGAATGGCATTTTGGTAAGATCTCAATAGACTCAGAAATATGAGTGGGGGTCAGTTAATTTAGCTGATTGCCAACATATAATCGGCGAGTCGGGACGATGTCTTACGCATATTCATACTGAGTAATCGAGAGATCTCTTTGATAATCTTCAAACCAATCTTTGGGTAGTCTTCACAGATTAAATCAAAATCACTCAGTGTTAATGTGATCAATGTAGCCTTTGTGCGGGCTTTTACTGTTGCTGATCGTGGTATTTTATCAATGACTGACATCTCTCCGATTGAACGGCCCCTCGTTAATGTGGTTATTAAGACTTTGTCGATACCTATTTTTTTCCCGCTTATGGATTCTTTTAAAACATCTATCTCTCCATCAACAATAAAATATACACAATCCCCTTTATCACCTTCTTTGAAAAGGATTTCATCCTTCTCAATCTTAATCATATTAATTTTTTTGGAAATGATTTTTAATTCGTCTTCATCGAGACCTCTAAAAAACGAAAAGTTAACAAGGATATGTAGAATGGTCTCGTTTATCTTACTTTTTTCATTTTTTTTGATATCCTTCATTTCATCACCATTCTAATAAGAGTTCTTAAAATGGATTCACCCGTTAAGTTCTTCATCGAGGGTGTCTTCTACCGTGCGAAATACCGTTTTATTCTTATCATCTATATCATACTGGGCCGCCGTAGGTAAGGTAAACTGAAACTCATAGATGTCGAATGTGATAATATCCCCATCTTTCAGTCGGGTTTCGTTCACCACTTCCTGGTTATTCACCAATGTACCATTGGTACTGCCTTGGTCCATGACCCAAAATGAGTGATTCTTATATTCGATGATGGCATGTTCTCGACTAATGGTCTCTTTTTCAATGGTAATATAACCTATTCCATCTCCTTTAGTTCCAGCCTCGCGACCGATTATTATCACCTTTTCAAGAATGTCGTATTCCCTCTGTTCAGTTATGCCGTGAAGGTCCTTTAGGGTTGCATTAGGAAATGGCTCATCAGTTATGGGTGGGCTAACACTCGGGGTTCTGATCTCCTTTTTTGGCTTTTTTCTGCCCATAAGGACTATTGCAAGGATAATGATAGCCAGACCCAACACACCTGCTATTATTAGCATTACCCACTGGGTGTCTTTCTCTTCAGGGGGTTGGACTATGGGCTTAAGGGGTCTGGGCTTTATAAGGGGTTTAGTAACTTTTTCTGGCTTAACAACCGGGGCTTGGGTCGGCTTCTTGGAGATGGGTGGCGGAGTCGGTTTTACTGGTTCCGGTTGAGCACTGGCAATCATGCTATTGATCCTGGTGAATATCGCCTGGATATCTTTTGCTACGAAAACCCTGAAATATTCTCCTTTAGTCTTTCGTGTAAGATACTGTATGAGTTCAAAGTCGGCCTGATCTGTAAAGGCGATACCGAATATCTTGATCCCTGCTCTGGCGGCATCTTCAGATAGGCTATCACGGAGCCATCTGGTCTTGTCCAAATCACGGTTTTTATCTCCCGTATCGACGATTCCGTCAGTAATAAAGATGATGGTTTTTTGAGAGTCGTCACGTCCATTCATCTTTAACTCGTATATTGCCCTCTCCATCGCAGATGGGATTTTTGAGAGACGTCCCCTGAAGTCTATTTTCTCCATGTTGGATAGAATCGTGTCCTGGGTTGATTGGTTTACTATCGTTAAGGGGACTGACATGTTTATGTCATGGTCAAAGATCAATAACGCAACCTGTGTATCTCCTGATAGGTTTTCTACGAATCCGGTGACAGCTTTTTTCGTTAAAAAATGCGGATCATTCCTTCTCATGCTTCCTGAATTGTCTATCATCAGGACGATATCATTCTTGATGGGCGCAGGGAAGGCGATTCCCCAATATGCTAAAATGAGTGTCAGACAAAAGGTCAATGCGTGCTTGTATCTCTTCATGAAAAAGCTCCAGCAAATTCAAGCAATATGCAAAGGTTCCGACTAAACATCTGTAGATTATTCAAAATTTTATGAACTGTCAATAGGCCATGAAATTTGTCCGTTAAAGATCAGATTGCTCCCCCATCGGCAAGCTCATCTATTGCATCATCGGTATAACCCAGTTCCCTCAAAATCTGTTTCGTATGCTGGCCCAGTGCAGGCACTGGGTCCATTCGAGGTATCACCCCTTCCATTGTTACCGCAGGCAACATGGATTCTATGGTGCCTACCGGTGAATCTATTTCTCGCCATCTCTTGCGTGCCCGTAATTGTGGATGATCCCAGAATTCTTTGGCTGAATTCAGGTTGGCGTTGGCAATTTGGGCCTGTTCCAGACGCGACAAAACCTCCTGCCCATCCAACTGTTGAAAGAGATTTTCGATGATAGGTGCTAATTCTGAAGCGTTATTAAGCCGTTTCGTGTTGGACTCAAAACGTGGATTTTTCGCCAGATCAGGTCGAACTAAAACATCCGCGCAAAAATTTTTCCACTCACGTTCGTTCTGAATACCGAAAAAAATGGCTTTACCGTCGCCTGTTTCAAATGGGCCATAAGGATAGATGGATGCATGGCTTGCCCCGCTTCGTGGCGGTGGACCGTCCCCGTAAGCCGCAAAATAGCCGGGTGTGATCATCCATTCACCCAGGGCCTCCAGCATGGAAACCTCGAACTCTGTCCCTCTTCCGGTTTTTTGGCGCTTGTATAGGGCCGTGAGTATGCCGGAGTAAGCGTACATGCCTGTCGCTATGTCTGCGATGGAGATGGAGACCTTGCAAGGTGTGTCCGGTGTACCGGTGATGGAGACAAGACCCGTTTCGCATTGAATCAAAAGGTCATATGCTTTTTTCTTGCTATAGGGGCCGCCCGATCCATAGCCTGAGATATTGCATACGATGAGACGCGGATATTGCTCTACTAAGGCTTGTCCTGACAGTCCAAGGCGTGCGGCAGCGCCAGGGGCCAGGTTCTGGATAAATACATCGGCCCCTTCAAGAAGGCGAGTGATGATAGTGGACGCTTCCTTATGCTTGAGGTCGAGGGTAAGACTCTCTTTGGACCGGTTGAGCCAGATAAATGCTGCCGACATACCCTTAACTTCCTTATCATAACCGCGAGCGAAGTCACCAACTCCCGGGCGCTCAACCTTGATGACGCGGGCGCCAAGGTCGGCAAGCTGGCGAGAGGCAAAGGGCGCTGCCACCGCCTGCTCCAACGAAACTACAACAACCCCTTCAAGGGGGAGCTCACCGGTCATTCTTACACCTTCCGCCATATTGTCCCTCCCCTGGTATCAATGGTCTCGATCCCCATCTCTTTTAACTCCTGACGGATACGGTCTGCGGTAGCCCAGTCTTTGGCAATTCTGGCCTCATCCCTTTTTTTGATTAATTCCTCCACCGCCTTATTATGGGGTTTGACCGGCTCCAGATCCATGACCCCCAAGACCGAATTAATGCCGTCAAGAACCGTTTTCACATTGTCTCTGTCATCCGATGAGAGGCCTTTTTGATCCATGATCCGATTGATCTCCCTTGTAAATTGGAAGAGGGCTGCCAAAGCTGGTGCAACGTTAAAATCGTCGTCCATGGACTCAACAAAATTATGTCTGAGATCATAGACTAATTGGTCCATCTCAGGATGAGGCGGCCCTGATTGGCAATGGAGAAGCTTTGTTATGAATCCATCCAGATTGGTGATTGTCTTTTTTGCCGTGTCCAGTTTTGCCCATGAAAAGGATATGGGTTTCCTGTAATGGTGGCTGATGAGCCAGTAACGGATCTCTCTGCCGGTGTAGCCCTTTTCCAGCATGTTTCTGATGGTATAACTATCATTATCAGATACACGAGCAGGTTTTTTGCCGTCAATCATGACCAGTTCATTGTGGAGCCAGTAGTTGGCAAGAGGCTTTCCTGTAAGAGCCTGGCTTATGGCTATGGCATTTTCGTGGTGAGGGAATATCAGATCAACACCGCTCGTGTGTAAATCATAGGTTTCCCCTAAGAATTTCATGGCAATGGCCGAACATTCCATATGCCAGCTTGGCCTGATATTCCCCCACTGCGTTTGGTAGTATATACCCTGTTTCAGTTCTTTCAGGGTTGATCTCTTAAGAAGGGTAAAATCTCGGGGATTATCTTTCTCATATTGATCCAGATCCACTGTTTTCCCCACCTTGATCTTTTCAAGATCTATCCTGGAGAGCTTACCGTAATCCTCGAATCGAGATATATCGAAATAGATGGATCGGAGTTTTTCGTAAGCATATCCCTTTTCAATGAGTTTTTGTGTGAGTTGAATCATATGATCCACATGTTGACGCGCTCCGGGATATTGAGAGGCCCTTTTTATATTCAAGGTATCCAGGTCCTTTAAAAACTCCTTATAATATTTTTCAGTAAACTCCTCCAGGGATATGCCTGCTTCGTTGGCCCCTTCGATGGTCCGGTCATCCAGGTCTGTAACATTCATGATGTGGGTCACGTCATAGCCCTTGAATGCCAAGTAACGTTTTATCAGGTCAGAGACAAGGAATCGCCTGCATTGTCCAATATTGATCAACTGACAGAGGGTGGGGCCGCAGGAATACATGGCCACACGATTCTCTTCAATGGGAATAAACTCCTCTTTCTTCCGGGTGAGGGTATTGTATAGGAATAGACCGGATCTCTTTTTATCTACAAAAAGGGGTGTGCTTAGATACCTCTCTCCCCCGTCGGGCATGATCACCACTATCCTGCCCTTGGTCATCTCCCCGGCAAGTTTTAATGCCACAGCCATAGCCGCTCCCGAGCTCATGCCTACGAAGATACCCTCTTTTTTTGCAAGCATCCGGGATGTGTAGTATGCCTCTTCATCATCTATGTTGATGATTCGATCAGCACGGTTCTTTTCGAATATACCCGGTTGATACGACTCTTTCATATTCTTGAGGCCTTGAATCTTATGCCCCAGGTATGGTTCGACGCCAACGATTTCAACCTGGGGTTTAAGCTCCTTAAAACGTCTTGAAAGCCCCATTAAGGTACCGGTAGTGCCCATGGCGGACACGATCATGTCCAGATGGCCGCCCGTCTGGTCCAAGATTTCTGTGGCAGTACCCTGGTAATGAGACATCCAGTTTGCTTTGTTGTTAAATTGATCGGCAAGCCAGTATTTGTCTGGTTCTTCCCTTATGAGGTTATAAACAAATTCAATGGCCCCGTCGGTCCCGAGATGGGCTGGTGTAAACTTGATATCAGCTCCCATGGCCCGTAAGATCTTTTTCCTCTCATCACTGACTGCCTCTGACATGACCAGGAGAATACGATATCCCTTTACCGACGCTATCAACGATAGGCCGATGCCGGTATTCCCACTGGTGGCCTCGAGGATAATCTTCTCTTTTGTCAACTCACCTCTTTTTTCGCCATCTTCTATCATGTACAGGGCCGGTCTGTCTTTGACCGACCCGCCCGGATTAAAGGATTCCAGTTTCGCCAGGATCTGTACATCCTTATTAGGGCTAAGCCGTTTGATGGGGACCAAGGGGGTCCAGCCAATCTGGTCTAATATATTGTTGTATTTTATTACCATTCATTTTCTCCCGGAAATATGGCAATTATTCAGGTATTTAGGTTGAAGACTGAAGGCTGAAGGTTGAGCCAGCTCAAATGGCCTAAAAGCCTTCCACCTTCAGTCTATCCACCTGAGTAGTTACGAAAAATATTTCAGATGGAATTGATATGGATCGGTTATATTATAACAATAACTATCTATTTTCAATAGAGAAATTCTGGATAGGATCAGGGGTAGGGCAGGGCGGGGGTAAGAGCTTGACTTGAATCCTTTATTACTGATACTTAGGACAGTACTGCCCCAATTGAGTTAACCCTCAATTGGGAGCCATTAGCATTCAGCCAACAGCTATTAGCCAATAGATTTTGTAACTACTTTCAATTTTCGTCAGCTGAGTGCTGACCGCTGATCGCTGAGAGCAACCTAATTGGATTTTAACTCAAGGGTGTTAATATAGATCGTGCTCTGTGAGGTGATTTTTATGAAGATATTGGTTCCTGGAGGTGCTGGATTCATCGGGTCAAATGTGGTGGATGGATACATTGAGGCAGGTCATGAGGTGGTGGTTGTGGATAATCTCTATACGGGAAAGAGGGAGAATGTCAATGAAAGGGCCAAATTTTATCAGGTGGATATACGTTCCGAGGAGATGGATGAATTAATAAGGGAGGAGCGCCCGGACATCCTGAACCACCATGCAGCCCAGATGAGCGTGCCGGCCTCTGTGGCTGATCCGCTCCTGGACGCTGATATCAATATCAGAGGCTTGTTGAACCTTCTGGAGTTGTCGGTAAAGCATGGAATCAAAAAGTTTATCTTTATCTCATCCGGGGGCGCCATCTACGGTGAGACGTCCCAGTACCCCACTTCCGAAGAGTGTCCACCAAAGCCCCTCTCTCCCTATGCTGTGTCTAAATATGTTGCTGAATATTACCTGAACTATTACAGGCATCAGCACGGCCTTAAATACACGACCCTCCGTTACGCCAATATCTATGGTCCTCGCCAGATACCCCATGCAGAGGCCGGTGTGGTTGCCATCTTTATGGATAATCTTTTAGACGCCAAAAGCTCCGTTCTCTATCACTTTCCCGAGGACCGAGATGGAATGATTCGGGATTACTGTTATGTGGGAGATGTGGTGAAGGCCAATATTCAGGCATTGACAGAGGGGGATGGTGACTTTTTCAATATAGGATCAGGAACAGGAACAAAAACGTTGGATCTCTATAAAATAATCTACGAAGCCGTAAAGGAGGTCAGGCCAGAACTATCTGAAGAACTGCTAACAATCAACAGACAACAGGCTCGACCGGGAGATATCAGAAGAAATTGCCTTATCGTGGAGAAGGCCCATAATCTGTTGAAGTGGGTCCCGGAAACCGATTTAAAGGAAGGGATTCCGTTGACCCTTCAGTGTCGCAATAGATAATACTCCTTAATTTTTATGATATTTTTTACCCCCTCACCCTTGACATTGAGCCTGTAGTTATTAATTTCTTCTAGTTAAAGGAATTCTACCCCAATTGAGGACAAACACTGTATCTATATCAATATCCAGGAGATAAAACCCTTACGGGTAAACTCCAGATTTGGAATTTAGGCGTAAGCCTTTTATTCTTCCTCAGGATATTGATCAATTACAAAACGCTTAATTTGGGGTTATAAGTTACGTGTTAATAATTGTTGGCGTTGACATAAACCATAATTCCATATCTCTTATATAAGTGAGATGTAATTTCCATCATAATTTTTCAAAACCAATGAACTACCCCGCCGCAGAGCAGCGGGGTATCTACAAAAACATTGTAACGCCGCAAGCGGCGGGGAATTAAACCCTTGTCCGCCTCCGGCGGATTAACGAATAACCAATAACAGATAACACCAATCGAGTTTAACTCGATGCGGAGATATATTATTTTTTAATAAGGAGGTGAGTATTAGACGTCCAGGAAATTCTACAAATTAATGAAATTGTAGATATTTATTGAGGTCTGGAATTTTGCTGCTCACATGGAAGAATGGAACGGTGGAAGAATGGAATGGTGTTTTAATTAAAAGGATTAACTTTTTTACGAACATTTTTATCTTGCTTGTCAAGATATATTCATTTAATAAACCACCACAACATTTCCCCAAAACCCATTATTCCAGTATTCCAACATTCTCCCCGCTCATAGAGCGGGAATGAGCGTAGCGAACGAAGTTCAATCTTTATTTTAATATTGATAATGGGAGGAGATATTGAAAATGAAAGTCAGACCGTTACATGATCGTGTTATTGTTAAAAGGATAGAAGAGGAAGAGATGACAAAAGGGGGTATTATTATACCGGACACGGCCAAAGAGAAGCCCATCGAGGGCAAAGTGGTGGCCGTTGGGGCTGGCAAGATACTTGAAAACGGTAAAAAGCAGCCGTTGGTGGTCAAGAAAGGTGATCGGATTCTTTTTGGGAAATATGCAGGGACCGAAATAAACATAGAAGGTAAAGAACACCTGATCATGCGAGAAGACGATATCATTGCCATTGTGGAATAAGCTTAAAAAAATCGAAGGAGGATATGTAATATGGCAAAAGAGATTAAATATGGCCAGAAGGCCAGGGAATCTATCGTTCAAGGCATAGATACCCTCGCTGATGCGGTCAGGGTGACGCTGGGTCCCAAGGGACGGAATGTGATCCTGGAAAAGTCTTTTGGATCACCAACTATTACCAAAGACGGCGTCACCGTGGCTAAAGAGATCGAATTGGAAGATAAATTTGCAAATATGGGTGCACAGATGGTCAAGGAGGTGGCCTCCAAGACATCGGATGTGGCTGGCGATGGTACAACCACTGCAACAGTGCTGGCTCAATCTATCTATAAAGAAGGTTCAAAGCTGGTGGCTGCCGGTGTAAATCCCATGGCCATCAAAAGAGGCATAGAGAAGGCTGTTGAGGTTACCGTAGAGGAACTGAAAAAGATCTCCAAACCCACGAAGGATCAAGAAGAGATTTCACAGGTTGGAACCATTTCTGCCAATAACGATGCCACCATTGGGAACATCATTGCCGAAGCCATGAACAAAGTGGGAAAAGAGGGCGTCATCACGGTAGAAGAAGCCAAGAGCATGGAGACCACTCTGGAGATTGTTGAAGGTATGCAGTTTGATCGTGGCTACCTCTCCCCTTATTTTGTTACTGATCCCGAAAAGATGGAAACTGTTCTGAGGGAACCTTATATCCTGCTAAATGAGAAAAAGATCAGCAACATGAAAGATATGATCCCCATCCTGGAACAGATTGCCAAGATGGGTAGACCCCTGCTGATTATTGCCGAGGATGTGGAAGGGGAGGCCCTTGCCACATTGGTGGTCAACAGGTTGAGAGGAACCCTCCAGTGTGCTGCGGTCAAGGCTCCCGGTTTTGGGGACAGAAGGAAGGCCATGCTGGAAGATATTGCCACCCTCACAGGAGGAAGAGTTATCTCAGAAGACCTCGGTCTGAAACTGGAGAATGTCACCCTGAATGACCTTGGCACAGCCAAGACAATCAATATAGATAAGGACAATACAACGATCGTTGACGGCGGTGGTAGTCGAAAAGATCTTGAAGGAAGGGTCAAGCAGTTAAGGGCCCAGATTGACGAGACCACCTCTGATTATGATCGAGAAAAACTGCAGGAGAGGCTGGCCAAACTGATAGGTGGTGTTGCCGTTATTAAAGTGGGAGCTGCCACAGAGACAGAGATGAAGGAGAAAAAGGCCAGGGTGGAAGATGCCCTTAATGCCACCAGGGCAGCCGTAGAAGAGGGTATTGTTCCAGGAGGCGGTGTGGCCTTTGTGAGATGCCTCCCGGCCCTTTCCAAATTAAAATTGGAGGGTGAAGAACAGAACGGCGTGAGACTGGTCATGAGGGCCCTGGAAGAGCCTATCCGACAGATTGCCAATAATGCCGGTGCTGAGGGCTCTGTTGTTGTGGAGAAGGTTAAGGAAGGAAAAGGGGCTTTTGGTTTTAATGCGGAGACAGGGGAATTTGAGGATCTGATGAAGTCGGGAATTATCGATCCCACCAAGGTCACCAGATTTGCCCTTCAGAACGCCGCTTCGGTCTCATCGCTGCTCCTCACAACTGAAGCCATGGTGGCTGAGAAACCGAAGGAGAAAGATGATATGCCCTCTATGCCTCCAGGAGGCGGAATGGGCGGAATGGGGGGAATGGGCGGAATGATGTAAAAAGTTCCCCCTGGAATCACCCATGAAATGACGTGGAGTGTGAACTCCACAAAGCAGGTACTAAATGAAAGATGGCACCCGGGATTAACTCCCGGGTGCCATCTTTTTATGAAGAAGCATAAAGGGGTTAACCTGTAATCTGGTTAATCCCTTTTTCATTATTCACATAATCCATCAAGCATCCAGTATCAAGTTAGCACTTAAACCTTACACTCCCTTGGCAAATGTTGGTTCGGGAACCTCCACTGCATCCCCTGAAAGGATAGCAGCAGGCACATCCGTGACCATCCTCTCGGCATCTTCATAGCTACCCATGATCTCCGCTGCGGTCTCGACCGCCTGGGACAAGATAGGCGGCCGACTGTCCGGAGAATGGGCATCACTGGCGATCAGATGAATCAGTCGATTCCTTAACAGTATCTCAGCACATCCCATAACAACCCCACCAAAATCTCCGGCGATACTCATGGCCGTCATCTGGCACAGTGCCCCCATCCGAACAAGCTCGTAGAGTATATCCATGTCATGATGTAATATGGGATGACGTTCTGGATGGGTTATGATTGGGGTTATCCCGTGGACCTTCAAGCTAAAGATCTCATCCTTAATGCCGGATGGTATGGTCTGTGAAGGAAACTCCAATAATATGTATCTCTTGGCATCATCGATTGTTCCCGCCTCACCGGACTCAATCCGTTGCAACAGGCCGGGACATAGATGGACGTCGGCGCCTGCATATAACCTAAGATCGATATGATTTTTCGAAAGTGCTTCTTGGAGGGTTGCTACATCTGAAATGACTTGCTGGATAGGGTTTCTGTATATCCCATTGAGGGTATGGGGGGTGGCCACGATGGTGTGAACGCCGTCTTCCACGGCACGCCTTGCCATGGCAATGCTCTCTTCCTGTGACTCGGGGCCGTCATCGAGGTTGGGCAGAATATGGCAGTGAAGGTCTATCATGGAATATGAAAAAATTTAAAGCCTATTCCTCGTCATACCTCGTCCTTGATTTACCTCTTTTTTTCTTACTGAGCTGTTTTCTCTTTTCTCCTCCATCATCGCCGTAATAGGAATAATAGTATTGATAATGATACGAATAGTAGTACTTGTCCCTGGACATGTCCACCCCATTCAAGACTGCACCGAGGAGATTGGCGCCAACGGCCTTGAATTGGGCCACAGCGTTTTTAATGACCTCTCTTGGGATATCAGCGACTCGGATGACCAGGATGACGCCATCAACGGATTTTGAGAGGACTATGGCATCGGTTACCGCTGTTGCGGGAGGTGAATCGATGATGATACGGGTATAACGTTTCCGGAGTGTCTCCAGCATGGCTGCCATACGGGCCGATCCCAGCATCTCCGAAGGGTTGGGGGGTATGGGACCACTGGTGATCAGATCCAGATTGGGTATGTGGGTATGAAAAATAGCCCCTTCTGCTTCACCCTTCTCAACCAGGAGCTTTGATATCCCCCGGTCCTTGGCGGCACCGAATATCTTGTGCATCATTGGCCTTCGCATGTCGCAATCCAGGATAATCACCTTGCTGCCGGCCTGTGCCATGGTGATCCCCAGGTTAGCCGTTATAATGGTTTTCCCTTCCCGGGACCCCGCACTGCTGACCAGGATGATCTGGGGTTCCGATTCGGCAGAGGAAAGAAGGACACTGGTGCGGATGCCGCGGTACGATTCGCTGGCCGTTGACTTGGGGGAATGGAAAGTCACCAGCTCCGGATATTCGTTGTCTCCCGGATTCCCTTGGCTGGGAGCTTCAAATAGAGGGGAGAGGCCCAGATAAGGAATGTTGAGGTGTTGCTTTACGTCTTCGGGAATCTTAATGGTATTGTCCAGGTATTCGAAAAAGAAGGCCAACCCGACCCCCGTTACAAGACCCACTATAATGGCCAATAAAAGATTGAGTTTCTTCTTGGGTTTTATGGGAAGTTTGGGTGCCTCTGCCCTGTCAATGACCCTGATGTTGCCGGTCTTCATGTCTTCCGTCAGGGTGGTCTCCTTAAATCGCTTGATGAGAACTTCATACAGCTGCCTTGCGCTCTCTGTCTCCCGTTTGAGAACCCCATACTGTATGGCCTTCTGATTCAGCTCCAGGGCCTCATTTTTCTGCTTGTCGAGGGCGTCTTTTAAGGATTGCTCCTTTGCCAGTGCCACCTTGTATTCGTTCCTGAGAGAGTTTACGACACGATTGACCTCCTGGTTCTTCCGTTGCTGGAGGGTCTTGAGCTCAGACTGGATGGCCACCATCTGGGGATGTTTCTGGCCGTATCTCTTGGAAAGCTCGGACGTGCGCTTATAGAGGTCAACCTCCATGGTCTTGATCTGCCGGATCAACTCATTATTGAGCACCTCTGGGATGGAATCGAGCATCTGGGGTGAACTCTCCAGGGCAACGGCCTGTCTGTAACGGGTCTCTGCCTCCACTCGTTTTGATTCGGCCTCCACCACCTGGGCGTTGAGCTGTGCCAGTTTCTGGGCGGTCACCTGTTCCACATCGCTCGAAAAATCTGTAACAATACTGTGTTTCTCCTTATAGCGGTGAAGTGCCTGCTCGGCCTTTTCCACCTTTTTGCGTTCCTCATCTATTCGGCTGTGGAGCCACTTTACCGCGTCCTGGACCGCTGTGAGCTTGGTCTCCAGGTTCTGATCTATGTAGGCTGTCGTAAGGGCGTTAACGATCCTGGTGGCCAGTACAGGGTCCTTTGCCTGGAACTTGATATCCACGAGACGGCTGTTTCGTATTGGGGATACCTCGATCCGGCTGATAAAATCAGATACGAGATCGGAGTCTTGTTCATATTCTTCTGACGTTTTGGGGATTTCCTGATCTTCGGTTCTCAGAAGGGAGACAACGGACTCTTTCCAGTATTTAAGGGTTTCACTGATGGAGCGTTTCAGGTTGGATATGAAGTCATCCTTGGGTTCGGGGAAGAACTCCTTGCTTTTTTCCAGATTAAGGCGTTTGATAACCTCCCTCGCCACGGTTCGGCTCTCGACGATCTTGTACTGGGTCTGGTAATAGTCGGTGCCTGAGGCATCAACGGCCATGACCTCTTCGATGGAGACAACCTTTGGGTTCTCTTTTTCAATGACAATGCGTGTCGTGGCCTGGTAGATGGGTGTTGCAGTAAAGGCGTGGATGGCCACGGTGACCACAATGACGGCAAAGACCGTGATGACCGTCCACCTTCGATTCAGGATCACCCGCAGGTAATCCCGCAGGTCTATCTGTTCCTCTCTCTTCTCTTCCATCAGAAAAAGCTCTCCGGGACCACGATGATGTCATTTGCCTGGATGAGGACGTCCTGTATCTTTTTCCCTGCATCGGTAATGGCGTCAACCTGAACCTGGATGATCTTTTCGACACCCTTTTCCACGCGAATGATGCGGGTCTTGTTTCGTGCCGCGATGGGTGTGAACCCTCCTGCCATGCTGATGGCCTCCACCAGAGAGATCTCCCTACGTGTGATGGAATAAGAACCCGGGCTTTTGACCTGGCCTATGATATAGAAATACTCGGCGGTGGGGATGAAGAGCACATCCTTATCCGTCATAAATATATTGGATATCTGGTCATCCCCCTTAAGAAGACCCTGAAGATCTATATCAATTACGGTCCTTCCGGGTTTTCCGTGGGTGACCCCATATCTTGTATAGGGTGCATCGGCTGATGTGGTATGGTCTTTTGGGTTTTGGATGGGACATGTTTGTTCATGAAAGACCTTGCTGGAGGTTGA
>Ga0180009_10002871_pt1 | contig 20002 bp, 18 predicted proteins | sample OS_PC_MetaG_FD_123537 | JGI IMG/M metagenome (GOLD analysis project Ga0180009, IMG submission 123537) | Groundwater microbial communities from the Aspo Hard Rock Laboratory (HRL) deep subsurface site, Sweden - OS_PC_MetaG | ecosystem: Environmental > Aquatic > Deep subsurface > Groundwater...
CTGGGTGGCGGCGAATCGGTTTCCATGATTGTTGAAAACCTGTCCTGATCCGGCTGTATCACCAGCAACCGGGCATCCCGACCGCTCCTCCACCCGGAGGCGGTCCGGGGCTTTCCCGGTCGAGCGGATACCGGAAATAACCGGGCCGGTGATCCACAACGGATTCATCAACCCACACCACCATTATTTAGTTTGTCAATCAAGACCTATCTGGAGGAACACTTATGAAGGAAGTAGTCATCGTCAGCGCCGTCCGCACCGCCATCGGTACATTCGGCGGCAGTCTGAAAGATATATCCGCTGTTGATCTGGGCGTCGCGGCAGTTCACGAATCCCTGGTACGGGCGGGCTGTAAGCCGGTGTCGGGAACTGAGCTGCTGGCGGCAGCACCTGATAAACTCAAGGGAAAAACAGCCGACGTCGAAGAGAAGTCCAACAACTGGGCAGACGGCCTGAAAGAGATCCAGGTGGATGAAGTTATCATGGGTCACGTGGTCCCGGCCGGCCTGGGACAGAATACCGCCCACCAGGTGTGTATCCGGGCAGGGCTGCCCAAGGAGACCGGCGCGTTCACCGTCAACAAGGTATGTGCCTCCGGTTTGAAGGCCCTGGCACTCGGCGCCCAGTCGATTGCCACCGGTGCAGCGGACGTGATCGTTGCCGGCGGCATGGAGAGCATGAGCCAGATCCCCTATGCCTTCCCCGCGGCCCGCTGGGGCGCGCGTATGAACAGCGCGGAGATGGTGGACCTGATGGTCAACGATGGTCTCTGGGAGGGTTTTTACGGGTACCACATGGGAATCACCGCCGAAAATATTGCCGAACTCTATGCCATCAGCCGCACCGATCAGGATCAACTGGCCTATACCAGCCACATGCGGGCTCTGGCTGCGATCAAGGACGGCACCTTCGCCAGTGAAATCGTTCCCGTCATGGTTCCCCAGCGCAGAAGCGACCCCGTCGCCTTTCAAATCGATGAGCGTCCCATGGATACCAACCTGGAGAAAATGGCCAAACTGAAACCGGCCTTCAAGAAGGATGGCACCGTCACCGCCGGTAACGCCTCCGGTCTTAACGACGCGGCCGCCGCCCTGCTGCTGATGTCCCGGGAGAAAGCCGAAAGCCTGGGCCTGCCGATCAAGGCGGTGATCCGGGGTTTTGATTTTGGTGGGATCGATCCCGCGTTCATGGGTCTGGGGCCCATCCCTGCGACACGCAAGCTGTTGAAGAAACTGGGGATGAAGCTGTCCGATATTGACTATTTCGAGCTCAACGAAGCCTTTGCCTCCCAGGCCCTGGCCTGTCTCCGCGAACTCGATCTGGACCCGGAAAAAACCAATATCTACGGCAGCGGTATCTCCCTGGGTCATCCCATCGGTTGTTCCGGTGCCCGGATTATGGTGACACTGCTGACGGCGCTTGAGAAAAACAACGCCAGACGGGGTCTGGCGTCACTCTGTATCGGCGGTGGACTGGGTGCTGCCATGGTGGTTGAGCGTCCCTGACAGACCGCCTCTCACTGTCTGATCCTTTTGTGCCACCCGGAAACGGGTGGCCGGACTCAGTTGCCGCCCAGGATCTTCTCCACGATCACCTTGGTGATCATGTAGGTCGGGCGGATGCCCTCGTCTCCCATGCCCCCGGATGCAAGGGTCTGACCGCTCTTCAGCGGGTTGTCCGACGCGTAGTAGGCATAGCGGGTTTTGGTCTTGCGGGAGATATGCCCCTTGATGATGGCCGCGTTGATCGCCCGGTGATAGTGCCCTCCTTCCATTTCCAGACCGACAGCCCGCCAGCTGGTCTGCTGAAATTTCTCCAGCACATCCCGGTTTTGCAGCGACGTTCCCAGTACGGTGACGATGGGCCCCTCATACACATCGATGGTACCGTCGAAATCCGCCTTGCTCAAGTCGTTGTTTACAAGGTAGTTGTGGGAGCTGCCCTCCATGACATGGGCTGTGGCCAGCATGATGTCCCCCTTCTGCCCGGGCAGGATACCCGCCTTGCCCATGATGGAGATGGAGAGAATATTCTTCCCCGGTTTGCTGTCTTCCGGGTCCAGGGGCGCCAGCAGTTCGTCCAGCACTTCAAAGGCCTGGGTGCCAAATGCGTAGTCCATCACCAGGATCACCGGCTTTTCGCTGGCGATGAACTCCCGGTTGATTTTCAAATCGGGATGCAGGGACAGCTTTTTAAATTTTTCCGTGTCGAAAATCTGGAAATCGATATTGGCCCCGGAGGTGTCGTCCTGGTCCACCATTCCGTGTTTACGAGCCAGGGCGTTGAGTTTTGCTTCATCCGGCCGTCGTTCCCGGATAAAGGTGTAGATATCGGTTTCAGCAGGCCCGGTCTCGTTTTTTCCGAGGGTCGCATAGGCATAGAGCAGGTTCTTGACACTGTGCATATTGGCACTGATAATGTGCAGGGGCCGGTTCAGCAGCCCCAGCTCGTTGAGACGCTCCTTCACCGCCCGGGCCCAGTTGCGGCTGACCTTCTGGTGAGCAATCATATCCCGGAACGAGGGGGTGAAGTAAACCAGCAGCTCGTCGTCTTTTGATTTCAGCCCCTCTTCCACCTGCAGCCCCAGCTGGTAGATGATATGAAACAGGCCGTTGTTGGTCCCTTTTTCCGTCCTGCTTTTCTCCAGGGATTCGAAGGTATGCCGGGTTTCCTGGTAGGTCCGCCCCAGCAGGATACTCAGGTTCCAGATCGCCTGATCGAGCTGCTTTGCATCCAACTGATCCCGGTTTTCCAGGTTGTGCTTCAGCTCCCGCCACATGGCCGTCAGGTCACCGGAACTGTCCCACATCTGGCCATGGATCTTCCGGGCTTCGATGTTGAGAAAGGTGAGGTGGGTCAGCACATCGTAGACTTCGCTCAGTCCCCGGGTAATGACAAAACAGATCTCCTTCTCGCTCATCCGGAATGAGATACGCCGCCGTTTGAGGGGTTCTATTTTTTCAAAAGCGGTGTGTTCGAGGTCTTCCTGGGCTGTCAGGACGATGCGGGTGGCCTCCTCGATCCCTTTCGGCAGACGGTCCACCACGTACTCCAGACCGGCTATTTCGATACTCCGGGGATCGTTGATGGTACCGTAGATTTCGGGACTGATCTCCCGCAGGGCAGCCTCCAGCGTCTGCCCGGATTTGCCGGCCGGCTTGTAGGATCCTCTCATGGCCAAAGCGTCTGCTGTAATCTTAAAGGTTCGGATCGCCAGCCGTCCTTTCTGCGCTTTTGTGAGTTCGTTCAAAACCTGTACCTCCTTAAACGGTAACCATCCGGATCACGGGCAGACACCCGCTCTCCGTCGGTGCTTTATTTAACACAGAAAACCGTGTTGTTTGGGCACGGTCAAGTTCTATTGGCTTCACCGTGAGCTTTTCTTAATCGTTATCATCATCTTCTCGCCCTTTCATGTCGTTAACTTAAAAAGGGTTTTCTCAATTGTCAGAGCACCATAGGGGTGTCGTTTCGAGAACCTTGGAAGCCATGGATGACTTCCCGGAGCTCCAGGATGGATTTATGCGTTTCTTGAAATGACATCCCTATGGAGCGGAGCCGTCTTAAGTTAACGACATTGACTCGCCCTTTGGGCTTATATCAAAACCGGGTCCTGTGGACCCGGATACTTCATGTGAACCCTGAAACATCGTGACGTGATGCCATCCAATATAAACCAGGCAAAAAAAATAGTCAAAACAATGGATTCTGATTGTTTATCGTCATAGACAGGATCGCGCCGGCTTGACCGGAGACCCCGTTTTTTGAGATGCTGGGTACTGACATCGGTTGTCGTCAATCACCCTATCGTGTGAATCCATCCATTTATGAAATCCATCAGAGAAGTCTACGTGACCGGACTGGGTCCTTCCAGCAGCCACACCATGGGACCCCGCAGGGCAGCCCTGGCATTCAGGGGGAGAGTGCCCCACAGTGCAAAGATCCGGGTGACACTGTACGGCAGCCTGGCCGCAACCGGGAAAGGGCACTTTACGGACCGGGCGATCAGTGATGCCTTTGGATCGATACCGGTCCAGATCCTCTGGAAACCGGAGGTCCTGCTCCCCTACCATCCCAACGCACTGACGTTCGCGGCGCTGGATGCAGACAATCGGCTGCTTGCCGAGCAGACGGTCTATAGTGTCGGCGGCGGATCCATTGTGGAAGAAGGGCGTGCGGAGACAGCCCCCGAAGTCTATCAACTCGGCTCCATGGCGGAGATTCTGGCGCTGCTGGATCAAACCGGACAGACCTTCTGGGAGTATGTTTTCGAAAATGAGTCCCCGGCACTGACCGACTACCTGGGCGATGCCTGGCGCGTCATGCAGCGCGCCATCCAGCGGGGTCTGGAGAACGAAGGGGTATTGCAGGGGGGGCTCTTCCTGCCACGCAAAGCGGCATCCTTTTTTGCCAAATCAAAAAACAGTTCAGGCCTGATCAAGCACACCAACAAGATTTTTGCCTACGCCCTGGCCGTCGCCGAGGAAAATGCGGCCGGCAGTGAGATCTGTACAGCACCCACCTGCGGTTCCTGCGGTGTGCTGCCCTCGGTCCTGTATCACCTGATGCAGACCTACGGGATCAGCGAGCAGAAAATCATCAAGGCGCTGGCCACCGCCGGTCTGATCGGCACCCTGGTCAAGACCAACGGCTCGGTCTCCGGGGCCGAAGTGGGATGCCAGGGGGAGATCGGTACAGCCTGCTCCATGGCCTCGGCCGCGGCAACCCAGCTGCTGGGAGGCACGCCCGGCCAGATCGAGTATGCGGCGGAAATGGGGATGGAGCACCACCTGGGGCTGACCTGCGACCCCGTCGCCGGGCTGGTTCAGATCCCCTGTATTGAGCGAAACGCCATGGCCGGCGCCCGGGCGATCGACTGTGCCACCTATGCGCTGCTCTCCGACGGCAGCCACCGCATCTCGTTCGACGATGTGATCAAGACCATGACCCAGACCGGGCACGATATGATGAGCTCCTACCGGGAAACCTCCACCGGGGGACTGGCCCGGTTTCACGCCCTGAGAAACGGGAAATAGAGCGTTTTATTTCTGATAGACGGTTCTGCCGCCGACGATGGTTTCCAGGACGTCGATATCCCGGATGGATTCCGGTCGCTCCAGGGGATTATCCGCCAGTATCACCAGATCCCCGAACTTCCCGGGTTCCAGGGAGCCGCGGTTTTTTTCCTGGAAAATCTGCCAGGCTGCATCGATGGTGGTTGCCCGCTAAATATGGTGACATGATACCTATTTTTCTTGATAAATACAGTGATATGAACCCTATTTTTTATCAACCACTTTACCCCGGGTGAGGCACAACCAGGCATGATAAACAGCCTGCAATACTGGCCGGAAAATGGGGGCCACGAATGATCATGTCCCCCATTTTCCTGATCTGCGGAAGCGTTTTAATCAGGTGACAGGTACCGGTTTTGTGTCAACCCAATAAAACGGGTAAAAAACACCTACAGTTCAGATAACTTACATTTCAGGTATCTATTCACCTGTATACGCCCCAAAGGTATTGTGTTTCAAGATACGCATGAATCCTCCTGGAGCTCCTGGAAGCCCTCCATGGCTTCCAAGGTTCTTGAAACACAATACCTTAGGAGCTGAGGGGAGATTGAGCTGAATAGATACCATTTCAGCTCAATTACTTCTTTCTCACGATAAACCAACATGCCATGTTGAGCACAACGAAGCATAATAAAAGCCGGTATCCAGGGACATTGTAAACAATTTTACAACTGGTTTTGATTTCATTGCGTATATCGCAGTATTTTTTATATATTTTGCTTTTTACAGGTTTTTATAACCTGTTCCTGCTCTGTCCTGGAGAAACTCCCCTTTCGAGGTTCCGGTCCCGGTCGCAGCCGGGGAATCCCAGACCAAACCGTTTTTAATTGTCTTGGCTTTGGCTTCCATGTATGCTGTGTTTTAAACAGACCGGCGGGGAAACCAGGAACCGCCGGCAGGGCAAAACCAGGCAGAGACAGCTCGATCAGGAGACAGACAGTGATACGGATAAACATTAAATTTTTCTCTTTTATTAAATTTGAGACCGGGTTGGAGGAGATACAGTCGGACATCGCCGATGGCGGCACCGTTATGGATCTGATTCAAAAGCTGGATGAGGAGCACGGCGAATCGCTGACGCGGTTTATCAAGCACAAGACCCGGGACAAGGTTATCTCTCTGTTTGTCCGGAACAACAAGATACTCAAGCTGGATGACCCCCTGTACGATAACGACGAGATAAAAATCATGCCGGCGGTGGGCGGGGGATGATCGATATCCAGGTCCATCACGATTCAGTTAACCCGAAACGATCATAATCGTCAGTTTCAACCCACTCATTCAGGAGATCCGATGAAGGTTTTCGCTATCAACTCCAGCGCCCGCACCGGTGATGTCAGCAAAACGGAAATTGTCCTGAACTGGCTTGTCCAGGGCATGCAGGAAGAAAAGGCGGATGTAGAGGTGGTCAATATTCACCGCAAGAAAATCAATTACTGCAAAGGCTGTTTTAACTGCTGGACCAAAACCCCGGGGAAATGTGTTTTCAAGGACGACATGACCCGGGAGCTGCTGCCTCGTTTTCTCGAGTGTGACCTGTTTATCATGGCGACCCCCCTGTTTCACTATACGGTCAACGCCAAGATGAAAACCTTCATCGAACGTACGCTGCCCATGGCGCTGCCTTTTTTCAAGCTGCGCAACGGGGTGACGACCCATCCCCTGAGACATGAGCCGCCGCCTGTCGTCGTTCTGTCGGTGGCGGGATTTCCGGAGATGTCGGTATTCGACCAGTTGAGCTCTTACGTCAACTTTCTCTACAAAGACAGGCTTGTGGCAGAGATCTACCGCACCGCGGCCGAAATACTGGCCGGCCAGATGACTTCCCAGAAAATCCAGGCGATCCAGGAGGCGACCATCCAGGGCGGTCGGGAGCTGGTCAAGACAAAGAAGATCTCACCCGAAACCATGGCCGGCATCACCCGGGAATTGACCACCTTTGAAAAGATGGCCCCCCTGGGCAACCTGGCGTGGCAGACCTGTATCGATGAGGGGGTGAATATGGGTCAGTTCCAGAAACGGGGGATGGTTCCCCGTCCGGACTCCATCGAGACCTTTATGGCCATCATGCGATTCGGATTCAATCCCCAGAAAGCCGGGAGCGACGTCTACACGATCCAATTCCGTTTTTCCGGCCAGGTGGAAGGGGACTGTCATTTTTCCGTCCAGGACGGCGCCATCGAATTCCAAGCGGGGGCAGCGAAGGATCCGGGGTTGATCATCCACACCCCCTTCGATGTCTGGATGGATATTCTGACCCGCAAGGCGGATGGACAGAAGATGTTCATGGACCAGAAGTACACTATTGAAGGGGATCTCAACCTGCTGCTGAAAATGGGAGAGGCTTTCTCCCGTTAGTGCGACATAATGTTTAATACAGGATGGATCATGGATAATCCGGTCAACATACGGTTGGATGAAACCCTTTCCTTTGTCAGGCGGCGGCTGCCGGACAAACCGGAAATCGCTGTCGTGCTGGGCTCCGGCCTGGGACCGCTGGCTGAGATGATCGAGACTCCCATTCGGATTCCCTACGGCGAGATCCCCCACTTTCCCGTTTCCACCGTCAGCGGACACGCCGGAGAGTTGATCGGCGGATTGCTCAAGGGCCGGCGCCTGATCTGCATGAACGGGCGGGTGCATTTTTACGAGGGCTATGCGCTGGCAGACATCACCTATCCCATCAAGCTTTTCAAGCGGCTGGGGGTCGAGACCCTGATCCTGACCAATGCCGTGGGCGGAATCAACACGCGGCTGGCAGCCGGAGACCTGATGGTCATTGTCGATCATATCAACCTGATGGGCAGCAATCCCCTGATTGGAGAGAACAACGACGCACTGGGCCCCCGCTTTCCGGACATGAGCGAGGTCTATTCCCGGCGGTTACAGGAAGTGGCCCTGAAAACGGGTCAGGAAATCGGGATCGATCTGAAGACCGGCGTTTATGCGGCCTTAAGCGGACCGAGTTATGAAACCCCCGCGGAGATCCGGATGCTGAGCATCCTGGGTGCGGACGCGGTCGGCATGAGCGTGGTACCGGAGGCCATCATCGGCAACCACATGGGCCTGGAACTGCTGGCGATCAGTTGCGTCACCAACGCCGCGGCCGGCATCCTGGACCAGAAGCTCTCCCATGAGGACGTCAAGGCCACGGCGGCGAGAATCAAAGACGATTTCAGCCGGCTGATCTCCCGTATTATTGAACAGATTTGAATTCAGGAAAACAGAATCCATGACAGAAAAAACCGAAGCCGCGCCCCAGGCAAAGCCTGACGGACAGACACCGGCGCAGGCTGCTCAACCAGCGAAAGAGAGCCAGGATCTGGCCGCATTGATCGATCACACCATTCTCAAGCCGGAAGCGACCGAGGCGGAGATCCGGCAGGTCTGCCAGGAGGCGATTGAGTACCATTTCAAAACGGTCTGCGTCAATTCAAGCAACGTGGCACAGGTTGCCGAGATGCTGAAAGGGCACCCGACCCTGCCGATTGCAGTGGTGGGATTCCCGCTGGGAGCCGCCATTGCGGCTTCAAAAGCCCATGAGGCCCGGGAAGCGGTCAAGGCCGGCGCCCGGGAGATCGATATGGTCATCAACATCGGGGCCCTGAAAACCCGCAACTTCCGCAAGGTTTTGGTCGATATCGAGGCTGTGGTGGACGCGGCGGCCCCCTACCCTGTCAAGGTGATCATCGAAACCAGCTGTCTCAGCCAGGACGAAAAAATTATCGCCTGCGCGCTTGCCAAGGCGGGCGGTGCCCATTTTGTCAAAACCTCCACCGGGTTTGCGGCCAGCGGAGCCACTGCGGCGGATGTCGCCCTGATGCGACGGGTGGTGGGCGACGAAATGGGGGTTAAGGCCAGCGGGGGTATCCGAACCCGGGCGGACGCACTCAACATGATCGAAGCCGGGGCCACCCGGATCGGCGCCTCCGCGTCGGTCACCATCGTATCCGGGGATGGCACCTAGCACTCACTTATCGACAAAACACACATGTGGTTTTTAGAGATCCTGGGAAAAAAAAGGGACGGCGAATCCCTGTCAGAGGCTGAAATCCGGTATTTCGTCGATGGCTACACCACAGGACGGATTCCGGACTACCAGGCTTCCGCGTTCCTGATGGCGGTTTACCTGAACGGGCTTTCTCCCGACGAGACGACCTGGCTGACCGAGGCGATGCTCTATTCGGGGTCTGTGGTGGACCTCAGCCGCATTCCCGGCATCAAGGTGGACAAGCACTCCACCGGTGGTGTGGGCGACAAGACCTCTCTGATTGTTGCACCGATCTGCGCGGCGCTCAAGGTGCCGGTGCCCATGATTTCAGGCAGGGGACTCGGCCATACCGGCGGTACCCTGGACAAACTGGAAGCCATTCCCGGCTTCAACGTCAACCTGGACCTGGACCGCTACTGCGAGCTCATCAGCCGCACCGGGCTCTGCCTCATCGGGCAGACGGCGGAGATCGCTCCAGCGGATAAAAAACTCTATGCCCTGCGGGATGTCACCGGCACGGTGGCCAACCGCTCGCTGATTGCGGCCAGTATCATGAGCAAGAAGATGGCTGAAGGCATCGACGGGCTGGTGCTGGATGTCAAAACCGGCAGAGGGGCGTTCATGGTACAGCAGTCCGACGCTGAAGAACTGGCGGAGTTGATGATCGCCATCGGCCACCGGATGAACAAGCGGGTTTCCGCCCTGATCACCGATATGAATCAGCCGCTGGGCACCCACGTGGGCAACGCCCTGGAGGTGATTGAAGCGGTCATGATCCTCAAGGGGAATCGCCAGGCACTCCGCATGGACCTGGTGGAGCTCTGCAAAACACTGGCCGCCCACATGGTACGACTGGGCGACCGGGCTGATTCACTGGATCATGCGCTGGAACTGGTCCACAGAAGCATTGACAACGGCTCCGCCTTTGAAAAGCTAAAGGAGATTGTCAGGGAGCAGGGCGGGGATGAAAAGAGCCTCGACGACTTTTCCCGGCTGCCGGTGGCAGCGAAAAGCCACCTGGTGGTTGCCCTGAAAAGCGGTGTCATCCATTCCCTGGACGCCCTGGATATCGGTCTTGGATCGGTGATTCTCGGCGCCGGCAGGCAGACCCTGGATTCAATCATCGATCCTGCCGTGGGCATTGTTTTGAAAAGGAAAATCGGGGACCGGGTCGAAGCCGGCGAAACCCTCATGGAAATCTGGTACAACGACGATTCCAGACTGGTAGAAGCCCTGCCCTGTTTTGAAAGGGCCGTTTCCATCCAGGCGACCATCGTCCCGGCACCGGGGGTGATCATCAAGACCCTGGGGGATACCTGAACACCGGTGTCAGGAATTGACACCCCCGGGCTGACAGCCGCCTGCGCGACAGCCGTCCGGATATCACAACGGAATCGTGCAGAGGCGATTCCAGTTTCATATCATTGAAAAACACTGGAGTGAAAGAGATGTTCGTGATCGGTTTTGCCATCCTGTTCGGTTTAATCGCCGGCAGTGCCGTTGCCCTGCAGGGTCCGATGATCAGCCTCATCGGCCAGCGGATGGGTACCCTGGAGAGCGTTTTTATTATCCACCTCAGCGGTGCCGTTCTGTCCGGCATTCCCCTGGTAGTTCTGAGGGGGGGATCCCTGAGCACCTGGCGCACACTGCCCTGGTATGTTTTTTTTGCCGGGGGGTTCGGCATGATCATTGTGGCGACCATCTCATTCGGTCTGCCCCGGATCGGGGCTGCCGCGATTTTCACTATCATGATCATCGCCCAGCTGATCACGGCGGTGACCCTGGACCATTTCGGCTGGCTGCAGCCAACCGTGCGATCCCTGGACCTGACCCGCATCGCGGGAATCGGCATTATCATGTTCGGCACCTGGATGGTGGTCCGCACCTGACCCTGAGCGGAAACACCGGGGCGATATGCAGGAAGCGTATCTCCTGTTTCAGCAGGTTATCTGCGGGGAAACCAATGAATGGTTGATCCCCTGATTTTCAGTAATATTTTAAAGAGGTAAAAAATGGAACCCTTTCGATATCACGTTTATATCTGTACCCAGAATAAGCCTGATGGAATTCCCTGCTGCCACAGGGACGGCGCCGGGAAACTGGCCCTGCAGCTGAAAACCGATCTGGCGGCCAGAGAACTGGCAGACACTGTTCAGATGACGACCTGCGGGTGCCTGGGACTTTGTGAAAAAGGCCCCAACATGGTCATTTACCCGGAAGGGACCTGGTACACCGAGCTGGACAGCGAGCGTCTCAGCCGCATTGTCACGGGTCACCTGCTGAACGGCGAGCCGGTCGCAGAACTGGCCCTGGGCGATATGGACGCCGCCCGCACGGAGATCATCGCCCACAACAGGAAGGTGGCCGGTATGAAAGCGGTGATGGATCAGGCCGGCGTGATCCCGGAGGAGTTGAACCGATATATTCGCAGTTTTATGGAGAGCCGGCTGGTGTTGACTGCCGTGGAGCTGGATCTCTTTACGGCGCTCGGCAGCGGCAGCACCGCTGAAAAGGTCGCGGCGCAGCTGGAGACAGACCCGCGGGCCACCGAATCGATACTCAATGCCCTGGTGGCGATCGAGCTGTTGACAAAGGAAGGGAACTCATACAGGAACACTGATTTGACAGCCGACTACCTGGTGGCGGGTGCCCGACACGATTCAAGATCGGCCACCCTCCATCCGGCCAAGCTCTGGCACCGCTGGTCCACGCTGACCGATTGCGTCAAGGCAGGTACCAATGTGGCAAAAGACAGCGGGGAGCGGAACAGGGAACAGACTATGGCTTTTATCGCCGCCATGCACAAAAACGCCGGTTTTCGCGGAAAGATGACCGTGCAGCAGCTGGACCTGGAGGATGTGCAGCATATTCTGGATCTGGGTGGCGGTTCCGGCGCCTACACCATCGCATTTCTCCAGCAGAAACCGGACCTGACGGCAACCCTGTTCGACGTACCGGAGGTCATCCCCCTCTCAGAAGCCTATATCGCGGATGCGGGTCTGTCCGAAAGGGTGACGTTTGTGGCCGGGGATATGATCAAAGATCCCCTGGGGGAGGGGTATGACCTGGTCTGGGTTTCCGCCATCTGCCACATGTGGGGTCCCGAAGAAAACCGGAACCTGATCAAACGGGTTTATGAAGCTCTGGATCCGGGGGGACAGATCATTATCCAGGATTTCGTGCTGGATGATCAGAAAACGGCGCCGCGGTTTGGCGCCATCTTCGCGTTGAACATGCTGGTCAACACCCGGTCCGGTTCCAGCTACAGCCGTGCCGAGTATGAGACCTGGATGAGAGCGGCCGGTTTTGAGCAGATCGTGCACAAACCGCTGCCGGGACCCACAGACCTGATTATCGGCATCAAATAGGCCCCTTCCGGACCTGTTTCCGCCCTGGCAGCGGTGGCTGAAAGCGGTTGCGCCGGTGTATAAATCAGACCTTGACTGTGAACCGGCTGCCCGGAGCAGGGGGGTTTTCGGCGGGTCCGGCAAAGCACTGGGCGATGGCCATCCACTGGCTGGCCACATCCCCGGTCATTTTCAGGGAGGTGTCCTTGATGTTGCGGACCTGGGTCACCACCTGGCAGAATTCGGTGGCATCGCCTTCGACCGCGTCGGTGGCTGACACCTCGTTCCATTCCCAGATCTCACCCGAGGGAGCGGTCAGTTTCACATAGGGCTTGGTGGCGGGGACCTCCAGACCGCGATTGATAAAGGTCCAGCCGAAGGTATTCACCCCCAGCAGGGCGATATTGCGGATCCGGTCGCCGTTGCGGCGAACCACACCCAGCATGTCGTAGAGCTCCTGCCCATGGGCCCAGGTTTCCATCAGCCGGGCCGTGATACTGGAGCGCACACTCATGTCCGGACCGGCCCATTTGACCCGTTTTTTGGGATCGGCGGCTTCAAACCGCTCCGCCATCCCCAGGTAGAAGTTCCGCCACTCCTGCAGCAGTTCCCTGCCGTTCAGCCCCTTGCGCCATTTTTTTTCGAAGGTGCGGAGGGTTCCGTTCGCGATATCGGTGATCAGCTCTGTCAGAAACGCGGTAAAGGCTGCTTCGTCGTTCAATGACTGGTCCGCCGCCCAGTTCCACATATGAAGGTGCCCGATGACATCGTTGGGGGTCCAGTCCTTGAACTGGGATTTTCGCTGGTAATCTTCGGCACTGATCGGCTCGATCAGCTGGTACAGCGCGTCGCTCTCATCGCGGAAGTCGATTGCCTGTTGAATCATCCTGTTATCTCCTGCCTGACCGCCTGGGTCGATTGATTGTATGGGTACCGCATGCCGGTAATATTTATCCCGCAGCATAGCCACTTGGACTCCTGCTGTCAAGGGCCACCGGCAGGTTGATAGGCCGCAAAACGCACTTGAAAAGGGACGTCCCGGCGACGAAGCGGTTGACTCAGGTGCCGGCGTCAGGGTAAATTAAAGGGAAACAGGCAACCCCACGAACCCAACCCAGAGAGGAACCCCATGAATGTCCAGGAGAAAAGAGACGAACTGATCCGCTTTTTCAGGGAGAAGCTTCGCGACCAGACGGAAGAGATCAAGGCGGTCGATGAAAGCCAGAAGGAACTGCTGGAGCTGGAGATGCAGAAAACGACCTTTTCCCTGCTGCTCCTGGAAGATGGCAGCACCGTCTTCAACGACCAGAAAATAGACCTCAGTGACACCAAAATCGAGTTGATGTACCGCAACTACATCGAACATCCCATGTAACCAGCCGTCATAACGGCACTTTCCGATTCCTATCCCCTCAAATGGGGTATCTCCTGCCAGTCAAACCCCAGCAGGGCGGCCCCCCGGCGATCCACCGCCAGGGGATCGAATCCCGCCAGAATCCGGTTGAGCGGCGGTGAACAGGGATCTCCCCCCAGGTGAAACTCCGCCAGCCCGATGGTGGCATCCATGACGGTCAAATCGGGCGTGATATACCGACAGAGATCGATGATGGACTGGTGCATCCGCTGGTGAAAGACCGCCTTTTTCCAGGTTCCGAACTGCCCGGCGTAGTATCGCGGTGGTGGAAACCCCATCATGTTCTTGAGCGTCCCGGTGATCGTGGCAAAGGAGTGGGCCTTGAGGACCGGTACGGAGATGATATAGTGGCTGAAGGCGATCTGCGGCAGCATCATCTCCGGAAACACCGGGCAGCGGGTGTCTGATTTCCTGACCAGCGGCGCATGGTTCAGGTCCAGCAGGTCGACACCGGTGCGCCGGGCAAGCTCTGTGTAACCGTGGATCTCGAAGACGTCATCCGTCTCCAGCATGCTGTCCCCACACCCTTCCGCGATGACAATCCGGGCGCTGGAACAGCCCTTGACATAACGGATGATGGCCTCGCAGCAGGCCGCCGGCGTCGTCACGGGGTGGGGCGAGGTGTTGATCAGGTTGGGCTTGATCAGCACCGCCCGTTGCCGGGACAGCTGTTTACCGGCCCCGATCTCATCCAGCGCCGCTTTCACGGACTGTTCATAGGAAATGAAGTCAACTTCCGCCAGCATCGTCTTCCAACCGTTTTTATTTTATCCGACCGGTTTCCAGCCGTTGATCTGGAGATAATACCGTTTTGATGGGTGGTCGGCAAGCTCGATGTGCCAGCGGATATCCACCAGGCCGTCGAGGAAATCCAGGTCGTGGCTGATCAGCAGCAGCGCGGCCGGGTAGTCGGCCAGGGCCGTTTTCAGTGCCTCGATGGAAAAGAGATCGAGGTGGTTGGTGGGCTCGTCCATGGCAATCAGGTGGGGCCGGCGGGAGACACCCAGGGCCAGCAGGATTTTCCGGATCTCCCCCGGGCTCGGTTCCCGGCTTTCCAGCAGCCTGGGGGGCCGGGTGCCCAGGCGGTTGACAATGGTCATCACCCTGCCCAGCTCCGCCCCGGGGAGGTTCTGCACCTCCTGCAGGATGGACCGGGCAGACTGCAGGTCGATCTCCTGGGGCAGGCAGGTGAGATGATCCGGGGCAATCTGCAGGGTGGCGATGATATGGGTCAGCAGCGTGCTTTTGCCGGTACCGTTCAGACCGGTGAGCGCGACCCGGTCGGCGGGTTTCATCTCCAGGGCGGGGAAATCCAGGGTAAATCCGTTCCCCAGCGGCAGGCGACCCGCGGGGAGGGCAAAGAGCCGGTCCCTGCGGGAGCGTTCCCCGGCCTGCCAGATTCCCAGCTCCCAGGTTTTTTTGATCCCCAGGGAGGCCAGGTCTTGCTCCGCCTGGTTCCGGCGCCCGGCCATCTGGTTCAGCAGACGACCGGCGGTCGCATCCTTGCCGGTCATCCGGGCGGCATCGATTCTGGAGCGCCCGTCATGATCCCCGGGCGCCAGGTTTCGCTTGGACCGTTTTCGGTCCGCGCGGCTCGCCTCTTCCCGTCTTCGGGCCATCTCCCGGTCCAGTTTTTTAAACGCCTGGTTTGCCAGCTGGTGTTTTCTCCGTGCCGTCTCCTCCTCGCTGCTGATCTGGTTCCAGACACTGCTGAAATTACCGCGACGCAGCTTGACATCCGGGGGATCAATATAGAGACAGGCCCGGCACAAGACATCCATCAGGCGCCGGTCATGGGTCACCAGCAGACCGATCCCCGTAAAGGCCTGCAGCGCCGACATCAACATTGCCCTGGCCTCGGCGTCCAGGTGGTTGCTGGGTTCATCAATGGCCAGCAGATCCGGCTCCTGCCAGAGCGCCGTGCCGATCTGGGCCCGTTTGCGTTCACCGTGACTCAGGGAACCCCAGCGTGTCGGCCAGTCTTCCCCAATCCCCAGCTTTCCCCGGATGACAAAAGCGTCATGGCTGTCGGATGTGACAAACCGGCTGAATTCAGCGGGTGGTTGATCCGTTCGCTGTCGGCAGTATATGGGGCGCGGGGGAATCATCACCTCCCCTTCTGTCCCGGTCAGAACGCCGGTCGCCAGTTTCAGAAAGGTGCTTTTGCCAACCCCGTTGCCGCCGATCACCCCGGTCCAGCCGTTGGTCAGCTGCAGGGAGAGATTCCGGATCAGGGGGGTGCTGAGACTGTTGTAGGAAAAGGAGACGTTCTTGAATTCAAGGCTGTTTTTTGCCATGGGTTGCCCTCCAGCTGTTTGCCGCCGGCCACCGGAATCGGGCAACCGTGCAAACCGATCTCTATGTGTCCTGTCCCGGATCGTAAGATTCAGGCGGAAATGATTTAAAGAGTCGTTAGCAGCGCATCCCGTTTTATGGCTGAGGGTGTTGGAGATGTATGTCCGGCCTGTCATCCGTTACCTGACTGTTATCCTGATCGATCTACCAGCCATTTGTCAAATCGAAACCGTCGACCTGATCATTGTCCAATACAAAAAATGATCTGACCCTGGTCGTAATCGATATCATGAGTTTCATAACGGGATCATTTCTCTGAAATAATCCGGCGGGGTCACTTGAAAATCAACCGGGAAAAAATCCAACCGACAAAATTCCCATTCAAACTTGAATTGACGGCAGATACCCCTGTTTTCGGGACTAAAAACCACCATTGCCGGCATGTGGCATCATCAAAACCGTTAAAGCCAAAAAAAAACAGCCATGACCAACCCAGTCCAGATCTCTGGCATAAAAACCGCCAGTTGCCGACATTTCTTCATCTCAGGGGGCGTTATTTAGGTTCAATAAAGTATAAAATTCATATAATTGATTGCCTCTGCCCACTTTATATGCGACTTATCTTTGTAGTTAAACCTGTGGCTTATACCCGTCCAACAGTGCTTTATCCGAATTGACAAAAAGAAAGAGCTAATTTCAAAAATATGGATAGGAATCAGTTCGGCTATTGCAGGAAATCAAGGAGTCAATACGTATAAAAACTATACGATATTGATGCCAAATCCAATTTCCTATCATCCATCTCATCTATCATCTCGCTTAGTCCAGAACTGGCACGATGCAGGCTGTCAGTATGACGCCGGCATCTCAGCCTCACAGCCTTTGGAGCCTTGCTGGCAGCGGGGTTGGGACTGGGATTGATCGGGGTGTGTCCGGATTATCTCTTTCCATTACTCTGGGTGGCCCCCCTTATTATACTGCTCGCCCTGAAAATCCGCTTTAAAGACAGACACCTGCTGAACCCGGAGAGGGGGGCCGCAACGGGTCATCGCTGCCATGCTGGCCGCCGTTATTTGCGGCTTTTTATGGGAGATGTGAAACTATTGGACCTGGTTAAGTGGCATTATGTTATCCCGTTTGTGGACCGCTTTCACCTGTTTGAGATGCCAATTCTGGGATATGCAGGTTATCTGCTCTTTGGGCTGGAGTATGCAGTGGTCGGTGAGTCCGTGCGGGGGTGGCATATCCGGTTCTCCGCTGACCGGCAGAACCCTTTATTGTCGGGCCGTTAAACGGCCACGACCGCTTCTCCCAGTTCTTTCCGCCGTCATGCGCATCATGGTGGATAATACCGCTCCGCCTGCACCCTTTTTCGATCTATTTTGATTTTACATATTCCCATAAAGCCTCTATGATTCCGGGAAAAACGTTGTGGGGAATTGGTTCCGGCGGTTCGAGCCCGAAATTTTCATGTTCTGGCACGGATTGAACGACGGCGAATGTTAAGGTCAATATCCGCTACGGATTCATATCCACCGGGCTTTTCACCGCGCAGGCACCTTTTTTCATAACATGGGTATAGATCATGGTTGTGCTGATGTCTTCGTGACCGAGAAGCTCCTGGATCGTGCGAATATCGTATCCGGTGTCAAGGAGTTGGGTTGCGAAACTGTGCCTGAAACTGTGGGAGCTTCCTTTTTTGTTGATTCCCGAGCGGAACACGGCTGTGCGAATGCTTTTCTGGACGCTGTCCAGATGGATGTGGTGACGCTGCCGGCGGTTTGAACGTGGATCCCGGGAGATGGATCTGGAGGGAAAAAGGTATTGCCAGATGATCGACCTGCTGGCACCCGGGTACTTACGTTCGAGGGCATGGGGAAGATAAACACTGCCGTAGCCCTGTTCCAGGTCGAAACGATGGATGGCGGTAACCCTTTCGATCTGCTGTTGCAGGTGATCTCTCAAGGCCTGGGGAAGAATGGTGGCCCGGTCCTTTTGTCCCTTGGCATTACGGACAATGATCTGACCATAGTCAAAATCGATATCCTGGATTCGCAAAGAAATGCATTCGTTCAACCGTAAACCGGAGCCATACATCAGGTTGGCGATGAGCCAGTAGTTGCCTTGCAAGTGCGCCATGACCTGCCGGATTTCAGCCGGGGAAAAAACGACCGGCAGTTTTCGAGGCCGTTTGGCCCACATGATATCGTCAATCCGATCAACTTTTTTTTTCAGGACATGCTTATAGAGAAACAAAAGAGCACAAAGCGCCTGGTTCTGAGTCGATGCCGCCACTTTGCGGTCGTTGGATAACCAGTTGAGAAACCGTTTGATCTCAGGTTCGCCCATCTCTTCCGGATGTTTCTTGTTATAAAAGAATATGAATTGTTTAACCCAATCAAGATAAGCTTTCTCAGTTCGAATACTGTAATGTCGAAATCGTATCTCATTTCGCATCTGATCTAAAAGTTTCATGTGTTATCCTCCAGAGTCTGTTTTTTGAAGGTTGGATATTAAAAACCAGTGGTTCAGAAATCTGAAAAGAAAACAGGATACATATGTTCACTTTTAAAATACTTTTTTACGCCAGTCAAGGAAAATAATCAGTAAAAAATCTGAGTTTTTCCGATTGAGACCGAAATACCTAGAATTTTTACTGAATAAAACGGACTGTTCTAAACAGGTAAATTTAATATTTCAACGGGTTTGAATTTGTCCTGAAAAAAACAGCTATTTTCCATGTTAGAAAAATTGCAATATCAGAAAGATAGCTCATTAGCCGATAAGCATCGAAATCGGTTTTATTAAGTATTTTTTCTAAAGATTTCAGCTTAAACAGGAAAAACGAAGAGAAAACTCGCACTAATAATTGTTAGCATAATTTGGAGGTTCCCATGAAAAAAGAGACAATATCAATATTTCTGATTTTTCTCTCTTTATTTTTGTTAGGTTGTGCTCCTATCGTTAGAGTGAATAAATTTGAAGATAATTTAAGACCGGCGAATCAAGGCAATATTCAAATTTACACACATACTGAAAGTATACCATATAAATACAAAGAAATTGCTTTAATAACCGTGGATGATGAAGGTTGGGAAAGAAGTGAACAAGAGCTCCTAGATATAGCAGTTATAAAAGCAAAAGAACTTGGAGCAGACGGTCTACTTATTCTGAGTCAAGATAAACAGCATGACGGATATGTCGCTGTCAGCAATACTTTGGTGGCAGTTAATAGACGAGTGGTACGAGCTACTGCAATTGTTAAAATAGGTGAGAAATTGAGTAAATATGAAAATGATATGTCATCAGAAAATTTCTCAATCGCTGATGAACTGAGAAAATTGAAACAATTGCTTGATGATGAAGTGATAACAAGAGAAGAATTTAATCAACAAAAAAGAAAGCTATTGAGTCAATAATGGAAGAATCCTCTAAAAACTTATGCTAACGAATTTCTAGAGGCGACGGCACCCGCCCTCGATGGGTTCAATTATTGAGGTTATGGTAAAATCACTGTTAATTCAAATTCAGCGTAGCCGCGCCTCAGAATGGTGTTAAGTGGCGAATAGAGAAATATCATGATTGAACTTTTAGACGAATATCTTACTTTTACAATTGAAAAAGTAAGCGAATTTCATTTCAATAATAGATCAAAGGTAGCTTGTTACACTATTGGGATCTTTTGCTCAATTATTGAACTTGCAAATTCGTATAAAGTATTGGTAACGAACTCATCACAAACCGGATCGATATCTATTTATAAAGGGTGTTGAGAAAAAACCGGCAAACGCTTATTATTCCTTGCTTTAAACGGAAGAACCTCTATAATGGTATTATGATACCCATAAATATCATATAATTAACACAAAAATAGAGGTTC
>Ga0180009_10002872_pt1 | contig 20002 bp, 20 predicted proteins | sample OS_PC_MetaG_FD_123537 | JGI IMG/M metagenome (GOLD analysis project Ga0180009, IMG submission 123537) | Groundwater microbial communities from the Aspo Hard Rock Laboratory (HRL) deep subsurface site, Sweden - OS_PC_MetaG | ecosystem: Environmental > Aquatic > Deep subsurface > Groundwater...
CCGTCCAGATGAATCAAAAGCGGCACAAGGCTCTGCAAAACCAGAAGGTTAGACAGGCCATTGTCTATGCGGTCAATAATGTGGGAATCGAGCAAAAGATCATGAAAGGGACCGCCACACCCGCCGGTCAGATGAGCCCGAAAGGCTATCTCGGCCACAAGGAGAGTCTGATGCCCCGCTATGACCTCAAAAAGGCTAAACAACTGATGGTCGAAGCAGGTTACCCCAACGGGTTTGAAGCCTCCATGATCGCCCCCAACAACCGTTATATCAATGATGAGAAAATCGCAGAAACGTTTGCGGGGATGCTTTCCAAAATTGGCATCAAGATCAACCTCAAGACCATGCCCAAAGCACAGTATTGGGATGAATTCGACCGACAACCGGCCGATTTCCAGATGATTGGCTGGCATTCCGATACGGAGGACTCTGGAAACTTCTACGAATTTCTGGTCATGTGCCCCAACAAAGAGACCGGTTACGGCCAGTATAACAGTGGCAACTACTGTAACCAGAGAGTCGACCAGTTGACACTCGCAGCGCAGACGGAGACTAATGTCAACAAGCGGATTGCTATTCTGCAGGAAATTGAGCAGATCCTGTATGATGATGCCGCCTATGTCCCCTTTCACTGGCAGAATCACTCATATGCCGCCCGCAACGGCGTCAATGTCGGACCGATCATCAACACGATGAACTTCCCCTATATCGGCGACCTGGTCATCGATTAGCGTCAGCACCCCTGGGAAGTCAATCCTGAACAGGGATTGACTTCCTGAAACCGGCTACAAAACGGGAATAGCCATGTTCGCATTCACTGTCCGACGAATCATCCAGGCGATCATCGTCATGCTGGTTATCAGTTTCATCGGTTTCGCCGTGCAGTACAGCATCGGCGACCCGGTCAGGGACATGGTCGGGATCAATGTCTCCGTCGCCGAAAGGGAGGCACTGCGGGATAAACTGGGGCTGAACGACTCTTTCTGGGTTCAGTACAGCCGCTTTGTCAGAAATGCCCTGCACGGCGACCTGGGGACCTCATATTTTTACAGTAAACCCGCCCTGCAGATCATCCTGCAAAAAGCCCCTGCCACACTGGAACTGGTGTTCATCACCGCTATGATCATCGTCCTGGTCAGTCTGCCGGTGGGCGTCTATACCGCCATCTACCCCCAGAGACTGTTCTCCAAAATCACGATGGGAATCAGCACCGTGGGGGTCTCTTTCCCGGTCTTTTTGACTGCGATTGCCCTCATCTATGTTTTTGCCGTCGAACTCCACTGGCTGCCATCGTATGGAAGGGGAGCGACGGTCAACATCGGCGGCTGGGAAACCGGTTTTTTGACCAGGGACGGGCTTCTGCATCTGATACTGCCAAGCATCGCCCTCTCATCCATCATGCTGCCGCTGTTCATTCGGCTGATACGGGCTGAAATGATGGAAGTGCTGGAGACCGAATACATCAAATATGCTTGGGCCAAGGGGCTGTCCCGGCGGCGGGTCTGGCTGCTGCATGCTTTCAAGAATACCCTGCTGCCGGTGGTCACCGTCTTTGGGGTCGAGATCGGCATCCTGTTTGCGTTTACCATCCTGACCGAGACCGTGTTTCAGTGGCAGGGGATGGGATTCATGTTTTATGAAGCGGTTGAACGGTCAGATACTGCGCTGCTGGTCGCCTACCTGGTTGTGGTGGGGGTGATGTTTGTCATCATCAATACCCTGGTCGATATTCTGTATGGCCTGATCAATCCGATGGTTCGAATCGCGGGGACAAAATGAGTGACCCACAGCAACCCGATGAAGCTGCACCGATCTATTATGCAAGACAGGGATTTTTCGCAGCCCGGCGCCAGAACTGGATCCGGTTTCGCCAGTCCTATCTGTTCTACAGTTTTAAACGGGATCCCATCGCCATCACCTGCTTCTCGGTATTTATCTTCCTGGTGGTGATCAGTTTTGCGGCGCCCATTATCGCCCCGTACAATCCCTACGACACGACCACGATCGACATTATGGACTCGGAGCTGCCGCCTGCCTGGATGGAAGCAGGCAACCCCAATTTCTGGCTGGGAACCGACATCCAGGGAAGGGATCTCTACAGCACCATGTTGTATGGTCTGCGCACATCCGTGATCATCGGTATCTTCGCCGTGATTTTTCAGGCAGTGCTGGGAATTGTCGTGGGATTGATTTCCGGATACCTGGGCGGTCGCATCGACGCTTTTCTGATGCGGGTCACCGATATCCAGTTCTCCATCCCTTATCTGATCATGGCCATCATCACCAGTGCCATTTTCAAGATTGCCTTTGGTGTCAACCGTTTTGAAGAACTGGCCATCCCCCTGCTGGTGATTATTATCGGAATGTCCGAATGGCCCAAATATGCGCGTACCGTGCGGGCTTCGGTGCTGGGAGAAAAAAGCAAGGAGTATGTGGAGGCCGCCCGCGTCATCGGGTTGAGCAACCGGCTGATCATGTTCCGGCACATCCTGCCCAACACCCTGACCCCGGTGCTGGTGATCTCGACCATCCAGGTGGCTCAGGCGGTCATGAGCGAGGCCGCGCTCTCCTTCCTGGGATTGGGAATGCCCATCACCAAACCCTCTCTGGGGTCGCTGATCAATCTGGGTTTTGAATATGTGTTCAGCGGGTCCTGGTGGATCACGCTCTTTCCCGGACTGCTGCTGGTTCTTTTTGTGCTGGTGGTACTGTTGTTGGGCGACTGGTTGCGCGATGTTCTGAATCCGAAATTGTATAAGGGTTAACCGTGAGTCATTTACTGGAAGTTCAAGACCTGAAAGTTACATTCGCCCTGCGTTTCGGGGATCTGACAGCCATTGACGGAATCAGTTTTTTCCTGGACAGAAAGGAAAAACTGGGGCTGGTGGGTGAAAGCGGCGCCGGTAAATCCGTCACCGGTTTTTCCATCATCAATCTGATCAGCAAACCGGGTTTTATCTCAGGGGGCAAGGTCATTTTCGAAGGCCGGGAATTGCAGTCCCTGTCGCACAAGGAAATCCGGACCATTCGTGGAAATCGCATCAGCATGATATTCCAGGATCCCATGATGACGTTGAATCCGGTTCTGACCATCGGCACCCAAATGGTGGAAACGGTTCTCGCCCACAGGAATGTCAGTCATAAGGAGGCCCAGCAGATCGCGTTGGAAAAACTGCAGAAGGTCTACATCCCTTCGCCGGAAAAGCGCCTTCAACAATATCCCCACGAATGTTCCGGCGGGATGCGGCAGCGGATCGTCATCGCGATCGCTCTATTGACCGATCCTTCGCTGATCATTGCAGACGAACCCACAACAGCCCTGGACGTAACCATTCAGGCCGGTATCATGGATCTTCTCAGAGAACTGTGTGAGACAGAAAATATGGGCCTGATCCTCATCACCCATGACCTGGCTGTCGTATCCCAGGTGACTGAGAAAATCGCCGTCATGTACGCCGGAAAAATCATCGAATCCGGTCCAACCGATCTGATCGTTAAAAATCCGCGCCATCCATACACAAAGGGGCTGATTCATTCCCTGCCGGGCAGCCATCGCCCCGGAGAGAGCCTGAAACAGATACCCGGTATGATGCCGACACTGACGGACATTCCAGAGGGTTGCGCTTTTCACCCCCGTTGCGAAATCAGCGAGACCGTCTGCACCAGGGTAATTCCTGCTCTGCAAACAGCCGGACAGCCGGACCACCTGGCCGCCTGCCATTTGCTGCACAAGACTCGGGAAAATTAGGCCGCTGAGTTCACCCAACACCGGAACGTAACACATGGATGCCATGCAAAACGAAAATGAACTGTTGACGGTCAGAAACCTGGTCAAGCACTTTGATATCTCTGGGGGACTGCTGGATCAACTGGCTTTCAGGAAAGGGAAGATCGTCCGCGAGAAGACAATAGTCAAAGCACTCAACGGGGTCAGCATATCCATCAAGCCGGGGGAAACGCTCGGTGTCGTCGGTGAAAGCGGCTGCGGTAAATCCACCCTGGCAAGGGTGATCCTGGGACTCTACAGACCCAATTCCGGTGAAATCCGTTATCGGAACAGCCGGATCGATAGTCTCAGTCACCGGGAGATGCTTCCGTTTCGGGCCAACATGCAGATGATTTTCCAGGATCCCTATGCGTCTCTGAATCCCAGGATGACAGTTGCCCGCACGCTGGAGGAACCGATCCGGTTCCACAAACCGTCCATTGCGGCACGAGAGGTTCAGCAGAAGGTGGCTGACGTTATGGACCAGGTCGGTGTGGATCCCACCTGGAGCAGCCGTTATCCCCATGAATTTTCAGGCGGCCAGAGACAGCGGATCAGCATTGCCCGGGCACTCATGGTGGACCCGGAGTTTATCGTGGCAGACGAACCGGTATCCGCCCTGGACGTCTCCATCCAGGCCCAGATCCTCAACCTGCTGATGGAAGCCCAGCAGAAAAGAGGTCTGACCTACATGCTCATCACCCACGATCTGTCGGTGGTGCAGTATTTCGCCACCCGAGTAGCCGTGCTCTACCTGGGGACCGTTTGCGAAGAAGCAAAGACAGCGGAGCTGTTTGAATCCCCCCGTCATCCGTATACCCGTGCACTGTTGGCCGCCATTCCCAAACTGGGCGTCAAGGAAGCCAAGCACATCAAGTTAAAGGGTGAAGTCCCCACCCCCATCAATCTTCCACCGGGCTGCGTTTTTCACAAACGGTGTCCCTTCGCTGACGAGCGCTGCGAAAAAGAGGTTCCTATCCGCCATGAACACGAATCCCACGTCATCGCCTGTCATGCTGTCGAAGAGGGTCGGATTTAACCGGTCCTGCTCTCTGAAGCCAGCATATTTTGATGCAAATAAGATTATCAGCCCTTTACAGTCCAGGCCATTTTTTCTAGAGTGGATGGTGCAGCGATGATTTCAGAATAACACCCCTTTTTCAACCGACCTTTAAAGCTACCATTCAAATGAATACCGAAACCCACAAACCGTTTCTTTGTTCCGTCATTGTCCCCGTCTTTAATGAAGAAAAAAACATCGATCCCCTCCTTGACCGTCTGGTTCAGGTATTAACCCCCATCGAGGGTTGCAGATATGAAATCATCTTCGCAATGGACCCCTGTACGGATAGAACCGAGGAAAAAATCCTGGCTGCCCGAAAATCGAATCCCTGTATCAAACTGCTCCGTTTTTCCCGCCGGTTTGGTCAGCCAGCGTCAACCATAGCCGGGCTGGAGATGTCATCCGGTGACATCTGTGTGGTTATCGATGCGGATCTTCAGGATCCACCGGAACTCATCGCCACCCTCATTGCCCGCTGGCAGGAAACCGGTGCCGAAGTTGTTTACGCCCAGCGGTTAACGCGCAAAGGGGAAACCGCACTGAAAAAGGTCATCGCCTATCTGGCATACTACGTGATCAACAAAATCGCTGATGTGAAACTGCCTCGCAATACGGGTGACTTCAGACTGATGTCGCGGCGGGTCGTCGACCATGTGCTCAGTTTGAAAGAAAACCACGGGTTCCTGCGCGGTCTTGTCGCACTGGTCGGGTTTAAACAGGAAGCGGTTCAGTATCACAGGGAGGCCCGCTTAACGGGAAAGGGCAATTACAATCGCTGGACGGGATCTTTTTTGATCGGCTTTAACGGGATCTATGGGTTTTCCCGTTTCCCACTGGTACTGATCAGTCTGCTGGGAGCATTCTTTTCAACTGTTTCCATCCTGGCCGCCATCCTGTTTTTAGTTATGCACTATCTCGGGACGACCCTGCCGGTCAGAGACCCGGTAACGCTCTGCTTTATCGTCTTTTTCACCGGCATGCAAATGCTCTGTCTGGGTGTGGTGGGTGGATATATCGGGCGCATTTATGACGAGGTTAAGGAGCGTCCCAAGTATATCATCGAGTCAAGTCATGGCTTTGAATAAGGCGCAGGGGTTGAACCTGCAGTCCCTTGATCAGAGGATTGAGCGGGTATCAACCAGACTTCGGTCCTGGTCTACACGCAAGTTTCTGCTGGTCGTCATCCTGATTCAGATCATTCTGCATTTACCGATTCTATCTCTCCCACCCATGGGTCAGCACACCTGGCTGCAGGTAACCGGACTCTCCGTGGCCAGGAATTTTTTTGAGGAAGGGAACTCTCTTTTTCATCCCCGGCATGACGTCCGGATCGAAGCCGATGACACGGGAGAAATCTATACCGCGTTTCAGGGGATTTTCTGGCTGGTCGGGCAATCCTACCACCTGACCGGGTTTTCCCATGTCAACGGCCGGATGATGGCCCTGATCATGGGCCTGCTGCTGATTGTCGGTGGGTATCTGTTTGCCCGTGCCCTGGGATTAAGCGAAATCAAGGCACGCTGGTTTGTTTTTTTCCTCAGTTGTTCCCCACTTTTTTTTTACTATTCCATCACCCTGGTTCCAAATCTGCCCGCTTTAACGATGTTTATCTGGGGCATTGCCCTGATTCTGCCCAGGGTAAAAGTGGAACGATGGAATTGGCTCTTCTGGCTGGGCGCCTGTCTTGTTTCGCTGAGCACACTGACAAAACCCACCTATCTTTTTTTCGGGCTGCCCATTGGGGCTGTTTTTATCTGTCAATATATCAAATCAAGGCGACTGGGACTGATCCTGGCGGCGTTTCTGATGCTGCTGATCGTTGCCGTCCCCAACATCCTGCAATACAGGCATGCACTGGCCATATTTGAACTCGCTCCCCTCGAACGTCAAAGACATGCGGAACTCGCACCACTCTTTACCCGGACAACCGTCGAGAACGTCATGGCCGCCATAAGACCGGCCATCGTTGAATGGTTTCTGCAGATGTTCGTCAACACGGCCGCCATCCCGATCTTCCTGGTTGGCTGTTATCAGGCGCTGAAACAGAAAAAATGGCAGAGTGACCATGGCGTTTTCTGGGTTGCGTGGCTGGCCAGTTTTCTGATCTTTTCATCAGCCTTTATTCTCCGGTTCCGTGAACACGCCTATTACATGACCCCCATGCTGATGTTTGCAGCCATGGCCTCTGCCCACGGTATCGGGTTCATGTTAAAAAGTAACCGCTGGCGGCGCTGGACCTGTCTGTTGCTGATCCTGATTCCGCTGGTGATGGTCGGTCGGGTGCAACACCGGTGGATCCGGGCCAAACAGGTTCCGGAGGAACTCCTGTCACGTTCCGCAGAGTTCCAGGAGATCATTCCCGAAAAGGATCGGGTACTGGTTATCGGTGACGATTCCCCCAATATCTACCTCTATTACCTGCACCGCAAAGGGGTGTATTTACCCGGCAGAATCACCCGGGAAAACGTGAACTATTACAGGGATAAGGGTTTTCAGTGGGTGGTCAGCGACAACCTGGCAACACTGGATGCAATTGCAGATATGATGGAAATTAAGGGCAGAATCGGAAATTTTGTGGTTTTCAAGTTCCGGTAAAAACCCCAGGCCCGGCGCTGAACCGTAAATCTCCTTGAAACAGACTTTGAACGGCCGGGCAGTTTGACCGTTCCCTGGCAATCTGCGGAAATCAGAGATCTGTAGCGGATAAAATCTTCATCATCATATGGTCCAGAATCATGTGAATATCCTCGGTGATCTGCATATCCGGCAGATCCACATGGATTCCGAACTGGCAGGCCTGCTTCAGTTTTCCCCCGTCATATCCGGTCAGGCTGATGGTGGTATTTCCATTCTGATTGGCATAGGTAATGGCCTGAATGACGTTCTCAGAATTCCCGCTTCCGGAAATCCCGATCACCAGGTCCCCTGGCTGGAGAAAGCATTTCAGCTGTTCAACAAAAATGGAATCATACCCCTCATCATTGGCCAGTGCCATCATTGTTGGAATATTGTCACACAGCGAAATCATCTTGAATTTCTTAGCCCGGTTCAGGGAGATTCCCTTATTGAAGTCACAGACAAAATGGGAGGCTGTTGATGCACTGCCGCCGTTGCCCATGATAAAGATCTGCTGCTCTTTCTGATATGCCTCGATCAGAAGGTTCATGACACCGTTAATCTCTGCCCTTTCCAGCGCATCGATGGCGTTTTTAAGCCGGTTGAAGTAGCTGTCTATCTGTTGCGTAAAATCCATATGCATCACCTGTTAGTCTTTCCGGATTGGATCCTCTATCCGGAAAGGTTGTTCACATTATTGTCGTAAAAGATAATATTGGAGCCGTTAAAATCAAAGGTAAACCGCAATTCCGTCAACTCCTTCATGGCACTGCGCAGGGCGGGCTGGAACTCCTGAGAACAGTAAAAAAGCAGGTATCCGGCACCACCGGCACCCAGAAGTTTGCCCCCCAGGGCTTTTCCCTCCCGGATACCCTTTTCATAGAGGAGATTGATTTCGTCATTGCTTATTTTTGAAGCAAGGGTCTGTTTCAATTGCCACCCTTCATGCAGGATCCGGCCAAAATCGTCCAGACTTCCCGTGTAAAGAATCTTTTTCAGCTCCCGGGTCAGTTCTGTCATCCGGATCAGGTTACCAACCTTAACGGTATCTGCGACCATGTTCTGTTTTTGCTCTGAGAGAATGCTTTTCGCAGCCCGGGTGGACCCTGTAAAAAACATCAACAGATTGTTCTGGAGTTGGGTTATCCGGTCTTTGCCGATCATGATGGGTTCCACCTGCACCGTCCCATCCTGTTTAAACTGGATAAAATTCAATCCTCCAAAAGCGGCTGCATATTGATCCTGCTTTCCGATCGGCTCCTTGAGTTCCTCTATTTCGATGCGACAGGCGGTCTGGGCCAGGTAATCCTTGCTCACATAGTTGTTCAGGTAACTGTTGAGGCAATGCAGCACACCGACGGTAAATGAACTGGAACTCCCCAGGCCTGTACCGGCGGAGATATCGGCGAAACTGGCTATTTCAATTCCCTTTTTGATGTTCAGGAGTTCCAGCACTTTCCGGATGATCGGATGCTTGATCTCCTCCACCGCATTGGCAAGTTCGGTCTTGGAATACTTGACCTGGATTTGATCCTTGACCGCAAAGGGGTGGGCAATCAGGTACATGTATTTATTGATGGCTGTACTGAGAACACACCCCTCATGCTGTGTGTAGAAAGCAGCCAGGTCTGAACCACCACCGGAAAAGCTGATACGAAAAGGGGTTCGATTAATGATCATGTTTGTCCAATAGAGATGTCACTGCCTCCAGCAGCTTGGAAAATCGGTAGTCTGGTATCACGGGGAACTTCCCGTCAAGTCCGCCGCAACCTGTCTCAAGCAATACAGTTTTCATGCCGGTGTTCCGCCCCAGTTCAATATCGCCTGTGCGATCGCCAATCATAATGGACTGTGAGAGATCGACGTGCATATCCGCCTGCGCCTGGAACACCATTCCGGGTGAGGGTTTGCGACAGTCACAGTGAATCTTGTATTCCGCCCGCTCTTCCGGATATCCCCCATCGGGATGGTGGGGGCAGAAATAGAGCCTGTCGAGAAAAGCCCCCGCCTCACCCAGCAGCAGGGACATCTTTTTATGTATCCGGTCAAGATCCTTCAGGCTGCAGAGATTCCGGGCGATGACAGACTGATTGGTCACACAGATCGCCAGATATCCGGACTGGTTAATGGCACGCACGGCTTCTGCAACACCCGGTATCAGTGTCAACTGATCCTGATGATGCAGCAGGCTGATCTCCTCGTTGAGGGTTCCATCCCGATCCAGAAAAAAGGCTCTTTGGGGAAGACGGAGGTTCTTTCGTGAAACGAGCCCCTGCTGCAGATGTCGGCTCACCACGTCGAGGCGTTTGGGTGTCCCGGCGTCTTTGATATACTCCGGACTCCGGTAGGCAGAGAGAGTTTCACCATACTGCAGGGCAGCGGGAAAAACATGCTCAATAAAATCTGAATGCTCCGGCCTGATAAAATCAAAAATGGATGGACTCAGGACATAGAGTGCCGCATTGACGAGGTTATCCGCAACCAGCCCCTGATGCGCGTTTTTTGGCAGAAATCCGGTCACTCTGTCTTCCGCATCGACCTCGACAAGATCGCTGTCCTGCGGATGATCGTTGGGGTGCACAAACAGGGTGGCAATCCCCTTTTTCGCCTGGTGAAAGGCGATCAGTCGATCCAGGTAGACATCCAGAATGACATCACCATAGAGGAGCAGGAAATCATCCCTGATGATGTCCCGCAGGATATGCAGACAACCGGCCGTTCCCAGGGGCTTCTCTTCCTGGAAATAGGTAATCTGAACACCAAAGCGGCTGCCATCACCCAAACAGGTACTGATTTTTTCCCCCAGATGACCTGTCAGAATGATCAGATCCGTCAACCCCTCCTTTTTCAGGAACCGAATCTGGTGTTCCAGAATCGACCGTCCATTGATCTCAACCAGGGGTTTGGGGATATGGGTCGTCAAATCACCCAGACGGGTTCCTTTTCCACCGGCAATGATAACGGTTTTCATACGCTTGTTTTCCTGGAATGACGGATTACGTTGCTTTCAGATTGTTTCTTCGTTCCTTCCCGGCCGGGGTCCGCTTCGAAAAGCGCTGTGCTGCTGAGAAACCCCAGCTCCAGTCCCTGACTGACAAAATCGGTTTGCCGGGGTCAACGGGTCATGATCTCGGGATGATCCAATAGATAGCGGACCGTTCGGCGAATTCCCTCTTCGAGGGATACCAGCGGTTTCCAGCCACTCTGGTTGAGTTTTGAGGTATCCAGTAAAACCAGCGGGCTGTCGCCAAGCCATCCCCTGGCACCCCCTGCAAAGTGATAGGCAACCTTGTCCAGACCCATTTCATCAACCACAATGTCTGCCAGCGCAACGACCGTCATATCTTCCAGATGCCCCAGATTAAACACGTTCTTGGGGCTGTCGGAAGAAGCAACCGCATGGAAAATGCCTTCGACACCGTCGGCCACATAGAGATAAGACTTCCGCTGTTTCCCATCCCCCAGAATCTCCAGTTCCTGTGGATTCTGCTGCAGTTTTTTTACAAAATCATAGACAACACCGTGGGAATACCGTTCCCCGATCCAACTGACAAACCGAAAAATATAGGACCGCATCCCGAAATACTCGCAATAGGCTTGAATATAGGCCTCTCCTGCCAGTTTGGACGCGCCGTAAACAGATGTCTGGATCAGTTCTGTATTCTCCGGTGTGGGGAATATGGCCGGTTCTCCATAGACGGTGGCTGAGCTGGAAAAAACAATCTCCCCGACACCCTGGTTTTTCATGGCTTCCAGTACCGAGTGCGTGCCCACCACATTCTGCTGCAGATCGATATAGGTATTGTCGATTCCCCCTCGCACATCTGCGTTCGCCGCCAGATGACAGACCAGATCGATACCCGACATCGCTTTGGTCAGTTTTGCCGTTTCCAGGATATCGCCTTTGATCAGTCGGAACTGGTCTCTGACATGCTCAAGGTTGGCCAGATTACCGGTGGAAAGATTGTCATAGACATCGACAGCCGCCCCATGATTAATCAGATAGTCTACAATATGGCTGCCGATAAAACCCGCACCCCCAATGACCAGCACATGTCTGTTTCTAAAGTCGGAATCTGTATTCATTGCTTTGTGCACTCGATCCATTTATTAAGTCAACAGGTTACTGTAAAGAAACCGTGCCCAAAGGACACGGTTTCCATTGTTACGATGAAAACACCGTTAACGACCTGTATTGATGCTATAATCTTCAGATGGCAAAAAAAAGCGATCTCCCTCCTGCAGGGCACAAAAGACGATATCATTGTCAACCTGCAGGACTCCCTGGAGGGGGATGGGGGTTTTCACCGGATGTGAAAAGGGATTTTTCAGCAGTTGCGCTTGAAACCCGGTATCCGTGATTTTGGTGACCTCTGCGTCCTGAAACCCCAGAGGGATCCTGTTAACAGGGAAAAAGCATTTATAAATGGTCTCCTTGATGGAAAAAATGATCCGTGCCTCCCGGGAAAGCTGGCCTGCGTCGACCGACCAATGCTCCATTTCATTCCTGGTCAGGGTATAGCGATTGATATCCGATCTGATGTCCCGGGAAAGATCCTCGATATCGATCCCCAACCCGATGATCCGCTGATGGGGTTTTCTAATAATCGCCGCTGCCAGGGCTGCGCCGTGGGTGATACTGCCCAGGACATTCAGCGGCCAGAGGGGTGATCGGTCAACTTCCCGCAGAATGGGCAGTCCCGGATATCCGGCCATCTTCATCGCAGTATGGGCACAGCGGCGGCCACTGAAAAACTCGGCTCTCCGGCTGGCCGACAGAAAGGCATTCCCAATCTGGATCTCCAGGGGATGAACGCCTGTCAGCAGAATCCCTTTTTTATCCACAGCAAAACAGCACGATTCAGGAAAAGGATTCTGAAAAGTCATTTTTCAATCTGGAGTGGGATGGTCGTTTTTTGGACTGTTTCCGGTTTCTTCTGGATCTTGACATTATAAAAAGCGCAACACAACCTCAAAATGCGGGGGATCCACCGGCTGAGCGACATAACCGGCCGGATTTACGGTGAGGATCCGGAAGGCTTCCTGATTTTTACAGCTTATAACAACCATGGACATGGTTTCCATCCTTCTGTAACATATGATTAATAAAGAACAGCAAATCCAAGACAACCTTACCGAGACTCCAGACAATGACCGCAAAAAAACTGATTACCTCTGCGTTACCCTATGTCAATAACGTCCCCCATCTGGGGAATATCATCGGCTGTGTTCTCTCAGCGGATGTCTACGCCCGGTTCTGCCGGTCCCGTGGCTATGAGACGCTCTACATCTGTGCCACGGATGAGTATGGCACCGCGACGGAAAATAAAGCCCGGGAAGAGGGAATGACACCCAAGGAGATCTGCGACAAATTCCATATCCTGCACCGTGATGTCTATGAAGCGTTCAATATTTCATTCGACTATTTTGGGCGGACCTCGGATGCTGACCATACGGAAGTCACCCAGTCCATCTTCAGAGAGCTGGACGAAAAAGGATTGATTGACGAACAGGAAACAGACCAGACCTATTGCGAACATGACCAGATGTTTCTGGCGGATCGTTATGTTGTGGGGAGATGCCCCTTCTGCGGCTTCGAGGAGGCCCGGGGGGACCAGTGCGACAAATGCGGCAAACTCCTGCAACCGACCGAACTGCTGGATCCAAAGTGTCAGATCTGCCAGCAGACCCCATCCCGCAAACGCACTCGGCATCTCTACATCAATCTGCCAAAACTGGAATCCCGATTGAGGGTTTTCCAGGAAAAATCCATTGCCAACGGCAACTGGAGCAACAATGCGATCAGCGTCACCCGGGGCTGGTTAAACAACGGGTTACTGCCACGTCCAATCACCCGGGACTTGACATGGGGCATTCCGGTGCCGCGACCCGGTTATGAAAACAAGGTTTTTTATGTCTGGTTCGATGCCCCGATCGGGTACATCTCTGCCACAAAATCGGCGCGCCCGGACAGCTGGAAAGAGTGGTGGCAGGATCCGGAACACACCCAGCTGTACCAGTTCATGGCCAAGGACAATATCCCCTTTCATACGGTGGTGTTCCCGGCCTGCCTGCTGGGGACCGAAAAACCCTGGACTTTGCTCCATCATATCAGCAGCACCGAGTACCTGAACTACGAGAACGAAAAGTTTTCCAAATCCAGAAGGACCGGTGTTTTCGGCACGGATATCATGGAACTGGATCTTCACATCGATCTCTGGCGTTTTTACCTGTTGCATAACCGGCCAGAGAAATCGGACTCCAATTTTTCATGGAACACATTCCTTGAAGATATCAACAGCAACTTCATTGATAATATCGGGAACCTCCTCAACAGGGTTCTGGTTTTTTATACCAAGCATTTTACCAATGGAGCAAATGACGTTGAACTGAGCCCGGAACAGACCCGGTTCCTGTCAGAGGTGAAACGCGATGAGGACCAGGTTGTCCAGCTGCTGGAAAACGTTCAGCTGAGAGAGGCCTTTAACAGTATTCTTGCCTTGGGAAAACGGGGCAATAAATTCTTCCAGGACCAGGAGCCCTGGGCCAGAATCAAAACCGATCCCGCTACTGCCAAATCGAGCTTGATTGCGCTGATCTACCTGGTCCGAGACCTGGGTATTATGCTGTCACCCTATATGCCGGACACATCGGAACGGATACTGACCATGGTAGGAGCGGCAGGGTGCAGCTTCAAAGACCTGGGAAAATGGGACGCAATGCGGACGATTGCCATAGAGCCCCCTGAAATCCTGTTTAAAAAATTACTGCCCAAAACAATTGAACAATATAAAGAAAAATTTTCCGGGGTCCAGGCCACAAACGTCGATCCCTTGTCAGCCTGGAACGATATCGAAATCAAGGTAGGACTGATTCAATCGGTTTCCCTTCACCCCGAAGCCGACCGACTCTATATCGAAGAGGTCGATTGCGGCGAAGCGCAGCCGCGGACCATCGTCTCAGGTCTGGTGAAATATTATACACCGGAAGCGCTGATCGGGAAAAAAGTGCTCATTGTTACCAATCTGGTTCCGGCAGAGCTGCGCGGTGTCAAGTCTGAAGGAATGCTGCTGGCAGTTGAGCATAAGAAGAAGCTGGAAGTTCTGATGGTTGATTCCGCAACACCGGGAACCCGCGTTTACATTGAGGGTGTCGAGGAGAAGACCCCTGCGGACCAGATCAGTATTGACCGGTTTCTGGAAGCCAAAATCAGCGTTGAAGACCGGATTGTTCAAATAGAAGGGAAAAAACTGACGCTTGACGGCGCCGTGATTCAAACCAGCGATCTTGTCAGGGGAAAGGTCCGGTAAACCAACTGAGTCGCTTTACACACACCGTCAAAAGAAAGGGGAACCGTCAGAAACGGTAATTCAGCTGAAAAAGGGGTACTTTTCTGGGTCGGTCCTTTTTCCCGGCAAACCGAACCTCTTTGAACTCAGGATTCATTAACGAAGGTGAGTTGCGACCCTGTTGAAACTCATTGGGAACGGGCTGATTCTGGAAAGGAAATACGGCCTGCTGATTGAGCTGCATCAGGCCAAAGATGAATCCAACAATAGATCCCCCGCCCATTCCGCTTAAGGCATTCAGACGGACATCCGCACTGGGTGCCAGCGGATCCAGCATCCAGATGGCCACCCCGAGTAACACCCCCCCTGCTGCACCGCCCAAGGTAAAGAAAGCAAGATGTTGCAGAGCCGGAGGCCCTTCATCCTGGGCAAACGCACGCTGCTGACTGACCAGAAGCACCAGTCCCACCATCAGAACGAAGACTGCCCGGACAACTCTTTTTCCCATCGATCCTCTTATTTTTATGTCGTTAAACTGCAGATCGGTTTTTAAGAATCCATTCACCATCCATGCCGTTTTTTTCATTTATACAGATCACACTCCGGTTTCTGTATGGACAAGCAGCTGACCACGGCATGATGGTTTGTTTTAAAAACGGTGTCGATTCGATTTCAACGCGTGCACTGCCTGTAAAAAAGCAGGGTTTCCCGGGTCATTTTTTCAAGGGTGTAATGATCCAGATAGTTGTTGTGGGCTTCGGTTCCCATGCGGCGTAACCGTTCTCTATCCTCCGCCATGTATTGTATCCCCTTCACCAGGGCGTTTTCATCCCTGTCCGCCGTTAAAAACCCGTTCTCCCCATGCCTGATAATATCGGGCAGGGTCCCTGTCGGAAAAGCCAGTACGGGGATTCCCAGGGAAAAAAATTCGACGGCCACACGACAATTGACCTCGCTGTCCAGTGAGGGAATAACGCCCACACCCGTCACAGACAGCAACCGGCCCAATTCCGGTTGAAATCCGAGAACGGTGACCTGGGTCTGCAGACCATTTTCAGCGATGAAGTCCTCCAGGTCCTGCAACTCTTTTGGAAACTCGTCCAGATCCTTCACCAGAAAAAGGAGATGCAACGGCTGTTTTCTGAAATGGGTCATCGCACCCAGCAGGATCTGATGGCCTTTGACACGCTGGGTCCGTCCCAGCAGAGTCAGCACGATTGCCTCGGCCGGAATATTCAGCTCTTTTCTGACAGACTCGCTCACCGCTGCTGATACGCCAAGCACCGGTGAATCGCCATAATGGACAATCGTCAATCGTTGTTGCTCCAGACCGAGATCCTTCAGCCACCCCATCACCGGAGAACCCACAGCAATAATTCCATCACAGGCACGCGTTCCGTATAAATACCGGTTGAGGAAATGCTGCCTCGGAGGCCGGGCTTCGCCGCGGGTCTTGATATATGTTAAACAGGGACGTAAAAGACGAACCAGGCTGAAAAGAAACGACCCGTTTGACTTGAAGGAATTGACCAGCTGAATATCGAGCCTATCAATCCATTTCACCAGTTTACGGAAGTTCAGGAAGTGTGACAGAGGAGACACGGTATCCAGGCTGACATCCGTGATCACGGGAAGACCCAGTTTTTCGGCCTTGTGATGAACTGGCGAATCCCGGTTCACGATCAGCCAGACCCGGCACCCCTCCGCCACCAGGCCTCGCGCGAGGTTCAATGCATAGGCCGCCTCTGCATTCCACCAGCGGACATTAATGGAAAGCAGAATCCTTTTCCCCGGCGTGCTTTTTCCAGAACCTGAAACCGACATGGGCTATATTTCACCGGGTGGTGGTGTTGTTTTTTTAAAATAGTAACTGCGGCCTTCGCGCGTTAATTTTCGACCCTGGTCCTCGGTCAAGGGAAAAATGGGAGCGGTGTTCACATCATAGGGTCGAAAATAGAGCAGGTCCTTCGCCTCATTATACAGGATGCGACCTACCGCAGTCTCCCCTTTCAGGGAGAAAAACTCAACCCAGTCGTTCTGAGCCTTATCAGGAAAACTTTCGTGTAGTTTAACCTGTTTAAGGTCCCATTTTGAGAAACCCTTAGGCAGCTTCGCCACGCTCTGTGACATCACTTCCTGTTCCTCTTCTCCGTCCTCATCCTGTTTTGCATCACTCAACAGGGTTCGTTTTTTGAAGGTATTTTCCCCCATCACCGCATCGACAGCGGTATAGTATTTGTTACCAAAAACCCTTTTAAGCCCTTTGATACGGGACTGCAACTCGCTGGCCTCCTCGTGTTCCATCAATGACGTCATTTCCTCTTCACTCAGTTTTTCCTTTTCAACCTTTTTCAAGGCAGACATCAACAAGGGACCGAACAGCGATTTTAGTTCCAGGAGAATATCCACCAGAAAGCGTTGCTGCTCCTGTTTTTTGGTCTCCAGCGATTTATTCAGATTTTCCAGATAGTGCCTTTTCCACTCGGGAAGCGCATCCACTTTTTTTTTCAAAATGCTTCTCTCACCTCTCGGTTTTCCAAATTTATCCAGCCACGCCCCAACGCGTGGCAAGCGGTTCCTGCACACTCCCCCCGGCAGACTGCCGGCTGCTGGATTTTAGCTGTTCCGTGTCTGCAGTGTATCCATAAAATTGGTTTTCGTAAAGAAATCCAAAACCAAATTAGACTCGGCCAAGGGGGTGCACCAAATATGTGTGGGTACCTGCAAGCGGAAAGAGGTTGTCTGATCAGAACACCTTGGAAGCCAGGGATGGATTCCAGGAGCGCCAAGGATGGATGCATGCGTTTTTCTGAATCAATAACCTCTTGAAGCGGTTATGACCACATACCCACATGTTTTTGGTGCACCCGCCCAGGGGGAAAAGTTGACATTGTTTTCAAAGGAGTGAAAAAATGGGGGGACAAAAAGGGGGAGCGCCAGGAAACGGCGTCTATTTTTCAAGCTTGACCATTTGGTATTTCTGTCGGCCGCCCGCAACAAAGCGCTGCAGACGCCGATCCGAATAAGACTGAATTCCCAAAAACGCTGGTTGGCTGCTATGGCAAAAATAGAGAAAATCGAAAAATGGATGGATGCCGATGAAAAGCCGGCATCCAAACGAAAAAAGAAGAAAGACCAGAGCCTGGCTGGAGAACTCAATCTAAAAGCTAGAAAAAAAACAGCGACCGCCCCCCGCGTCAAGCACGTTGACCCTATTGCCAATATCCAGCAGCTGCTGAAAGAAGCCCCGGATTCACCGGATTTTCTGGGGAGACGCAAACTCTCTGCGCCCGAAGCCAAAAAAGGGTTGTTTAAAAAAAAGAGCTATCAGGATCTGGCCAAGCTGAGAAGTGATCTCAACATTCTCTCCAAAGACGGCAAGGTCGATGTGCATTCACGCCAGAAGATCAGAAACGACCTGAAAAAGTACCCTGAAATACCGGATCTGCATGTCATCAATGCGGTCTATACATATCAGGACATCCCCCGGATTGATGACAAACAGATGATTTCTCAGCAGGCACAGGACAGGCTCAATGAAAACCAGCTCGCCCAGTTGAAGAAAGCCATCCATGAAATCGTCGTGGCATTTTACCATGGCGGTTTGAGTATCTTTAATGTCAACTGGTTTATTAAAATCTATATCGACTATCTGAACGTATACAAAAACAGACTCTCCTATGAATATATCGGCATCAGCCAGAAAAAGGACCGGGAGTCAGTCACCCTCGCGAAAAAACTGCGCAACAAACGGTCGGAAATCATCGAACTGCTGGAGGTGAAAGCCCGTTTTGGCGCACTGTCAAAACTGGGGGTAAAACTGAACGGGACGACCTATCTGTCCGACAACTTCACGCCAATGGAGATAAAAAAAGCTGCAGCAGCCTTCAAGGCGGGGGAACTTTCCAAGGTTATTGTCGAAGAAAGACGCGCGGGAAAGATCATCTTCGTTTACCTGACCTTGCTCACACTGCTGGCCAAAGTGCCCATCCTCAAATATCTGGTGGAGGACGCACTGAATACGATTCCTGATGACGACCGGGGCATCGCCTTAAGGAAAAGAATGGTCTTGACCCTGATGAAAGTCTCAGATTTCGACCTCGCTATGAGCGGCGGAGATTCGGTCAGAGCAAGAGATGCCGCCAATGCACTGTATCGTTATTGTCTGGAGACGATCAAGACACGACTGTTGAATCAGGTCATGCGAGAACTGTATGAAGTGGATCCCTTTCTGAAGGCCATCTGGATTGTCAAATCCGCTGATGGCCTGTTTGACCGAAACGGGTACAAGGAACTGCTGCATCACGCATACGGTCACCTGAAGGTCATCAGCGGCGAACTGAACCAGCTGCAGGAAAAGAAAAGGGAGATGGTGATCGATCTCGCCAGCAAGTACACCTATCAACTGGACACCATTATGGATCACTACGGCTGGATAGGCGAATCCGAAAGTCAATCCTGGCAGAATCGCGGCGGTTGATGGTGCAGGACCGGCGTCATCAGCAACCGATATAGATATTGCCTTCTTCAATCCATTCCACTTCCACGCGGGTGATCTTCCCACCTTCTGCCATAAATTTTTCCAGCGCCTTTTCAATATCCTCATGGGTAGCGGCCGGAAATTTTTTGTCCCGTTTTTTTCTGCGCCCGATGACGCCGTCACGTTTAGATCGAACTGTTTTAATTGTCATTTTTTCCTCCTGTCAGATGATTTGGGTCCTTAAGTCCCTTATCGGCAGTACCGCTGGTTACTTGAATCGGTATGAACATCAAGCCTCCAACAGGCGGGTTCAGATCACCGCTGAACGCGGCGGGTTTTGAGATTTTTTGATAAAACAGTACCTTTACATTTTTCACCGGTGCAGTTATTATCGTATTTACCAATGAAATTAGGATATTTGAAAACCCGGGTCCGGTGCCACACCACAGTCTTCTTATCAGTTTGAAACAAAACAGGTTCCACCGGGTCTCAGCCATGAATTACCAGAACTGACGAACGCTGCAAAACAAAGACTGAGAAAAAGAAGGATCTGGCATGACAACAATTATCTCATTTGTAAGTCAAAAAGGGGGAGTCGGGAAAACGACAAGTGCCATCAATCTGGCCACAGCGTTTGCTTTCGGGGGATACTCTGTTCTGCTGGTGGACCTGGATCCGCAAAGCTCCATCCGCTTTTCCATGGGGGTCCAAAATACGGTTGCCCGGGGAACGAAAGAGCTCTTTCTGGATCCCAAGCTGCCCTTGAGCCAGCTTGTGCAAAAAACAGA
>Ga0180009_10002873_pt1 | contig 19997 bp, 18 predicted proteins | sample OS_PC_MetaG_FD_123537 | JGI IMG/M metagenome (GOLD analysis project Ga0180009, IMG submission 123537) | Groundwater microbial communities from the Aspo Hard Rock Laboratory (HRL) deep subsurface site, Sweden - OS_PC_MetaG | ecosystem: Environmental > Aquatic > Deep subsurface > Groundwater...
CACATGTATACGTGACAGGCCTTTTAATTCCAAACAATATCTCCATACCACAACACCATTGTTACACACAAATTCCGTTACGCATTAATACAAAAGTTTTTTTGATTGGCGTTTGCTATCCAATTGATGTATTAATCAAGAAATATGCCAATGTAAGTTTTAAAGTTCTTGCACATACTATATCCTTTGTGTATGAGTGGAGTGAGTGTGTTCTATCCACTTGCAACAATTATACGATAAATCCAATGCAATCATCCCAGAATAATATTATTGATCAAATCAGTTTTCAACAAGTATCCGAGTTGATTGACTACGCCTTCATTTCTGAATTCCTTCGAAAAAAAATTAATGCTAATAATTAGAGGATACAATAGTGAATGCTCAATCTTTCGAACAACACAAATTGCTTTTGGAACACTTTAGTTCAATCTCACAACACGAAGAATTCGGTACTGAGCATACAGTATACATAGCAGAGGATGTTGTCTACAAGGTACCCATATATGAAAAAGAGCGATTATTTACTGAAATCCGAGACAACCTCTTAGCAGAAGAACATTCTATTCAGAGATTGGCCCCACAATTAAATCCCAAACTAGTATCTATAAAAGATGCAAATGATTATTATCTTGGTTATGCATTACAAATGAATCGTATTTCCAAACCTCTTCTCGCAGAATATTTGACAGAAAATAAAAATATATCAACATCTATCAATCTTGTTTCTTTGGCTTTAGATAAACTATTGTTACTTGCTTCAAAAAATATTCCAACGAAGATAATAGAACCAGCAACCTTTTATGTGAATCTGTATTTTGATGCGATTAACTATACACAAAAAATAATAAAATATAAAATAAAATTTTCTGTTCTTCATGAAGCATATAATAATTTTAAATTGCTTACAGATATCATTATGCAAGAACCATTTCAAAATTGTATTCATGGGGATTTACATGTTTTCAATATATACGCAGACTCCAAAGACGTGATCTTTGTAGATCCGCCCGTTACGCCCATGTACTATTTCTGTACTAAGAAACTTCTCGCAAATTGTCTTTCTATATGGTGGGATATATGGATGTTATTGGAGACTGCAATTGATATACAGCCGTTACTAGCCGATTCACTTAAATTAAAACTATTTCAATATCACAGCCAAGAAACAGTAAATGCTTCTAGTAAGTTTTGGAGAGTATTGGTAAATGCATTTCTTGCCGTGGGATACGCTGAAATTTATTCAAATGACAAGTATAACGACACATTAATCAGCCGAGTTCTTACAAAGTCAGACGATACAGATTCTTTACTTTTATTATCTATCAAACATTTCAAAGACGCAATTGGAAATGACCTTTAAGCTTGTCCATTAAAAATTATAAAATAGTTACAGATTAGTTTAGTATTCCTTTTACAATCCTACGGGCGTAAACCCATAGATAGAAATCACTGCTGTTTTCTGGTAAAATATCAGAGACATCGCAAGATATCTTGCTCCATCATTTTAAGAAATACTCTCCTAATCTTTATAAGGCAAAGAGAGTGCTTTATCTGGACACATATTACAAACACTAAACCCCTTTTGTGTAATAATTTTTTCCACTATTTCAATCCTTTTAAAGTCATTCCAGATTTCCAACAATGTTGAGTTCCTGATATTCCCATAGGTAATATCAGGAAAAGGTTTGCACGGAGTAACATTCCCAATTGTGTCAAAATCAAATTTAACTAGATTTTTGTAACAATTGAAAGGATCCTTCCAAGCCTGATTGAAGTTATAATGATTATTTATACCCTTAAGGCCATAAATGGGCATGGTGAAGAGCAGAGATTTTCCGTCGACGCGGCTTTCAGCTTTTTCAATACAATCATAAACATCGTGGGGGGCGGGTAAATCTTGTTTCTCTATAACATATCCTAAGCTAGAATTTTCAATATTTAGTTTATGCTCCGAGAAAATATTCAATTCCTTAATATATTTATCTGATGCTTCTTTATTCAAATACCAGAGATGATTTATTACAATCAAATCTACCCCCATTTTTATTAAAAGACTGCATAAAGATGGTATCTCATCTAAATTATTGTTTGTGATTGTAATCTCAACGCCAATTAAATGATTAGTCTTTTCATCATTCCGGATTTTAATAATTTTTTCCAAATTTAAGCTTGTCTTTTTAAATGAGCCCCAACCTCTTAGCTCATCGTGGCGTTTTTCTAAACCATCAAGTGAAATAATCCAAAACGTCTTGGAATTTTTAAATTTAAATAGATGCAAAAACTCATCAAGAGTTGTTCCATTTGTACAAACGGCAAGTAATCCAGCAGAATCAAGAAATCGCCTGTATATTTTTTCAAACTCTGGGTGAAGGGTGGGTTCTCCTCCCCATAATGTAACCCAAGGCTTTGTACCCCAACCCTTAATTTCATCAGTTATTTTTATGTACTCATCAATGCTTAAATAGTCCGAGTATTTAATTCTGTTATATTGAAAACACATTTTACATTTCAAATTACAATTGTACGTCAATGAAAAACTTAAGTATGGCGGAAATTGTGCGGAAACCAAGGGCTTTTTATCGCTTAAATAATCAGAGATAATTTTATCCGTAGTGGTGGAAAATTTATTAAACTCCTGCCAATACCAACCGTGTTTTTTGTTAAACTCATTTTGCTGTTCTGTAAGATTCTTCTTAGTCCACATTGCCACACCTTTCAACTACTGGGGAGAAATCAATATTTCGAGACTTATTAAACAGTTTATATGCATTATTGACTTTTATCTTACATATATTACTGTCGCCCTCTATTTCTTTAAGTGACTGCAACAACTCGTTATTATTAAACCCCCTAAAGCAAGCATCATATTTTAATAAATATTCCGTGTTTTTTTTCTCGTGTCCTTCAACAAAATAATTGATAATAATAGGGACTTTTCGGATAGCAGCCTCTGCAAGTGTCAATGTACCTGCTTTTGTTATTACACAAATTGAAGTATTATATAACTCAGAGATTATATTTGAATCTATATTTCCAAGGATTTTTAATTTAGGATGTCTTATTTTATTTAATAAAAGGTTCAATTTAACATTTTCGCCGCAAACCACTATTAAATTTCCCTTAAAGTTATTGAGGACAAGCAAAATCGTGTCGAGTTCTATCCCAATGCCTAATCTTCCTCCAACAAGAAGTATGCTGGTTTTTAAGTCACCAGAGGTTATTTTGTCACAATTTATTGGCAATCCACTTATAAATATTTTATCTCTGGCTATTTTGCTTTGAACCCCAACTTCTAATAACCCTTCATGTGGAATAAAATAGTTATCTAGATATTTGTCCCAGTATTTAGGAAAATCAAAATTGCTAATCACAGCATTTAAATTACACCTTATTGGTAAATCTTTAATGGCATGTCTTATAAAAAACGAGGGTAAAAATGAACCTGCAATTAATTCGTCAGGATTAAATTTGATAATTTCTTCCCGAAGAATCGGACACGTAAATTTGGGGCTTATGCAATATAGTAAGGAATAAACAACCCTATAAATTCCGGAGTTGTTATACAAGAAAGACCAAAGCCGGATTTTTTTCGGAAATGGTTTCAAATACCAACCTTTAAATAAAATAGAATAAAGTCTCTGACTTACAACTTCCTCAAAAAAACAAATCTTGACTTTAACCCCTTTTTTTTCAAAGTAATCTTTTAAGACTCTTGCGACTGTAATAACTCCACCAATTTTTAATGTTAAAATTAAAATACGCTTTTGCATATATTTTTACTTTCCCTATTTTCTTTCTAAAAACACATTATGACTAGCGTGATCCCGATTAGATCACATCTGAAAAACGTGACCTAAAGTACGGCATAGGCTATCAACTCAAGATTAAAATTCCAGACTATTTAATATTCATAAGTTTTAGGCTACAATATTCCGAGCTATTCTATTATCCTCTTTAGCAGAGCAAATAAACGCTTTCTTTTAAAATACAAACTTAATAGCATACAAAGTTTGGCAAAACAGTTTAAGTATTATTAATTTACTGATCTACAAACAAAATATCCATACAAAAATGATTCCCAAAAAAGCTGCAGCCAAACTCAAACCTCTTATGCCGCATAAGGTTAGCCAGTGGATACGGGCAATGGAATTGGCTGATCCAGATTTAAAAACCTTAATCGAAAAACAAATCATCTCCACTGCTTACAATTACCTTGGTGATTTCCATAACAAAATCCTGCTCTCACTACCGCCGGAGAAAAAAACCAAAGGCTCAATAAATCTGGGAACAATTCTCTATGACAAAGAAAAATGGCCGTTCGGCCTTTCTTATGGTGAAATGATCCAAAACACAGCTATTTTAGGTCGATCCGGTGCAGGTAAAACCAATGTTACATTCCACATCCTAAGCCAGCTTATCGAAAAGAAAATTCCTTTTGTATTTATGGACTGGAAGCGGACGGTCCGGCACTTGATCCCGAATTTCAAAGACAAGCTAAATATCTACACACCCGGCAGAAACCTGATTAAATTCCCCTTTAATCCGTTTGTTGTCCCACCGGGCATCGAATCAAATGTATATGTCAATCAGCTTGTCGATGTTATGAGCCAGGCCTTCACACTCGGTGACGGCTCAAGAAGTATCCTGCGAAAAGCAATCGCTTCCATATACGCTCAGGGTAATCTTTGTCCCACCGTTGATGATGTCATCACAGAACTCGAAAAAGTCCCTGATACTGGCCGTATGGGCGGTTGGAAGATTACTGCTATGCGGGCATTGGAGAGCCTTGAATTCTCCGACATCTCATCCAAAGACCAAATATCACAGGAGCAACTTGCCGAAAAGATGCTCCATGAAAACACAGTCATTGAACTCGATGCATTAGCCCAGGAAAGTAAAAAGTTTCTTGTACCACTGTTGTGTCTTTGGCTATACTATGTAAGATTAAAATCTCAAGAGCGTGAAAAACTTAAATTGGTTATATTCATAGAAGAAGCCCATCACCTTTTACATAAACGTTCACAAACAGCAAATGAAACAATACTCGAAATGCTTTTTCGGCAGTGCCGTGAACTTGGCATAGGTATTGTGGTAATCGACCAGCACCCGCACCTGCTTTCATCTGCGGCAATGGGTAATACCTACACAAGCATATTTCTAAATCAGAAAGACCCAGCCGATATAAATAAAGCTGCTGCTGTATGTTTATTGGATGCTGATGAAAAAAAGTATTTCAGTATGCTGCCGGTTGGCCAGGGAATCGTTAAACTCCAAGACCGGTGGACAAGTCCTATTCACGTTCAATTCCCATTGATGAATGTAAAGAAAGGATCAGTAACTGATGACATTCTTGCAAGGTATTCCGCCATAAATAAGGCAAAAACAACGCGTTCAGACCGGAATACCTTTGTGTTACAGCGGCATCTCGCTGAATTTGGACAGGTTCCGCGGATTCCACTCTATGATATACCCCTAAAAGAACCAGCTTTCGTTTTTATCGAAGATGTTTTGCAACATCCCAACGATGGCGTTAAAGCCAGATACAAAAGATTAGGCCTTAGCACCGGCACTGCTAATAGGCTAAAGCAGCAGCTATTAGACCAGAACTGGCTGGAAGACCAGACCGTTGATATAGGCCAAACAAGAAAAGTTATATTGAGGCTAACCAAACAGGGCAAGGATGCTTTCGCCCTTGATACTTCAGAGCCTGAATATGGCTCGATTACCCACGAATACTGGAAACGATTCTACGCTCAACGATTCCGTGAACAGGGCTACCATGTGGAATTTGAAGTTCCCAGAGAATCAGGCCGAGTCGATGTCGTTGCCCGAAAAGACGGCGAAAAAATCGCCATTGAAATAGAAACCGGCAAATCCGATTTTATACGAAATGTCCAACAGGATTTAACCGCAAAATATAACAAGGTACTGGTCGTCGCAACCGACAAATCCGTCTTCAAGAAGATCGAAAAACGGCTGGCCCAAGCCGGACTTTTGATTCCCGGAAGGGTTAAACTCGAGCATTTCAACACTACTGCTAAGTAACGACAAATCGAAACATTTATATACCCACTTTTCCTTCTTTGATTAACCGAATTAGGAAATATGACAATTCAAAAACTTGCCCCCGTTACCCATGAAAATCTAAAGCATATCTTTACTAGTCGGAACTTTCTGAGTGGCATAAAAAAAGCTACCAATATAGCTCTTAAAAGAAATACCGAAAGCCAGTTTTCTGTCTGGCGAGGAGTATTTTCCGAGAATATAAAATATTTCTTTCCGAATCAGACAACCTACGATATGCCTTCTTCGACATCGTTTGAACTCGAACCGAAACAACATGAACAAATTGACAATCAAAAACTGATGCCTATTATACATTACCATTGCCACCCAATCCCCTATGTTAGTCCGAGCGAGCAGGATTTGATATTTCATTTTGACATCAGAAATCAATACAACCTTGTAAGCAGGGACGGACCCTTGCCACAGCCAATCGAAAACTATCATCTTGATTGTATCGGGGCAATACGAGAATCTGGTAAATTTCATAATCTGCTTGTTCTGCAAAGCCGTTTAAGAACAGCTGATTCAATGGAAGGAGAATTTGCATATCAGCAAATTATGGACAGACTGGGAAGACGAATAGATGATAACACATTATTGGCGAAAACCCTGGATAGTCTGAGCAATTGGAATGCTCACTTGTTGACTTATGAGAAAAAAGGTAATAGCTATAATATCTCCGAAGGCCAATTATCGGGATTAGAAAAATTCGCTTATACGCCTGTACTGAATTAACATAAATCAACATCAAAGTGATAACAAGTGGAGGCCACATGGCCACAATTACCAAGCGATCTCCAAAGCATGTAATTGCTTTCCTAACAAAGACTTGTACGTTTTCACATATAGAAATGACTCAAGCTGCACCACTATTATCCGCAAACAAAATGAAACGAACTATTTAATGTGCTGTAACTAACTAATTTACCAATTCTTATGCACAAAACATCTGCAATTTTTTAATTTTATCTCTTGACACATTACGGGTATAGACATATGCTTAAATTTAGATATATGTCTAAATAGTTAATAGCTGGTCATTATGTTATGCGAGAACAGTATAGATGGAAGATCTAACCGAATCCCAAGAACAGTGCTTGGATCTAATAATTCAGTTTATAACAAAGAATGGCTGTGCCCCGACTCGCCAAGAATTAGCAGAAAAGCTAAAACAAAAAAGCATAAATGGGGTCAATCAGAAACTAAAACAGCTACAAGACAAAGGTTATATTCAAATTCGACCTGCAAGAAAGAAAAGAAATATTGTTGTGCTTCGGAAATCGGAGCGACAAATGGTGCTTTTTGATGAGTTGAAATGATATCAAATAGCAAGGAGGCTTCATTGGCATTTGAAGAAAAAATAGAGTTACTAGAAAAAGAGGTTCGGGGCCTTAAGAAAGAACTTCTAGGCGTAAAAGGAAGTACCGGGGGAATTCTCAGCGGGGGTGATATACGTAATCGAATCCTTACTGGTAGCGATGCAGACACTTATCTGAAATTTTTTAAGAACAGGCAGTGGGAAGATATTTCAGATTGGTGGAAGAAACAAAAGGGAAAGGATAGCAATGAATGGGAAAAACTTTTTGTAATTAGAGAGTATAACGAAGTAAATGTAACACCATTTTCCTATGATTTATCTCTCGGAAATCAAGTGTTTTCTATTCAACAGCCCCAAAAAGGCGTCAAGCCACTTGAAGGAAGTCCTTACGAACTTCAACCTAGTGAAACTGTTGTTGTAATCACAGAGGAAGAAGTTGCTATTCCACACGCATATTCTGCAACAGTCTGGCCACGCTTTAACATGGTACGTCAGGGTGTTTTCCAGAGCATGGTTAAAATCGATCCGACATGGCATGGCAAGTTAGCTGTCGCGATAAGCAATCTCTCACCTGCAATCGTTAACTTGAATCATGGTGATGTGTTTGCAACTTTGTTGTTTTGTGAACTTTCCAAAGAAAGTGATGTCGATCTTTGGAAGCTTAAAGATTTGCAAAACTTAATAGATGTTGATGCAGAAGTAGAAATTCCGAGTGAGTTTAGAAATGAAATTGTCCGGATAGAAAATCATATATTCAAAGAAAAAATAAGGGGCTATTGTCGAGTAAATAATAAATCATTAATAGCAAGAGGTATCAAAAGAGACCATGTAGAAAAGCTAAAAAGGTGCTTTGTTGCTAACCAAAGATGGCATGAGTTTATCGATTTGCTTGCAGAGCAGTGGACAAAAAAAACATATGGTCGCCCTGGTTTTGAAAAACGCATGATAGTAATGAATGCACTTGGCATGAACAATTTGTGGGACATTGTGAAGGGATTGTCTATGGAGGGGTACCTGAAAAAGGGAGATATTTTAGATCTTGCCATGGATGATGATTCACTAACAGAAGCAGCTGTGAAGTATGGAAGACCTTTTAACCTATTTGCAAGGGTGCCAGATATCGTTATTAAGAGAATTGAAGATGGAACTATTCCCAAAATTGAGGCAGAAATTCAAAGTAATATTCAAACTCGAGTAATACTTTTAGTATTCTCTCTTTTTGGATTCATTTCGTTGACACTTACGATATTGGTGATGTTGTGGCGACTTGGTGGAAAAGATTTCCTTGAAACTTTTTCTAATTGGGACGGCTTATGGGCCGTAGTCACAATTGGAGGTTCTGTGTTTGGGCTTGGATTCTTATTTGTGGCAAGCCGTTGGCTAAAAAGTGCGACTAGAAGCTTAGGGCAAAAACAAAAGGAAATAAGTCAACGGCGTCAAGATGTTAACAAGAGTGAAGAAAATCTGAAAAACGAAAAAGAGGTTTTGGGAAAAGAAAAAGAATTATTAAAGGAAGAATTCGAGAAATTAAGAAAAAAACAAGCTAAAAGTATAAGGCGTTTTAGAAAACATATCAAGAAAAATTAAATCTAAAAAACTACAAGAAGGCTAAAAGGAAAAATAACGAAAGCTAATCTATCCAAAAAAGAAACCTTTAAAAATTACAGTATACATTTTAGTAAGTAAGAAACCAGGAAGATTTAAAAGATGGCTGAAAACAATTACAATTTAGAACATATAGATATAGAGGTTAATCATAGATGTAATTTGGCATGCAGGCATTGTTCGGCAAGAGCTGCCAAAGGAAAAACACCAGACGAGTTGTCTTTAGACGAAATTAAACGAATTCTCGTCAATGCTGTACCTCTTGGCTTGAAAAAAGTCGGGTTGACAGGCGGCGAACCTCTTTTTGATGTACCCAAATTGGAATCCATTGCTAAGTATTGCCTTGAAGAACTCGACATTCCTGTTCACATGCATACTAATGGAACATTGGTTGAAAATGATCATTGTGTAGAAGGTGGTGTGTTATCATTATTTGAAGCTGTCAGCGTTACATTTTTAGGTGGAGATGCAGAAACCCATGACTATATGACCAAAACCAATGGTTCATTTGAAAAGTCCATTAAAGGGGCAGAAACCTGTGCTAAAGCGAATTTGCCGCTTACTTGTTATTTCATACCTACACATGGTACATGTAAAGGTTTTAAGGAACTGGCAAAAAGATTAAAAACATTAGGAGTTAAACGAATACGTGCGATGGCACTTGCTCCATCCGGCAGAGCAAGACCAATATACGGCGAAACCGCTCCTACGTCCAATGAGTTGCAGGAATTTGAAAGAGATCTACTTGAAATAAAAAGTGATTTAGGACTTCATATAGAAGCTGGACATTGCACCAGACTCAGCATGCCAGGATTAGCTACTCTCGCAGGCCATGATGATTGCATGTCTGGACGAAATCGCGTTCATATTAACTCCAAGGGTGATGTGTTCCCATGCACAGCCGCCAGCGGCGTTCGAGAACTAACTCTTGGAAACTTAAAAAAGAATGGATTTGACCTGCCAGAAATTTGGCATAATTCCGAAATCATCAAATGTGTTAGACGAATACACGAAGGAAAGGAGTCTTTGTGTGAGAGTTGCAATCGGGAGCCTAAATGCCAGTTTGCCTGTACTGTAAATGCCTGCGGCACAATGTCAGATGAAGAGAGAGAGCAATGCCCACTAATCAATTCACGATTGAGAAAGATGGTTAAACCTAATGAAGCGGATTAAATCGGATAGAGTAGGCATTCCACCGAATCCTCCTTGGATGTCTCTTGCTGTCCGCGAAGCAAGTGGTGGGTATCTTAGCTATTTTTTTAATGATGATTTAAGTGGGATACCAGTCCGCGCAATTAGCACAGTTAGGGATAATAAGGTAGACCCTAACCTTGAAACAAAGACATATGGTCTATTCTCTCCATGTAACAAGATTATGCGTAAAAGTGTAGTTCAACATGGGTGCCGACACGTTTTCTTCATAACAACTAGAAAGGGAGTGCGGGTTTTGACTGGCCTATACCTCATCAAATGGTACGCTCCGGTTTCATTAGATGGCGAAGATTTTTGTCTGGCAGCTGATAGTATTTGGTTCGTGCAATATCCCATTCCTTTAGTGGATGTAGATAAGGCTTGTGGCACAAATGTTGATCGTTGGTTTCGAACTTGCTTACGTGTTGGTGCTGAAGGATGTAGAAAAATAGAGAATCTTCTCAAGCGTAAGTCAAATGCTACAGAGTTGTACTTGTCTGAAATTGATCGTTTGGAAAGATTCAATCTAATACACGGTGGCTATAGGTATGTCACCGCCAAGGTAAAAGATTCATATTCTTGGGATTGTGTTAAGGTTAAGTCTATTCTTAAGAATGCTATGAAACAAATTCAGAAAAATATATAGTTATACTATTACTCCTTTTTTGGAGAATATAGAATGAGCAAGATAAGAAGAAATATATTCATCTCATATCAGCATAAAGATCAGATGAAAGCAAAAGGCTTTCATCTGCTACGTTGGGCCAAAAGTGTTGACGTAGATTTTGTTGGCCGTCACTTGTTGGATCCAGTTGACAGCAAAAATAAGCAATATATCGATACTAAAATAAGAGAGCAGATAAAAGGTAGCTCCGTAACCGTTGTACTCATTGGGAAAGATACAAAGAAAAGCAAATATCAACCATTTGAGATCGAACAGAGCTTGACCAAAGATACACCGAATGGCATCCTTGGCATCAAGCTGGATAAGTCAATCAATTTACCTAAAAATTCTGCGGTGGGGAAGTTATTGCATGATGCCGGTGCTGAAATCATCAACTGGGATACCAGCAAATTGGGTGAGGCTATCGAGAGGGCAGCAGTCGCTACAGGACGGGCTGCAAAAATAAAACGTATTCCGGCCGGAGGTAGTCGATGCATCAGGTAACGGAAAACATGTAGCTTGGCGACATTGATATAAATCATAAGCGTACCTAAATTGCATGTGATGCTCTGCTGCCGTAGTTACCGAAAAAGTGAGAATACTCTAAAAGGATCTTAATGAAAAAACAACAAAATAATCGCAGTCGAGCAATAAATAATTTGATTGAGAATGTGAAAGCACAAGACTTTTTCCCCAACGAAGGAAGCCCAGCTTATGTGTTAATCAATGACCAACGGGTTCATATGCCAGCTTACGTGCCATATGTTGGGCCCGAATACTTTGAGCATCGTCCACGTATCCTGTGTTATGCTATAAATCAGAATCTTTCTAAACATCGTAGCTGGTCGAGCACATGGATGCAAGAATGGGCCGCAGATCAAATGTTCGCCATCGATAGGTTAAATCGTGCAGTTGAACATGGAAGGGCTCTGCCAATAAAACCATATGCTGAGGGATTCATTCCGTTGGCTGCATTATTATGTCTTCGTGCCAATGGAAGCCGAAACTCTGGTAATCTTCCTAATACAATTGATAGAGTGATATCAGTGACCAATTTCGTCAAGTTTAGTACATCAGACAGCGCATCAAGTTCTGAGATTCCAGATTCGTGGTGGCGTGAATCCGGTTCTCGATACGTACGCCACGAAATAGATATTTTGCAGCCAGATTTTATTGTGACATTTGGCAAAAAGACTTTCGTGGAATTGACGAGAGTTTTTTCGGATATTGATTACCAAGGTTGTAAACCACAAATCTTTGAGTGTAGGTTCCCTGGTAGAATACCCTCCGAGAAAGCACGTCCTGTACGCGGCAACGACAAGGTATATTGGACTCAAGATATACTCCCACTGGCTTCAAGAATAAAATCTCCACTCGAATCGTTTGTAACTTGGCGAATGACACGGTTTCCGGGATACTTCTTAGATATTGCAAAAGCATTGAATTTACTGTGAAACTCTAGCAAGGAGGTGTATAGATAAATGGAAATTGATAATGGATTAACAGGCCGTCTTTGGAACAAAGATGTGTTCGATGAATACGATGATAAAGGTAAGTGCAAAGACCACGTGCTTGAACAGTACAAACTTTACGTTGAGATGGCTGATCGAATTAGTGCTCGCCGATCTACTGCAAACACTTTTTTTTTGACCCTAAACACATTAGTTATTGGTGCTCTATCGGTCTGCGCAGAGAAGTTTTCTCGATTGTCGATTATAGTACTTTGCATTGCTGCAGTTGTTTTATGTTATGTCTGGAGACGCTTAATCAATTCCTATCGACAACTCAATACAGCCAAGTATACCGTAATAGGTGAATTTGAGAAAAGGCTGCCAGCTTCTCCATATTGGTCAGCAGAATGGAATGCTTTGGGGGAAGGAAAGGATCCAAAAAGGTATAAGCAACTTACGACCGTTGAGAAATGGGTACCCATTGTTTTCGTGTGTCTCTATCTGCTATTATGTATAGCAATAATCAGAGAGATCGGCACCCCTTCTTTAACATCAGTGACCACCCATGAGAAAACGGTGTCCGTCCAAGTTGACTCACCGTGACGACCATTGAAGTAGAAACGGGCAAATCTGATTTCGTTAGGAATATAAAACAGGATTTGCTGTCGAGTTTTGATAAGGTCAAAGATTGTTAAGATTCTATTTTATCTATCTTTCTATCAATATACTATTAGCCGCGATAGATAGCGGTAAATAATTCATAAGATCTTATTATTACTTATGTTCAGATGATAGGTGAATCACTTTCTGTTAGTTGGCTATTTCCACTCTCCCCAGATCAAAAGTTGCTTTATTCGCAAATAATGTTATCATACCTCAAAAGATCGTATGCAGAACGGAGATTATATATGAATTTCGACCTGGCAAACCAATACGCCAAGCAAATTTTAGAAGGAAAAGACGATCAGCATCAGGAACTGGTCAAAATAAGCCTTCCATACCTCTTGTACCTGAGAAAAAAGTTGGGTTTTTATAGCATTTCGTTAAAAGAAATCAAAAATGAACTATCAGCTGATGCCGTATCTGATGCCATTATGGCCCAGCGAAGCCGCGAACTTCCCTTCAGCATATGCATTCACAACAGTTTCAGAGATATTTGCCGAAAAAGAAACAGGATCATCCGTGAGCACGATATAGACAATATTATCAGCCAATGTGATATCAATGAACCCCGAAAGATGATGGCCTCAACTGTGAGATACCCTTCTCCACCGGCCTGGGCCCAGGACAACGAATTAGTTGAGCTTGCCGAGAATATACTCAAAGATCATGAAGATTTATCAAAAAAGGTCGTCTATCAAAAAACAAGGGGTTCGACATATCCTGAGATGGTCAAGATTCTCAAAAAAGATCTGAATGAATGCAAAAGGGTCTACTGGCATGACATAAATGATCTCAGGAAAAAAATGAATCCTAACCCCGAAGAAAAATAAAAAAGGATATAAAAATGAACTGTCCGGATAAAGAAACCTTTCAGGATTTTGTTGACGGCGAATTATCGGAGTCAAAGGTTAAGCAGATCGTTAAGCATATCCGATCGTGCGATACCTGCAAAACTGAATTGCGTGAACTGTACACACTCCACAGCGCCTTAAATCAGGTAATTGACAAAGACAAATGCCCTTCGCTGGATGAACTTGAAAAGTATGCTGATAACAGTTGTTCAGCCGACCAAAGCACTAAAATCGCAGAACACATTGATTTCTGCAGCCGGTGCAGATCTTGTGTATGGGCACTCCAGGCATCCGAAGAGGAATTAGCTAATTGGCAAACACAGGAAGAGCTGGATTATAAGGAATTTGAAGCTAAAGAGTTAGGCTATGATACAGCAAAGCAAGTTCTCAGCAAACTTTTGCCAGGCAAAATCGACATGGTCGATAAAATCCGGCAATCGGCACTGGATTTTGTGCTGGATATAAGAGACAAGGCCATAGAAAACTGGCCCTCATTTAACCAGGAAACCCGGTTAGTCGGCGTTTTAGGTTTTGCCGATGCCTCAGACCCGCAAACAGAGGCAGCTTCCATTATCATGGCAACAACGCTTTATATTTCCCAAGCCGTTTCAGATGGTGATATAGAGCCTTTAACCAAAGATATTGAGGCGGTCGTAAAGGAAGTTGCCGCAAAGTTAGGTGCCGGCAAAGAATTGCAGAAACGGTTAATCGAGATAGTGCCGCCGCTGGTATTAAAACTTAAATGAGACGCAGATGCCTGAGTATATATGGTACATTGGTTTTGCGATCTCAATTGCGTTCGCTCTTTCTTCCTCGATCCTTATCGGCAGAAGAATATTCAAAACAGGCGTTGAACATTTCAGCAGCCGGATTTTAATCATCAGCAGCATTATTGACGCATCCCTGTGCGGGTTACTTTTTTTATTACAGGGCACAACCGAACTGTACCGTATAATCACATCCAGCTCTTTTAGCCCTGATAGGTTTGTTATTGCGGCGGTATTTCTTGTAATACCCTGCAAAATCATATGGAACTATTTTGCAATCCAGGGAAGGCTGACGGCTAAATTTCATCTAAAACGTTATAGCATTGATACATTTTCTGACGGCATAGCCGCCCTCTGCAAAACGATGGGGATATCTCCTCCGACGATATTGTCTTCGCATTCGATTACTTCGCCTTTCGTCTTTGGCCTTCGTTCAAGCAAGGCGATCCTGGCAATTCCTAAAAACTGGCAAAACATAAATAACAGCCGTCAGCAAATCCAACTTTTGCATGAGCTTGCTCACATTCGTAATCATGATATTGGTTTTCTTGCATGGTCCAATGCCTGCCTTCGGGATTTAGGGTTTTTATTTATGCTTCTTCCTGCCCTGATTGTTTATTGTTACTTTTCAGGTTACAGCTACACGGTATCATCCATCAGTCTTTACCTTGCCTGCTCGTTTATTCTTTTTGTTATACTCAGATATGTCGTCAGGAAAAGGGAAGTCCTAGCGGATATGACAGCCGCATTGCTTATTAGATCTGGCAAAGTCGGAGATGTGATTTCAGGGCAGGAAATTCACACCATTGAATCTAACATAAATTCCGGGCAGACAGTAAAACCAAAGCTGACAGACACGATTCAGCGATGGCTGAACGACAAAGCACTTTTTGCTAAAAAACAACGGCTATGGAAAACGTTACTTTGGGTATTCAATTTCTTTTGCGCATCGCATCCGTCAAACTCCGAGCGTATAAGAACCCTCAGTACCCAAAACGACACTCTACAGCAACCACCCTCTTCACTGGCCGATAGTTTCTGGGCAGGTGCAACCCTTGGACTCTTAGGTGTAATTATTGGTCTTGGGGGATATTGGCTTTCTATGTTTACTCAAAATTACCAAGATACAAAGGAAATCCTTCGCCTATCATATAAAATGTATGGGGTGGTTGCACCCTCAGCATTTGGGTTCTGGGTCATTTTTCTGACACTGCCCCACTGGTCATCACTTCAAAACCCAAGGCTTGATAGCAAATTTCTATTCTCACAGCTTAAAAATCATAGCATAGCTTTAGCTGGGGCCTGTTTGATTTGTCCCGTGATTTTAACAGCCGGTCTATCAGATATAAACATTCGTGTCCTTACCGCCATGTGTGTGTTATGGTTTATTTTTATTGTCTTCTTTGGATTTGCCATCAGTATCGTATCCGTATTTGTATGGATAACGATACGTTATCTTCAAGCGAGCCAGTCGGCAAATTTTAAAAAAGGTTTTTTTTCACTTGCCCCATTTACTATTATTGTCATTGGTTTGGTCGTAACAGGTCTTGTCTTGATGAATAACTCCTGGGTATTCCAGGGAACAAACCTTATTTTTAGTACCTTTATCGGGACAAGCATATTTCTTTTGACAATCGGGCATTCAAGGTTCTCGGAAAAAGATGGCTATTCTATCTTGTCCTTTTTTGGCCTTATTTTTCTGATTGAAGGCAAGAATTTAAAGGGACTGGTTCGAGTTTTCGATATTGTCGGATGTCCTGCTATTTTAATTGGCTTTGGATTACCGATTTACTTTTGCATTGATTTGACATTAGCTGAAACTTTTAGAGATATTAGTGTCAGATCAGCACTGCTGTTTTTAATAACCAGCAGTTGTGCAATTCTTATATTCATCAGAACCCGGGACATGGGCAGGATCAGGGAGTCAAAACGAACTAAAGTTTGCCGGCTTCATCACTGCATACGACTTTTTTCAAAATCGCTCGATACGCAGCTTCGCAAAAAGATTAACCGTATAGCCGCAGCGTATAATTTCGAAAAACTCAGCAGCTTTCGAAAGAAACACAATCTTACAATCAACGATGCTTACGAATACATATCCCTTATTTCTGATAACGGCTTCGAGGAGAATTTAATTAACCAACCGTTGTCTTGGGTACTTAATTGCCAGCAGTCAGCTGGCTTTGGTCTCTGGCCGACAAGTTCTCCGCGGCTGTATTCAACATACCAGGCTATCTCGATTTTGCGAGATTTCAACCTGCTTGATAAATGCAATCCCAACCCGCACATTTCATGGATTAAGACGCTTCAGCAGCAGGACGGCTCCTTCAAAGGCCCTTGGAGCAAAAGGGCTGCATGGGAAGATACATTCTTTGCCGTTAAATCCCTTGATATGCTTGGGGCATTTCTTGATGCTGGAAAGATGGATCTTTGCCAAACATGGTGCAGCAACATCCTTGTCAACAAAGGAATCAAAGAAAACAGGCCTGACATAATTTATCATTGCTTCGGTGCATTGAGGGCCCTTGGTGCAGTTGATAATTGTATTTTGCGGCTTGTTTCAGATTGGTTTTCTTCTGCAATAGAAGAGTTGTTACTAACAAACATTTCTCTTAACTATGAAAATGTACATTTTTCGGTCATGGTATATGACCTGCTCAATACCAACAGCAAAATACCATCCCAGCAGCTAACTCTTCTCACGGAACGAATTTGCACCGCCCTCGAGGCCGAACTGGCTGATATCCGCCTATAGTCATCTCAATTTGCCGCACTTGAAAAACGATTATTTTCAAAAAAAGATAAGAATTTCTCTGCGCATAGCTTTTTCGTTGGAGTGTTCCCTATAGAAGCCGGGCCATATAGTGCCTGGCATATACAAATTTTGAAAGGAGTTGCTATGAGTTGGAGAAAAAAAGTAACAGATAACATTGCCGATATTCTGCGCTTTACCGCACACATCTTTTTTGCCTTTGATGTGATCGCACTGTCAGTATTTTTGTTTTGGTTCATTACCAGGTTCATCTGGCAATTTGCCAAGTACATCAACCATCATCTTTTTGAAAATCCATGGTTTTAACGGAAGGAAAAATTTGAAATGGGTATTATACGAAGAATCAAAAAAATTGTAATTGGCCGCAATCCCGGCAACAACACCGCCGACAATTTGGGCGAAACTGGTGAAGTTCATAACCTTTCCGACCAAAACGGTTCCCTCGAAAGTGTGTATTACGAAGAAACGCTTAATCAACGTTGTGGCTGTTTTGCCCCTCCCGGCGGTCGTTGCAGCGAATGCGGAGTCATAAGCTGCATTCGTTGTTATCAGCATTGCGGAGGCACTGAAAATCCCAGTCCTCTTGGCTGCGGAAAACCTCTGTGCCGTGAACATTCTCATTATATAACAGTTGCTGATGACAGAACCATGCCTTTTTGCAAACGATGCTACAGCAGGATAACCAGAAAACAGCATCGGCAAAGAATCACAGGGTTACTTCTTTCCCCGTTTATTGAGCAGGAGGCTGATAATGAACAATGACGACATACTTAATGATATTGATAAAAAAATTCTCCTCGGTCGCCAGGTAGGCGTGTTTAACGACCCGTTAGGCCGAAAGCTGCTTCAACTCTATGGGAACGGCATCCTCGATCCATGGGCAATCGGGCAGATTAATAAGCGGGTTGACAAGCAATTGCGCAAAGAAGCCTTTGCAAATTTACCTTTCAAGCAGCCTCAACTTAACTCAGGAGAGCTTATTTTAGGCGCTGATGAAAACAGCCGCCAACCGGTCAGGGCATTTATCCAGTACCTGAACGCCGGCTCTCTTTTGGTAGCCAATACAGGTTCCGGCAAAACTACCTTAGTCAGCTTCTATGCTATCCAGATTGCCAATCACGTAAAGGGTATGTGGCTTGTTGATCTGAGAAAAAAGGAATTCAGGCTTTTGATGCCGGGATTTGCACAAAGAGGGATAGACCTCACCGTTGTCAGGAGCAGAAAATTCAAAATAAATCCTCTTCAAGTTCCCTATAAAGTTGACCCGTATGAGTACGCCTCAACAATTGCAGATGTACTCGTTAAAGTCTTGAACCTGCCGCCGCGGGCTTCTGTTCTGCTCAGCAGCACAATCATTAAACTGTATAAAAAATTTAATGTGCTCAACGGCAGCCCAAAATACCCGACACTTTTTCATCTTTTTGAAGCTGTCCGCACCAGCAAAACAGCTAATTCACAGGCGAGACAAGCCATACTTGACAACCTTGAAGCAATATTGCTGGCATTTGGAACTGAAATGCTGGGCTATTACCGGGGTTGGCCGGTACACGAACTGGCAAAGCGTCATATGGTATTTGAACTGGCAGGTCAACCTGAGGCAGGTAAAGACCTTGTGCTTAATTACCTTGTGGTTGCGGAGCTTATATCACGTGTATCAAGAGGGATATCCAACAGGGGGATGGATCTTTGGATGAGTATAGACGAATGCCAGAGACTTTTTTCCCAGCGCCGGGAATCTGCAGGCTATGGTGGTAACTCCATAACCGATCTTGCCGGCCTGGTCAGGGGTACGGGAACAGGGCTGTTTATTTCTGTATTAACTCCTGACGACTTGTCAAACAAGATACCTGCAATTACATCTACTAAAATCATGGGCAGATGCGGTTCAATCAGCGAATATCAGGCTGCCGGACAATTCATGGGACTAAACAAAGAGCAGGTGTTCTGGTGTGCCCATCATATGGTACCTGGTATGTTTGTCGGCCAAGTCGGTGACGGTCCATGGCGATACCCGTTTTTGTTTAGAGTTCCAAAGATGAAAAATCTGCCTGTTGTAAGTGATTTTGAGGCTGATAACAGCCTCAAACCGTTGGACTCTTTGGATGTCGAGCCGGTTGAATTTTCCAGCTGGCCCGTCGTTGAACACATTAACGTTGATGGTACCGGTAAAAATACTTCCCAGTTAACCGACACCGAATTCAGGCTTCTAAAGGCCATCGTCGAAAACCCCATGCAGCCATCAAGCAGCTATGTAAAATTGGCAAAGATAAGTCCAAATACGCTGAGAAAACTCCGCCCCATCCTTATAGCAAGGGGTTTTATCCGTGAGCACGTTATGGATTCTTCTAATCGCGGACGCAGTAAAAGGATATGGGAACCACTTGAGACTGCTAAACAGGCAATAGCAAGCAGCGATAATAACCAGGGGGTGTAAGATGCGAGGAGGGATATTTCATAACAAGATTGTAGAAGAAGCCAAAACAATCTTCAGCAATCACGGCTGGCAGGCTTATACAGAATATCGCTATCGCAAAAATGGCACAACAACATACTTGGATATGTTTGCAGTAAGAGGAAATAAGAAAATAGCCTGTGAAGTTGAGACTACCTCTCGCCACGCTATGGACAACGCAGTCAAAGCATTATCA